>SDBU01007397.1_pt1 | contig 12672 bp, 10 predicted proteins | sample 2277071 | NCBI WGS metagenome assembly SDBU01 (sample SAMN10397929, study PRJNA504765) | marine sediment metagenome | isolation source: marine sediment core GS08_GC12, 126 cmbsf | place: Arctic Ocean: Gakkel Ridge, Loki's castle | collected 2008 | reverse complement strand
GGATGGTTACCTTGCGGTTCGGCATGATTCCTCCCGGCAAGTACAGCGTGCGGGCGGAATACGAAGATGCTATATCGCAGGAGATTAGCTTCGAGATTGTAGAGCCGACCGGACAGGAGAGAGAGGTATATCAAATGCTTGTACACGTTTTCGAAAGCGGAGTAAAAGCATCACGTTTCCGACAAGTGGTGGAGCAATACCCCAAGAGTGTTTATACCGAGGCAGCTTTCAACGAGCTATTTCTACGGGGTGAACTGCTGAAACGGTTTCCAAACTCGGGATATACTGAGATTAGCCTCAGAGATTCCACGAGACAACTGACACGCGAGGCGAAGCACGAGTATCTCTCTGGAGTGATTAATGAATATCCAAAGACCCGGGTTGCCAGATTTGCCAAGCGAATGTTGATGAGACTGGAGAAGCATGTTGATAAGGACACCACCGAGCAAGAGAAGGGGGAATGATTCAGCTTGGAAACACGACGATCATTTTCAACTGGTGGAGACTTATGAGGATCTCTATAAATAATAGGGGAGGTACGAAATGATGGGCAGGAAAGCCAGTGTAGTAGGACTTATATTCCTGGCTGTTCTGATAACGGCCGAAATGGGTCATTGCCAATCCCAGAGCCAGTATGCCCTCCTCCGCAAGCCGGTGTTCAAAAACCCACTGATATGGAAAATGACCCGGAGTATGACGAACACTAACTGGGGTGTCAATCTTTATGCGCGACCCCTCGCCAGTGCCCAGAGCTATATCATGGACACTAGTTACTACCTGCACTCTGCTGTTTCCTTCGATCTGGACCACGCCTGGAACCGCATAATATACTATGAATGCCTGGACAGTTGGATAAGGGCCTACAGCACCTATGGTACCGGAACCTGCCAACTCTCGTGGCCCCGCAGCCTTGATGTTCTGGCTCCCTTCAATGATGAGTGGTTTAGCTGGTACTACTATATCTACATAGCCGATACTGAGAACGACCGCATTGTCAGACTTCAATATGATTGGCGGCCGGGGTACCAGTATATGATCTGTGACGGCAATATTACCGGCGGTGGACTGGAGCGACCGATCGATCTTGACCTGCACAATGGCGGGACTTTCTGGCCCGAAACCGACGACTACCTGTGGGTGCTTAACGGCTCCTGGCAGCTCAAGAGATTCACTCCCGATGGCGTGTTGCATAACACCGTGGCCCAGGCAGGGTGTGACTCGGCCGTGGGTAGTTTCTGCCGTCCCACCGCCGTCGTCTGCGGCCGCAATGCTTTTCTGGTGGACCCCGACGACAGGTATGCCAACGACAACAACATCTACGTGGCCGATGCCAGCAACAACAGAATAGCATGGCTGGTCAAACAACCCGGGGGCGAAACGGTCTCCTGGCAGAAATCGGTTAACAGCACCTCTTCGATTGTTGACCTGGAGGTCGACGGCTTTGGGCAGGTCTGGGCGGTGGATCGGGATAACGGCATGATTACCAAGTATACGTTCGATCTGTATCCTCTGTGCACATTCGGGAGCACCGGCATCGGTGAGAATCAATTCATCGGGCCGACCAGCTTATCATCCCATTGCGGGTACTACGGGATCGGCACCATGTACGTGGTAGAGGACTGGACCGATTCCAGCGGCGGTCAGTACTTTGGCATCGGCACCGATATACTGGACTTCGACGTGACCTCATCGGCCAACGAGCGTTTTCACCACACTTCGTTTGTGCTGGTTGATCCATCGAAGGTGACTATCTGGATATACGGGTTCATGCACGGATGGGTCACAACCTTGGTCGACGCCGCGTTGATGTCCGGTAGCTGCAATTTCACCTGGGACGGCACCGACAGCCTTGGTCAGCCGTGCGATTCCGGTTTATACTGGGTGCTGGTGGTGGATACCTGCTTCTACGGCGACATCTATACCGGGGAACCCGCCAACGTTGTCATAAAAGATCAGTGGTTCGATCATGTCTACAACCCGTACATAGATTATACTCCGGGAGATGTGAACGACGATGGATCCGTGGATGTCGCCGACATGAGTTATCTGGTCGCTTATCTGTTTGAAGGCGGCCCACTGCCACAACCATACGAGTGTGTGGGCGATATCGACGCCACTGGTTCTATTGACGTGGGCGATCTGACCTATTTAGTAGCCTATCTGTTCCAGGGCGGCTCTGCACTGTTAGACGGCTGCCAGGTCTGGCAGGAGTAATTCGAGACCAGGTGGCTTCAACGACTCCCCGTTACACTCGACACGCTGCTTGATCATACTGCGTCAGACAGAAGTGACTTGTCACTACTTCATATTGTAGAAAGCCTCCCGGCCCGGGTAAACAGCCTGATCGCCGATTATCTCCTCTATCCGCAGCAGTTGATTGTACTTGCAGATACGATCGGTACGGCACATCGATCCGGTCTTGATCTGACCGGCACCGGTGGCCACCACCACGTCGGCTATGGTAGTATCTTCAGTTTCCCCGGAACGGTGCGACACCACCGCCGTAAACCCGGCTCGCTGCGCCATGGCTATGGTATCCAGCGTCTCGGTCAGCGTGCCGATCTGGTTGAGTTTGATAAGAATGGAGTTGGAGGATTTCTCTTTGATGCCGCGAGCGAGACGCTTGGGATTGGTAACGTAGATGTCATCACCGACAATTTGAATTCTCGAACCGAGTTTCTCAGTCATTAGTTGCCAGCCTTCCCAATCGTCTTCGGCCAGGCCGTCCTCAATTGAGATAATCGGGTACTTGTCCAGCAGATCGGTATAGAAATCAATCATTTCTTCGGAGGAGAGCTTACGGTTTTCCGCGGCCAGGTTGTACTTGCCGGTTTTGGTATCGAAGAATTCTGTCGAGGCGGGGTCTAAAGCGATCATAATCTGCTCGCCGGCTTTGTAACCGGACTCGTCGAGCGCCTCCATTATCACCTGCAGGGCTTCTTCGTTGGACTTCAGATCGGGCGCAAAACCGCCCTCGTCGCCGACGGAGGTATTGTAACCTTTGGACTTGAGCACTTTCTTGAGATGCCCGAATACTTCCGCACCCATTTGCAGCGCTTGCGAAAAACTGACGGCGCCAACCGGCATAATCATGAACTCCTGCAAGTCGACGTTGTTGTCGGCATGTTTGCCGCCGTTGAGAATATTCATCATCGGCACCGGCAGAATCTTGCAGTTGCAGCCACCGATATACTGGTAGAGATACAACCCCTGTGAATCAGCCGCTGCTTTGGCAGTGGCCAACGAGACTCCCAGGATGGCATTGGCACCCAGCTTGCTTTTGTTCTCGGTGCCGTCCAGATCAATCAGGAATCGGTCGACCGCTGCCTGGTCGAAGGGATCGATGTTTCCCTTAATCAGGCCGGGGCCGATCTTGTCGTTGACATTGGCTATTGCTTTCCGGACGCACTTGCCGAAATAGAAAGCCTTTTTGCCGTCCCTGAGTTCCACCGCCTCATGGGCACCGGTAGAAGCTCCCGACGGTACCGCCGCCCGACCGGTGCTACCGTCGATCAGACAGATATCGACCTCGATCGTCGGCGTACCGCGGCTGTCGAGAATCTGGCGAGCGTGAATTGACTGATAATCAGACATGATCATATCCTTTTTACATGTTTTTCGGAAACTTAGCAGGCCAATTCGTCCGGTCAAGTTTAATGTTTCTATGGGAAACTCTCCATAGGTATCGGCCCGTCCCCAGCAGGTTTGAGCGAGCATTCAGTCCTAAGTCTCTGTCCGACAACAGGCATGTTTTGGGCACATTTTTTGTTTGTTACAGTAAACAGAACTTGCATACTTGGAATGACATCATGGTCAGCGGATTAAAAAAGGCTGACCGGGGCCGGCTTCGCCCGGCCCTTTTTTTTGTCATAATAGTCAGCCATTTCATCGGCAGTGAACAGTTCTCACATCGGCACCGGCGCTCTTTAATCACAAATCACTTGCCGTCATCACAGGCGCTGCAATATACTGGCTAAAACAGATCGATCAGGAGGAGATTATGCCGCTATTGTTATCCCGCGATGATGTCATTAAAGTACTGCCGATGGATGACTGCATGGAGGTGGTCGAAAAAGCGTTCGCCGAACTGGCTAACGGTACGGCAGTGCTGCCGCTGCGTACCGGTATCACACCGGCTGACGGTCTGTCGCTGTATATGCCGGCCTATCTGAAAGAACAGGGCGCGCTGGCCTGCAAAATTGTCACCGTCTACAAGAACAATCCCAGCCGCCACAACCTGCCGGTTGTGATCGGCAAAGTCTTGCTTCAGGACCCGGCTACCGGCGATGTAATCTGTATTATGGACGGTGGCTACCTGACTGCCGTTCGCACCGGCGCCGTCAGTGGTGTGGCTACGAAGTACCTGGCGCGATCGGACCAGGGACAGGTGGCCGGAATATTCGGCGCCGGTGTCCAGGCGGAGATGCAGTTGTGGGCGGTGGCGGTCGCCAGACGATTGAACAAAGCACTGGTGTATGATATTTCCCCTGAAGCGACGACCAGGTTTGCCAAAGTAATGGCTGATAAACTGAGTCTCGAAATAAGTATCGCCGACTCGGCTGAACAGGTCTTAGCCGAGGCCGACATCATCTGCACCGCTACCTCCTCCCCCACTCCCATATTCGACGGCAGTAAAGTCCGCGAGGGAACGCACATCAACGGCATCGGCAGCCACACCCCCAACGCCCGTGAATTGGACACGACGATTATCAAAAGATCGCGGTTGGTAGCCGACTCCTACGATGCCTGCCTGAAAGAAGCGGGCGATATTATGATTCCGATCGAGGAAGGAACGATCGACAAGTCGCACATGTATGCCGAACTGGGCGAGATCGTAATTGGTAAGAAACCGTCCCGCACGAATGACAAAGATATCACGCTGTTTAAGTCCAACGGCCTGGCGATACAGGATGCAGCTACGGCCAAGCTGGTGTACGATAAGGCGGTGTCAGCGGGGATCGGGACGGAAGTGGATATTTAGCAGGCCGGCCTGGCGAGGAGCGAAGGCTCTCCGGCCGATGCGACGTGGCAATCTTGTTGGGTGCGTGGCGTATGTCCACATGCGCCGCGATTAGGTTCAACCCACCGGCAACGCCCCCTCAAACACCTCCTCAGCCCTCTCCCCCGTCGTTGTCTTTGACCATAGTGACGACGCGTTGCGGGAAGGGAATCTCGATACCTTCGGAGCGGAAACGGTTCAGTATCTGTTCGCACAACTGCGATGATATCTTGCGGTGGTCCTCGGCCCGGACGACGTGGCAGCGCAGAGAGACATCCAGCGCGCTGTCGCCGAAACTGAGAAAGAAAAAGCGCGGCTCCGGCTCGCTGAGAATATCCGGATGCCGGTCAGCTTCGTCGAGCATCACTTCACGCACCTGCTTCATGTCGGAGTCATAGCTAACGCCGACGTCGACCACCACCCGCACCATCGGCTGGGGATAGGTGATGTTGTGAACCGTCGATTTGACCAGTTCGGCATTGGGGACAATCACCATGGTATTGTCAAATGTGAGGAACTTGGTTGACCTGACACCGATTTCCTGCACCACCACCCGGCGATCATCCGACAGCCGCACCATATCCCCCACCCGGAAGGGGCGGTCGATCATGATAGTGAAGCCGCCGATCATATTGGCCAGCGTGTCCTTGGCCGCCAGCGCCACCGCCAGCGAGCCTATCCCCAATACGGCCACCAGCCCCTTAACGTCGACTCCGAAGTGATCCAGCACTATCAAAACTGCCAGCGTTATAACCACGATCTTGATGGCGCGATCCAACAGAGGTACGAATTCGTCATCGAGCCTGGTCTCGGTCCTGACCGCGACAGTGTCGCCGTACCATTGCAGTACGGCTGAAACGACCTTCACTATCAGTACTGCCACCACAAATACACCGATACCGTAGATGACGGCATCGATGACATGGGTGAAGTCGGCGCTGATATAGTCCTGGTAACGCTTCTCGATGAAATTGAAGGCTATCGACAGGCCGAAAATATACACCAACAGCGACAGAGGGGACCGGATCGCTTTCAGCAGGCGGTCATCCAGGGTGGTCGACGTGCGGCGGGTCAGCCTCGCAACGGTTGAGAATACGACCGACCGCAATACTGCTGAGACCAGAGCGGTAGCCACCAGGATGACGGCCAGTCCGATCAGTGTCTGCAGACCGTTCGATACCGGTATTTCCTGTAACAGAAGTTCCATTGATTCACTAAGATGCCCATCAGCAGCGGCTTGGCAACAAAAAAACACCCGCAGGCCATTTACCGCCCGGTTCGAGATATATGGCCCGATGAAACATATTTATATTGTGTCCATGATAACCATTGCGCGAATTTCAACAGTTTTGCATATTCTCAGAGATTGAGACGTGCGCTATAGGACGCGGTCATGAGTTAACGTATAGAGTGGAGGTTCCCCAGTGAAAAGGATTTTTGTTCTTTTGGTGATTGGTGCCGTGGTTTTAGCTCTGGTGTACGGCTGTGCTTCTGATACCGGGAAGCAGGGTGACAGTACATCAGTGGAGGGTGATTCCAATGGTCTCAAGCAGTCTGACGATACACCCAAGGAGGGTGATGCCATCGGTATCGATCCACTTGATGAAAAGACGACTGACAAGCTGTCTGACGGTACACCCAAGGAGGGTGATTCCATCGGTATCGATCCGCTTGATGAAAAGACGACTGACAAGCAGTCCGACGGTACATCCAAGGATAGTGATTCCATTGGTATCGATCCGCTTGATGAATAGGAAGCTAACTCAGTATAGAGCCGGACTGGGTTAGCGGGCTGAGGGAGTGACATCTAAGAGGAATCCGCCAGGTTGTTGAGGATAGACTCGATCCACGCAACCTCATAGGTTATTTCCTTTGTTTGAGCAAAGGTCAATAGCTCACGCAACATCACTGTCCCGTTTCTCCGTCCGGTGTCCGAGCTATCGGAACGCGCGATGGATTCTCCAAGAAGGCGCCTGGCGATCAGAATCATCCGAGGGTCGCCGAGTTTCTCGGCATCTTCGACGATAGCACGTTGATGATTGATGCGAGTCGGGGAGTATGTACCGGAAGTCGGACTTGTGGCCAGATAGGCGCTACACCTGAGGAGCGTCTCCTTATCGCGGACTTTTTCGGCTATTTTTTGAGCCTTCTCGAAGTAATCATAGCTTTTTTCGCTTTGGTTATTCAGGTAGTACATCTCTCCTGCGTACGACAAGGCTACTGCCTCATCTCGACGCAAGTCCGATCGTCTGGCCATGTCAATTGCAGTCTGGTATCTCTGAGCGGCCGACTCGATTTCCCCCTGGCAGAAATACACGAACCCCAGGTTTGTGTTTGCCAGGACAGCCAAAAACGGGTAACCGAGGTCATCTGCTGTTTCCAGCGCGGACGTCAGTTTGGCGATTGCCTCGTCATACCGCCCGAGAACAATGAGAACAAAGGCGGCGTTGTTGATAGTAAGGGCACACCGATCGCGTTCGCTGCACTTAGCGTGAATAGATTGTGCCTGTTCATATAGATCGAGGGCCTTGTGGTAATCGCCCCTTAAGACATGAACTGCGGCGATATTCTGCATGGTTGCAGCTTTCTTACTCAGGTTCCCGAGGATAGAGAATTTCTGCAAAGAGCGTTTCCAGTGGGAAAGCGCCTTTTCAAGATCGCCCAAGTAGAAATAGACCGCGCCGATGTTTCCAATGCAATTCGCTTCGACCGAGCCCTGGTCCCGTTCCCGGGCTATCTCCAATGCTCTTTCGTGCATCGCCAGGGAGTTTTCACAATCACCCTTGTGAAGATGCACCGTACCAATTAGATTTAGCGCCTCCGCCTCTTTATCACGATCAGCCAGTTGACGATTAATCTCGAGCACTCGATCAGCCAGCTTCAAAGCATCATCAAACATTGCACGCCGCTGACGGGTTTTGATAAGCACACTCAGCGACGCCGCTTCGCCGGCCAGATCGCCCAATTGCTTAGATACTTGAACGGCCTGCTCGGCAAAATGAGCCGCCTCATCCCACAGTGATTGCCCGCTGAAACATCGTGCTAACAGCCTGAGAATGTGCGCCTCATCGGCCTGCTGTTTCCCCTCCTGTGCCTCGACCATTGCCGACAGCAGTTCCTGAACCGCTTCCTCATACCGGTCTTCAAACATCATGATTTCTGCTGACCCGGCACGTGCTGCCAGCAGAGACGGTTCCAGCTTCAATGCCTGCTCATACAACTTTGAAGCCACGCTCACATCGGAAGGTGAATGCCGGTGTTCGTAGGTGTACTTACCGCGCAAGTAATACTCATAAGCCTTCGGACTCCGTGCTTCCGGTTCACCCACCTGGGCGGCTCTGACGACTGATGAGTCGACCTTCAAAACAGTGCTCACACCCTCCGCCAGCGCTGTCTTGACCAGATGCAGGCGGTCAAGACTATCCTCCCAACGATCAGCCCACAGATGTTTGCCCGAAGCAACATCGATTAGCTGCGCCGATACCCGCACCTTACTTTCAGTCTTATGGATCGAACCATCCAGCAGTAGCGAGACGTCAAGGGCTCCGGCAATATCAACCAACTCCCTATCGGAGTCCTTGAATTTTAGCACCGAGCGCATCGGTGCCACCCTGATGCTGCCTATACGCGTGAGATCGACGATAAGGTCCTCGGTAATGCCGTGGCTCAAATACTCATCATCGGCAGGTCCTAAGTTTCGCAGGTAAAGCACAGCCAGACTTTTTACAGCCGGTGGTGTCGCCGGTTCTCGCCCGGTCGGAACCCACGGTAGAGATTCTCCATCCTTCAATCGGGAAATGTCGGCTGCTACCTGACCAATGCTCTGGTATCGATCGGCCGGGGTTTTGGTGAGCATCTTGTCGAGTATCTGCTGCCAGCGTTCAGTGTCGAAGTCAAAACATCCGGCTATCTTTTCCGGCTGTTCATGGACGACGGCATGAATCGTAGCCGGGATATTCGCCCGCTTGAAGGGTGAACGTCCCGTTAACATCTCATAGAACACGATTCCCAAAGAGAATATGTCGCTGCCGTGATCAACCTTCAGTCCCTGGCCCTGTTCCGGCGACATATATCCGGCAGTACCGATAATGGTACCCGGCGAGGTACTTTGAGAGTCACCGCCTCCTTTGGCCAATCCGAAATCGAGAATTCGGCAACAGCCTTTTTTGTCAACAATGATGTTTGACGGCTTTATGTCACGGTGAACGATACCGGCTTCGTGGGCTTCCCTCAGTCCCTCGCAGAGTTGCGACATGATTCCCAGCGACTTGGCCGGGTTCAGTCGGTTACGTCGGATCAGTTCGTCTAAGGACTCACCCTCCACGTGCTCCATTACGATATAAGGGCGGTCCCCGTATTCAGCCACTTCATGAATGGTTACGATATTGCGGTGTTTCAGGGCGGCGGCGGCCTGAGCCTCACGGATAAAGCGGGCTTTCAGTTCCTTGTCGGCCGCAAAGCGGGACTGGAGGAACTTAATGGCTATCCGACGTTTCAGCCTGGTGTCCTCGGCCAGATACACCTCGCCCATGCCACCGGCACCGATTCTTTCGATGACTTTATAGTGCGATACTTCGGTACCGACGGCCAGGACCTTCACTGATCGTGTCCGATCATTGTCTAATTCATCCGCCGCCATTGGCAGAACTCCTCATTTCGGTGACACTGTGGTCAGACAGCCGTCTGGGTTACTGTAAGATAGTAGTCCGGGCAGATAATTCAAAGCAATCTTACATGCGGCAGGGGTGGCGCACCTCTTGGGGCCTGTTGATAAACCGGCATTTCACGTCATCACGAGGCACGTCCTGCGTGCCGTGGCGATCTCAATTCACTACTGGAAACTGAGTCCGAGATTGCCACGTCGCTTCGGCCGGAAGGCCTCCGCTCCTCGCAATGACGAGAACAGGACTTTTTCAACAAGCACTTAATGCCGGAGGATACCGGGCTGGAGAATACCTGTTCTTGCGCCGTCAGGAACCCCTTCCTGACGGTTCAGTCTCGTAGGTCAGGACCTTCACGGTCCTGACATCTTTTTACTCGCCAGAGTCAGGAGCACAAGGCTCCTGACCTACTGTATATGAAACGGTCACCCAAGCTGCTGTTCGAGGTCGGTGAGTTCTTTGTCACGGCGGTGGTAGCCCATCTGTCCGACCATCTCTTTGGCCTTGGCGCAGCACTGGCGGGCGTCGGCTTTATTGCCTATCGCGAGGTGCAGGCGGGCTTGTTCGAGGTGGCAATACAAGCAAGAAATTCATAAATGCTCGTTACTCTGCCACCTTCAAATACAAGGTGCGTTCGAAATAACTGCCCAGCATCCCCTGCTTAGGTTTCCCCTTGACAGTTTCACCCTTCGTCAGCATAACCTGCAAAGTGACCACTGCGTCACCGGCAGCATCGGTAGGTCGCACAGTCATCGGTAGAACGGTTCCATGGACACCGGGATAGGCATCAAGTTTGTCTCCGACCAAGCGACACGCCATCGGCAGGTTCACATCCCATCCCGGGGGAAATTTAGACAGCACCGATGACCCAATTCTGCTTGTCGCCACATAGAGCCATCCATTACGGTAAGGCACAAGATCTTTATCCTCTGTCCTGGAGCCGATCACTGTTAAAACAGTGACAACGTGATTTCGTTTAGCTGATAACAGGAAAGAACCATCTGGTTGTTTGAGGGATGATTTAGTATCTTTGTCAAGAATATCAATGACAATCGTGCCATCATCTTTCCATGGTCCGTTGTTGACATGGCATACAAGACAGTCTCGTGAGTTTCCAAGAATGCCTACCGCTGGTGGATAGGCCGCCAGGTTAAGTGCCAGCACCACCGAACAGCCCATCACCAGTACTACGATTACAGGTCGTTTCATAAAACTAAACCTCCTTCATCCGGCATTGACTTTTTCAATTCACATGGATAGTGACTCATTCTCAGAACCAGCCGAACCTGATAAGAGTCTTATTGACATTCAACGCAAACAGGCCCGCTAGAATGATCAGAATAACGGTAAGCAGCGGGCTGAATGTGGCGTAAACCTGCAATCCCAGAATAATCGTAGTGATAACGAGAAACAGACAGACAGTTGCCAGCTGCTTGCGCCTGACCCGGTAAGGTTTCAGCTTCGAGGCCAAATCATCCGGAACCGGCGACTCGGGTCCAAAGTCGGCCAGTAATGACTCAATCTTCGGTTGCAGGTTGAAATGGACATATGAAAGCAGGATCAGCAGCATACACAGCAGGATTGCTTTTGCCAGGACAACCCAGCTAGTCCACAATGTCTCTATGCCGAGATCACCGAATATCAAGAGAAGTAAACCAGTAACAAACACTGTTGTCTGAAACACAAAACACCTGGCGGCTCCGTTCTTGATGATATTCTCCATATAACGGTCGGTATTATAGTTAAAAGGGATCCCCAGCGAAGCCCGTTCATTGACGACAATTAGATTGAAAAGCGGTATCGTCATGAATACAAAGCTCATGACATGCAGGAATTTCAATACTTCTAGAAAAACATCCATCTGATCCTCCTAATACGAAAACAGGTTTTGTTGGCATTCTTCCGGATCAAGAAAGTCATTTTCAGGCCAACTCCAGTTGAACTGATTTTCTCAATAATCTCGTTGTGCGAAACTGTAGTGCCCGAGGTCAGGGCAACGAATGACTGCGTCCGATCATCATGTGACTCATCCGCCGCCATGGGCAAGAATCCTCAATCTTGTAATGAGTAATAAATAGAACAAAGGTACATCTTCTCCACATTGCAACTTAAAACTCAGCCGAACTCGATTGTAACTAAAACGTGACTAAAACGGCTGCCCGTTATTCGGTGCTATTGCGGGATGTGGATTAGCAAATCGTGGAGTGGGGGCGAATCCCCGACGCGCCTTGGGGCACAAAGACTTACGCCCTGTTGTGACCGTTTTCTTCAGTTGCTTCGGCAGCCACTGGGGCTAGTTCGAGCGTGTTCCCCGAAACTTTTTCGTGTCCCAAGTCTTATATCAACATACGACCATAACCCAGCCAATTGCAGATGTGCGACTAATCCGCCAATCCTATCTTGGCGAGAAACTTGTTCCAGCGTGGGTCGCGGTGCAGATTCCTCAGTAGCGGATCTGTCTTTGTCAGCTGTCCTACCCCACCGTCGTGTTCAGCGTGAGCACGTTCCAACCATTCAAAAGCGTTGTCGAGATCGCCCCAAAACGCGTAAACCTCGGCGACTTGGAACCACCAACCGTGCGAGCATTTGAGGAGCTCATTGAGGGCTTCACCGGCTTGCTCCTGCTGGCCTAACGCGTGGTATACCAATGCTAAGCCTTCCAGCTGCGACACTTCATGCTGTTCCTGCCGCATCTCCTCAAGCGCAGGCTCCAGGCGACCCTGAATGAGATACACTCTTCCCAGCCTTGTAGGTCAGGACCTTCACGGTCCTGACATCTTTTTGCTCGCCGGAGTCAGGAGCACAAGGCTCCTGACCTACAACTGGCGCCGTCAGGAACCCCTTCCTGACGGTTCAGATGGTGCCGTAGGTCACCCAAGCTGCTGTTCAAGGTCGGCGAGTTCTTTGTCACGGCGGTGGTAGCCCATTTCGTCGATCATCTCTCTGGCTGTGGCGCAACTGCGACGGGCGTCGGCTTTGTTGTCCTGAGCTAGGTGCAGGCGGGCCTGTTCG
>SDBU01007396.1_pt1 | contig 12673 bp, 1 predicted proteins | sample 2277071 | NCBI WGS metagenome assembly SDBU01 (sample SAMN10397929, study PRJNA504765) | marine sediment metagenome | isolation source: marine sediment core GS08_GC12, 126 cmbsf | place: Arctic Ocean: Gakkel Ridge, Loki's castle | collected 2008 | reverse complement strand
GGCTGTGTTCCATACTGTTGCCCATATTCTATAAATTCCAACTTCGGTTGGAGTAAAAGTGTAACTCCAATCACTAGTGCCAACTGCTGTATAGTGATTTGTACGCGTTGGTCCATAAATTGTTAGCTCTATTGACCAAATAGGAGCATAATTTGATGTTGCAAATCCTCTAACTGTTACGGGGCGATCAGCTATAAGGGTGCTTCCGTCAAGATTGGCAATAACAGCGCTTGGATCAGTCGTATCAATTCCAAATTGCACATCGCCTGATTTAGTAGAGTTGCCACTAGTATCAATTGCCAGTAAATACATTAAGTGCTTACCGTTAGATAGAGCATTGGTCACTTGAACCTGGGTGGCCGTTGCAGAAATATTATCTTCTGCCAAGTTGCCATCGATGTAGAGCTGATGCTTTAGAACGGCTACGTTATCAGTGCTTGGACTAAAACTTATTGTAAAATTTGTTGTATTCATCCAAGTGTCAATCCCGGGTGAGAAAATACTTGGCGCGCCCGGTGCTAGAGTATCAATTGCAGCAGCACTATTTTGAATGATGTTTTCAACCTCAATAATTCTTCTAGTCTCAGACGTAAATCCTGCGATATCATAAGCAACTGTCTTAATTGTGTGCTCGCCATTAGTTAGAGTTGATGAGTCCAGGTCGAAGCTGTATGGTGCGTCAAAAACTGTTTTGTAGAGCACATCATCAACGTAGAATTCAACTTTTTGTATATTGTTTGAATCAACAGCGTTGGCGGTGATGCTTATTGTAGAGTTATACACCGGAGTGCTCACGACAACGCTTTCAACCAGACCATTTGCCAGATAAGTCGTTGTGCTCTCAACTCCTTCAGGAGACGTTGTCTTTATCAGGCGCCCGTCTTTGTCATATTCATAAGTCGTTGTAATGTATGCCGGATTGTAGTAATCATAATTATCATCCTGATTCGTTGTCGGGCTTGTACTTGTTAAAAGTCTTGAAAGAGCGTCATAAGTAAAGGTAGTAGTAGCCGGCGTCTGTGTAGCATCACTTTGATTTACCTTTTTGTAAGCCGTAGCAGTTAAAACGTTTCCAACGCTATCATAAGTAATATCGGCAACATTTCCATTAGCGTCCTCTGTTTGAATAGGATAGTTGTCGTCTGCGTCATAGCTAACTTTAGATGATATTCTTTCTTGTATTCTTGGTGAGTCAAAGTAAGTACTACCTTCAAAATTTTGCTGGATAAGGTTTATCTTGGCGTAAGATGCATTAGCAGGAGCAGTGGTATCAAAAGCAACAACTTGCCATTTTCCATTGGTTTGGTAATCAACAGAGCTTACGCTTCCTAGATTGTTATCACTTGCATCGAAGAATTCAACTCTAATACCCGCTCCGCCGCTTCCTCCCGGTACGGTGAGCTTGAAGTTATCAAATTGAGCCGAAGAGTAGTTTGTACTTAAGCCTACCCTTCCTCCCAGATAAGTAGCATCGGTTGCTTGAACTTTAAGATCATCTTGAACATAGAGCTTAAAATCTATTCCATCAGTTACTTCAAGCTTTAGGTTATATACGTTGTCCTCTTCTATGGTGAAACCCAGGCTTGAACTAGCAAGATTTGTAGTCCCTCTGTAAAGGTAAGCCGTATCTGCCTTAATTGAGGCCAAATAGTAGTTATCATTGTCTTTATATCCAAATACTAGAGCTGCTTCATTTTGACCACCGTTAAGGCTTACTTCAGCTTCTAAAGTGTAGTTTCTTAATTGTTGAGAACCGGTAACAATAAATGTTCGTTCAAGGTCAGTATTTTCTTGTATTAGCTTGCCGCTCTCAACGCTAAATACACCTCTTGTTGGGACAAAACCTGAATAAGAGCCATCGCTGAAGTTGTAATAGTAGCCTTCGGTTTTTAGAAAAGTACTTATTGTGTATTCGCCACTTCCCTCAATAGTGCCTTTTGAAGTTGTAGTATAAACAAAGCTTTCTCCATCTGATACAACGTGGCTTTGCTTAACAAACCCATCGCTAGAAGAAGGTGACTCTTCTCCTATTCCTTCTCTTAAAGGAGAGAGGAAAAATTTAAGATCTGTTTTTGCTGTTGTGGTATCAAGCTCTGTAAAGCGAGCCACAAAGCCATATTCACCGTCAGCTGCATCATTGACCTTTACAAGAAGACGATTTAAACCTTGTTTTAATTTAACATTTCCATCATATGCGTCTTGAACTATGGTTTTTTGCCATTTAGTTGCTCCACCACTGGTTAGGCCACCTATTATTTCACCGTTTAACCATACTTTGACTCTGTCTGAAAAGCCCATTTGAAGAAGGCCTTCCCAGTAACTTGGCGAGTATATATATACATGAGCATAAGCTCCGTATTCCGGATAATCTTTTTGTACAGGCACGTCTTGGGAAATATCGCTAATGGTAAGTCCAAAAACTTCCTCAAGGTCTATTATTTCATCTGGATCAGAGTACTCGCTCCAGACCTCACCGCTTGACACCATTCCCGTATAAGGCTTTATAGATGCTTCGTGATTTAGATAGTCGGTATCAAATGCATATTGAGGATGAGCACTTCTAAATGCTCCTAGAACCAGCCATCGCTCAACGAAGCCGTTTGCATTCGATGAAAAAGGGACTTCATCTAAGTCAAATAATTGGTAATTTTGCTCTTCAAATATGCCGTCTTTTTTTGCAATATAGGTTGAAGTGTTAACGGAGTTCGGATTGTAGCTGCTCCAGTTTAAAGATGGTCCTACTAATACTTCAAAACCGGCGTTCTCAATTATATTGTAAGGCGTTACTATATTTGCTTGCTCCATAGAAATAGCATCAATGAAAGTGTCGCCTTTAAAGTTTTCTTGCCTGATTTGAAGAGTTAATGTTTGCGCACCCTTTGGAGCTTCAGCGACGAAATATATTCTTTGCCACTTGCCGTTAGTTACAAAGTAAGTCGAGAAATCATCTTTAATCTTAGTAAGATTATTTTTGCCCCAACTTACAAAGAATTTTATACCGCCTGTGTTACTACTTGAACCGCTTACAGTCTTAACATAGGCGCTAAATATATACTTTTGATACTCGTTAATAGAATCTGAAGGAAGCAGTGTCGCAACAGCGCTCACTGTATCGGGCAGTGTATGGATTTGTTTTACAGAGTATATACCACTGTAAGTATCAGATGAACTGCTATTGCCACTCACTCCTGTTGATCCAAGATAAGCAAATTCAAAACCATCCGGCAAGCTTCCGTTTTGCACTTCAAGGTTTGAGTTATAAATTAAGTTCTCACTCGGAGCAATTGCGCTTGTTGAGTAAACCAAGTTTCCAAAAGAATCATACGAGCTAAATATTGCTGAACCCGTTGAGTCGATAGTGTTTACTGCATTGCCGCTATCATCGAAGACAAGGTAACCTTTGTTTCCTTTGGCATCTTCACCTTGGACCGGATAATTGTTTTCGTCATAAACAATGTTCTGCTCAGTAGAGTAGCCTGTCTCTTTGTCTACGCTTACGGTTTTTACAAGGTTAGCCCAGCCACCGTCTTTTGTATCGTCATATTGAAAGATCTGGGTGCTCTTTAAAGAATCTTGAGCTAATAAGTTTCCTGTGCTATCAAAGTAAAATCTCGTTTCATTAGTGTTTTGAGCTATTGTTTTCTCTAAGTTAAAGAAATCTCCATAAATATAAGTCGAAGTATCCCCTTTTGCGTTTGTAGCGGTTGAGGTGAAGTTATCAGGATCATAGCTATAAATTGTCTCAACCGGATCTTCTACCGTTGATGTAGGATCGACTATCTTTGTCAGCAACTCACCCGTATATTCAAAACGTAGGGTTGTACTTTGACTGGGTGAAGTAATAGATAGCAGTTTGTGATTCGAGTCATATGTATAGGTAGTTACAAGATCTAAGCCGCTATATCCTGAGTATGAAGAATCAACTACGACTGATACTAAGTCATTGTTTGGGTCGTAGTTATACGTTGTTTGTCCAAACCCGGCGCTGTTTGCCGAAGGGTACCTTATATAGTCTACTCTGTTGCTTGCGTCGTAGAATATCTCTACTTTCCGACCGGTTGTATCAACTACTTCAGTTAATTTGTTTGAGCCGTCATAGCTGTAAGTTAGAGTATTATTATTAGTATCAACTACCTTATCTATTAGGCCATTGCTTCTAAAGATAACTTTGTTCTTTGTTTTATCTTCGAGGGTAAAGCTAGCGTCTGCTTCTTTAGTAAGTGTTAGATACATTCCCGCGGGAGACTTATACGTACCATTTTCGTTTTTATCAAAATATATTTTAGAACCGGCTGAGCTAATCTCGACATAAGTTCCACGATCTATTAGTTTTTGTTCAAAGTTAAATCTCCAACCATAACCTGATAGAGCCTGTCCTTCCAGTTGAGAGTAATATGCTCTTGAAATTGAAACAGCAGGTCCTTTGCCGCCTAAAGCAAAATCGGTTGTAGAAAGGACCATGTTTCCTGTTGCCAGATTTACGTTTCCGCTTACAGGCATTGCACTTACGCTTGAGAGCACTCTTACGGCTAGAGGATACTCTAGAGGCGCTACTCCAAGGTCAGAGAACCAGTTTGATCCTTGTATTAAGTCAATTGAGAGGGTGTATACCCCGTCTCTTAAATTTGATGGAATATTTACATCTAAGTTTATGGTGTCACTCTGTTCTGAGATTAAATTTGAGTTAAGGCTTACTTTGCTTGAAAGACCGTCAAGTGCTACTTGTCCATATCTATCGTATAATTTGTAACTAAGGTAGGTGTCGGAAAACCAGGTTTCATTTCCTGTATTTTCAACAGTTATTGGAAGGCTAAAGGAGGTGCTATTCTGTGTAGTTATTACAGGTGGTGCTCTGCCGTAATACGTTGCGTTATATCTATCATCTAGAGTTATTTGTTTCTCAAACACCTTAGACTTAAAGCTTGAGAACCAGTCTCCACCTCTTACCTTAAGTTCAACCAAAAGCTTGAGTGTGTTTACAAGATTTGGCGTAACAACTTCTAGGTTCACTAGAGCACTTTGACCTATGGGCAAGTCAAATGGCAGTTCTGTCTTTTTTGGGCTAAAGCTTGCTAAAATATCGAATTTATTGGTACTACTGTTAAGGAGGTAAAATCTATATGAAAGATCTGCCTCGTCTTTCTTTATGGTCTCGGTACCGGTATTTGTAACAATTACCGGTATATATACGGTTGAGTCAGATGGTAGTGCAGAACCAACCTTAACTTCATAAGTAGCAAGTTTTTTGGTATTTACACTAAATGAGTGAACTTCAGACCAGCTTGACGATATCCCCATTTCATTTGTAACTCTTACACGGTAATAATACGTTCCGTCTTTCAAAGCATAGGGAATTGTAAAAGAGGTTTGTTTTCCACCGTAAAATGAGGATAATCCGCTTCTATAATTAAAGTCTTTATCATAGGCAATCTCAATAACCGAGTCATCTAGCAAGTAATCGTTAGGATCAGAGTAGTCTAAAGTAAATAAGGGCTGGCTCTTAGTTAAGTACCCTGAAGGAGAGATATTGCTTACCTCTGGAGGTGTAACGATCGTAAAGTCAACGTAGTCGCTATAATAATCGATAACATCCCAATTAGGGCTTGTTGTTATTCTCCATCTGTAATCTCCATCCGGCAGGCTAAAATATTCGGATGTTATTTCAGTCCAACCATCTACTCCATCTACTTCAAAAGTAAAAACAACTTGGCCATCTTTATCGATTACTTGTAAAAATATTTTTATGTCAATTTCCGGTATTAGGGCGCGTATATAGAATATCGGCTTGTTGTTTGCTATCTGTTCACCATCGTAAGGATAAATTGTTCCCATGCTAGGATCAGCTATTACCGCTACTCCGGCAAATTTTGTACTATTATTGGCCGAGTTTCTAAATACCAAAGAGCGCACTCTTAAATCATAGCTATAAAGGACTGCTACGTTATCTGCAGGGTCAAGGGCGCTGCCATTATTACCATCGATATTAGCCAAGAACAGCTTTGCGTCTCTTATATCGAAGTTGTAGGGACCTGATTGAAACCAGTTTACCTTTCTAAAGCTACCTGAATCCGGATAAGTATCAGCATAACCTCTTGAGAGGTAAAATATTATTTCTAAGTCTCTATCTCCAAAGTCACGAAATGCAACTATGTCGTCTTTGCCGTCATGATTAAAGTCGCCACTTTCAAATTTGCCGTGAAGGTTTGTTGTGCCGTTTGTCCCGCTCGTCTCTCTCCAATATTGCGGACTGCCTAGTAAAGTGCCGGACGATTTCATTACATATATCCTCGTGTTGTGGTTGCCCGACCATATTTGATCAAGAACTAGGGCAAGATCGTCTTTTCCGTCGCCTGTGAAGTCGCCTGCCAGAGGAAGAGTGATGTATGAAGTTTGGTTGGTGTTAAACGAAAACGGGCTTATATTTCCCGTTGCTTGTGCAAGTATAAAATTGCTGGTAGCAATATTAGCAGGTGTTTTTAGAACATATACTTGTATGTTTGCAGGATTAGGATATCTATACATCAAAAAGATGTCGTCTTTGCCATCGGCGTTGAAGTCTCCGGCTACGATTTCGCTTTCTCCTGTCAAACCAGCGTTTGAATACTTTTCCGTAGAACGGCTCCAACTACCATCATCTAAGCTTGTAGGGCCATTGAAGTAAAATAACTTTGTGCCAATAGTGTCGTATTTATAGCGGGCAACTATCTCATCCTGGCCGTCACCGTCAAAGTCACCAGATACATACTGTGCTCTGTTGTTGTTCCAGCCGCCTATACCGCTGTCCCAAACAGTCTTTGGACCACCAAAGCTATTACTGCCATCAGAAGGAAAAATAAACAGCTTGGTGCGGTTGCCTCCTTCGTAGTAATAGAATATAGCCATGTCATCGTTACCGTCCCCATTAAAGTCCCCACCTAGAGGTTTTGACATTGACCAGTGCCAGCTTGGATTATTAACATCGGTCCATTCTTTTTTCCAGGCCTCACCGTAATTAGCTGTGCTATCCCAAATTTCTAAGCTGAAGTAAAAATCTCCGTTTGGCATCGCATCAAGAGTAATGCTAAGTTGGTCGCCCCTATTCACGTTGTGATCATATTGCTCTTTTACCCACAAGCCTCTGCTTGCATCATTAACAAACTCAGCGTTGTTTGAGTAGCGAAACCAAGAGGTTAAAACAGGACCGTTTTGGTCATCTTCAGCCACCCAGGTAAATTTCGGCTTGGGTGTTTCGACACCTTGACCATCTACAATATTTTCATAAGTAATATCTAATGTAACTTGAGGAGATGCATTAATCTTAAACTGATTGACCCCTGATGCTGTCCAGTCGGGGTTAGCAACACTTGGAAACCATCCATTAGTTACTTTTACTCTCCAGTAGTATGTTCCATCACCCAAGTTTAGCGGATCTACACTAATCCCCCCTCCCCCAGGCGCTGTGCTTACCTCTATTTTTACGCCTTTTTTGTAAGTTTCAATTTCAGCGATAGTGTGAGAAATACCACCACGTTGCAAAAGCAGACCTGCTGTTTCAAGTTGATCAAAGTCTCCTCCGTAATTTTCGTAATCACTTTTTCTCGCGATTTGAATTATTGCACCTGCTAGCGGGTCACCGTCTGCGTCTTTATACCAGAACCAAAACGCCGGGTTTGCCCCCAAGTATCTATCGATATCAACGGGAGTTATTAGAGTTGCTACCGGGTCATTGTTATATGTGACTCTTAAAAACGGAGCGTAGCCTGATTCTGCAGAGCCAAATATTTTAAAGTATTGAGAATCGCTGTCATCTTTAGTGTGTAGTAAAAAGCCATTATTTGTAGACGGATTTTGAATCCATTGCTCAATAATTGTTTTTACATCAAATCTAATAAGTGAGAAGCTATCATAGTTTTCAACTTCGGTGGCATTTATAGAGATAATTCCCGATAAGGGCTTAGTGTTCCAGGTTACTTTTTCCAGATCATATGGAGTATCAATTACATCTAGTTTGATTTGATCTAGAGTTCCATTGGTTATCGGAGTGTTTTGAAGCATCGCGTACATATATAGATTGGAATTATATATAGTTGACGTATTATCGAGTGCGTCAAACTTAGACATATCGAACTTGATAATCGAATAATATATGTCATCTAATCCCAATTCGCTAAAAAATTCACTATGTCCAACGGGTAAGCCGTCGGGATCGTAGTCGAATGCTTTATCTTCTATGTCAAGTTCTTCATCGTAAATATTTATAGTTTCTCCATCTACGACAACGCTAATATTTCCATCTAGATTGCCAACCCAGGTATCACCATAACCGTTATCGTTTTGAGGACCGTCATAGTCTATTTCTGCATCCAAATGACGCTGCCCGGGATTTAGTGGTTCTTCAAGTGTGGGATCCACTATTACCGGATAAGCTCTCTCAGGATCTGTAAGCCACTGATCATCGAGGAGAAAAACCAGTTTTAGTTTTTCTGCCGTATTTTCTATCTTCAGTTCAATATCGTATGAATAGATATTGTTGGCGTCATACATAAATAAGGGAGGCATGGAAAAAGCTTCTTCATTGGTTTCATTGTCATAAAACACCAGTTTCTCTTCCTCAACCGCTAGGCTAATATCTCCAAAGTATTCAAAGTCGTATTCAAAATTAATTTTGCCGGTGTATTCATTTAGGACTAAAAGCTCTTTTAAGGAGCTATCAGTTACTTGGAACTTAAGGTCAATTCCGTCGAAAATGTTTTCATAGACTATCGAGTCGTTTACTATCTTTGCGTTACTTGTATTTATGCCTATCGGTCTGAATCTTATTCCTTTGTTTTCGCCTTTGATTTGAAAGACGATATATTGGCCGCCATCGGTTAGAACCTTTGGGAAGGCAACATCGAATTTGTCTGAAGTACTTATATAGCTATCCGCACCCTCTTTGTTGCCAGAGGGTGGGTCATTTATTACAGGAGGGTTGGTTGAGTATATAAGGTTAGGCTCAGCGTTGCTAACGCTATCTTCTGTTAAGAATTGATCTATTTTGTCTAAAACACTTGAGCCATCATCAATGTTTAGATGATAAGAAGGGATATATGAAAATTGTCTTTCGATAGAAGTGTTGTATTTTAATATAATTTCATTAATTTGCTCGGGGGTAGTGCCTTCGCTAAACGTTACTATTAACTCGCCTTCTACGTAGTTTCCTTGAGTAACAGGCTCAGCTAGTTCTTCGGGGTCTCTTTCACCAAAATCAACCTCTCCTTCGTAGAAGAACATATTGTCTCCGTCCGGATTTAGATTGTTCTCAGTTTCTTCTTCTGAGCCCTGAGGGCCTGATACAAATTCAACGGTTTGTTTTTGTACTGAGCCCGGGTCATTGTTTTGAGGAGGATTTGTGCTAACAACAAAATCCGGCTCTGCGTATTCAACGATATCTTCAGCTTTAAACTGAGCTACTTTGTCATTAACGCTAGATTCGTCATTTATATTCAAAAGGTAAGTAAGTTCGCCATTGTCAGATATTAGCTTCTCAACTGATGTATTGAGTTTTGCATTAATCTCATCGATTTCATCAGGCGTCGTTCCTTCTCTAAATTTGACTATTAATACTCCTTCTTGGTATTCGGGAGCGCTTGGAGCAGAGTCTGTAGGCACCTCTATAATAGTTTTTGCAAAAGAAGAGTTAAATATTTCAAGGGCTTTTTCAGATGTCATATTGGAAGGTAAGTTTAAAAGATACTTTCCATTTGCCTTGTCAGCATAAAGGATTGTGATACCGTTCTTCGACGCAATTGAAGATATCTCTTCATAGCTTACGTTTTCAAAGTCAAACATATAGCCGATCTTGCTGGGATCGATTTCAACCTTTTCTTCTTTGAAGAAACTTTTTATTATTTCATTTATCTCTTTTTCGACTTCTTTAAAGGTGGTGCCTTTGGGGGGAGTTAAGATATATTTTGAGTCTTTGCCTTTTTTAAGGACTTCACTTTTGTGTCTTTCATTAATCGTTTTTATAATCGTATCAATTTGTTCATTCGTTAAGTCTTTTGAAAAACTTACGCTATATTGTTTGACTGTCTCACTCTTGTAAAAGCTTTTAATAATTTTATTAATATCATTTTGGATTTGTTTGTAAGAGACTCCTTTAGGGGGAGTGAGAATATATTTTCCGCTACTCTCTTTCTTGATAACCTCTGTTTTGTATTTGCTGTTGATTTTTTTGATGACTATTGTAATTTGTTTAGCCGTTAAATCTTTAGCGAATTTTATCGCGTATTGTTTTATTGTTTGCTGAGTATTACTGGGGGGCTTAACAACTTCTTGCTTGCTGACATTACTGGCATTTTCTTTAACAGCAAGAGGTTTGTCAGCTTTACCGTCGGCGTTATCTTTTTCATCGATCTCGGGTAATTTAAGTTCGGGAAAAGCAAAATTTGTTTTGTAAGTTGCGTTAGCCGATGCAGAACTTGCTCCGCCAAAAGCTTGGGGCGGAAACATCGTAAAGATTAATGTAATTATACTGATTAAACTAATTACTTCTTTTCTTTTTTGCATAGCATTATTTAGTTTGTTTCTAGGATTAATAGTAGTGCGAAGCAGTTGTGCATAGATTAATGGGAAAATATATGAAAAGAATATTAAAAGGTACTTTCGAGAATATTAGCATACTGATAGTGGTTTTGTCAATCTCAAGAGTAAGGCTTAGAGATTATCGGTGCTACTAGCAGCATCTAAGTGCATGGTACGTATTGCTATATGAAAACGCTAAGTGAAGCAGATACTATAAAAAGTGGTACGTTATCATGATGCTGAGGGATGTGTGAATCACCGACAAACAATGGCTCCTGATTGTTTTTAGGCTCAAGGAGTAAAAGAAATTCGGGCTTATCGAAAAATTTTTGTTTATTTAGATTTCTTCTTTCAGTTTTTTTGCTTCAAAGTTGTTGGGGTCGGTTTTTAATACTTCATTGACTTGCTCTAAAGCTTTCTTCTTTTGATTATTTTCTTTATAAAGTTTTGCCAGATTTAGACGAATACCTTTGTTGTCTATATTCTCGAGCTTTGAGTCAAGCAAATCCTCATATAAGGCAATTGCTTTCTTATTTTGGTTGTTTTGAGCATAAGTATTGGCAAGTATTAATTTGGCACCGACAAAGGTTGGTTGAAGTTTTACTGCTTTTTCAAGCTCCTTAATCGCTTCTTCTAATTTGTCTTTTGCTTTATAGATAATTGCTACGTTGTAATGAACTTCTGCATTTTTTGGCTTTAATTCTGAGGCTTTCCTTAGGTACTTTAAAGCCTTATCAAGATCTTGCAGGCTTTCATTGGTTTTCCCTAACAAATAGAAGGCTTTAAAAGATTTACTGTTAAGGTCACTCGCTTTCTTGAGAGGCTCTAATGCTTTTTCGAAGTTCCCTTTCTTGTAGAGAAGTTCACCCTCAGACAAGTAATCCGAAGCTTTGGGCATAGGGATTAGGAAATAACCACTTATTATGATTATGAAAACGAAAATAGTAATTAAAAAAAAGTATTGTTTCTTCATTGCACCTGTTAAATAGCTAAATAAAAAATCTCCAATAATCTATTGACAAGTCCTCGCTAACTAATTAAAATAACACTAATCGTAATTACCATATATTGGTAATTATATTATAAGAGTAGTTTGAAAAAATCATAATATCAACTCTCAAGCGTTTTTATCCTATCATAACGACGTTCTCAAGATAAACAAGTCTAACAATCAACACTAAGGTAAAATGCATAACCAATTTTCTTTGGGTGGTGCTTTGATTAATATAAGTGATTTGAACTCAACAAAGTATAAATTATTGCTAGTGTCGCTAGTGATAGCTATTGCTGTTCTCTCAGGTATTTTCACGGTTAAAGCAGACGCTGCCGCTTGGTCTTATTATGCTGATTGGTCAAGAAGGGTGCCTGTTACAGTTGATAACTCCGGTAATGCAACAGCGCTATCCAATTACCAAGTAAGAGTACAAGTAAATCATGTTAGTGGCATGAGGGCTGATTTTGCAGATATCAGGTTTACCGATGAAGATGGCGATACAAGGCTCGACTACTGGTTGCAAACAAAAACTGATTCCACTTCAGCGGTATTCTGGGTAAAAGTTCCGACTCTTGCCGGCTCGGGCTCAAAAGACATTTTGATGTATTACGGAAATGTTGATGCCGAATCCGAATCTGACGGTAACGCGGTCTTTCTGTTTTTCGATGACTTTAACGATAATGCTGTTGATTTTACTAAGTGGGATGCCAGGTCTCAAACCTACGTAACTGAAAGCAATGGTAAATTACAAGTCGGTCGCAACACCTATGGCGACGCATGGGCGATAACCCGCCAATCTTTTGCACGCGATAATATTTCAGTTGAATATGAGTACAAATTTGCTAATGGAAACGATGCTATGAAAAGAAACGCTGCATTCATGGGCTGGCATGATTCTTCTACTATCTTCAGTACTGAAAAATGGATCTATGCATATGGCTGCTATAAAAACTACTATAATCCGACAAATACTTGTGATGTGATTCAGAAAGGGCAGTACAAGAAAGCTCTTGGCACAATTTTTCCTCACAATGCATGGTCAAACGTAAGACTTAAGTTAAGGAATACCTACGGAAATTATTATGAAAGAAGCGTAGACGGCGGTTCGACCTGGATTAACGATTATACGACCTC
>SDBU01007395.1_pt1 | contig 12673 bp, 15 predicted proteins | sample 2277071 | NCBI WGS metagenome assembly SDBU01 (sample SAMN10397929, study PRJNA504765) | marine sediment metagenome | isolation source: marine sediment core GS08_GC12, 126 cmbsf | place: Arctic Ocean: Gakkel Ridge, Loki's castle | collected 2008 | reverse complement strand
CGGATGTGGGCACGGGTTGCGCTGCCATCGCAGTGAGCCTCGCTACCCAGATTCCCACGGCCAGAGTGCACGCCCTTGATGTCTCTGATGAAGCTCTGGAGGTGGCGCGGCTCAATTGCGAGCGACATGGCGTCACGGAGCGCATAGAGCTACTGCGAGGTGATCTGCTGGCGGCGCTTGAGGAGCGGGTGGACTTGATCCTGGCCAACCTTCCCTACATCGCCCGCCCGGAGCTGGCCGTCTTGCCCCCAGAGATAGCTCGCTACGAACCTCTCGTGGCCCTGGACGGGGGCCCAGATGGCCTCAGTGCCATCCGCCGCATCCTGGAGCAAGCCGAAGCACATCTCAACCCAGGGGGAAACATTCTGCTGGAGATCGGCGCAGAGCAGGGACCCGCAAGCCAGGCTCTCGCAGAGCGGTTCTTCCCCAACGCTCGGACAGAAGTACACCACGACTACGGCGGGCACGACCGCGTCCTGGACATAGATACCGCCGCCAGCACTGGAGGATAGCCCGGTGACGTACAGACTGATCGCTCTCGATCTCGATGGGACGCTGATCGCCCACGACCTGCGCATCTCGCCCCGCGCCCGGCGTGCCATTCGCCGCGCTATGGACAAGGGCATCACCGTTATCCTGGCCTCGGGGCGCGCTTTTCCTTCGATGCTCCCGTATGTGCAGGAACTGGGGATATCGGCCCCTGTCATCTGCTACCAGGGCTGCCAGATCGTGCTCCCGGAGACGCGCCAGGTGATCTATCAGGCTACCCTTCCCCTGCCAGTGACGCAGACCCTACTGGAGTACGCTCAATCCCGTGATCTGGATATCACTGTCTATGTAGACGATCACATTTACCTGCGCGAGTTCCGGCATCCTGAGGAGTTCTACCGCAGGTGGTTTGGGCTACCTTGCATCCTGGTGAAAGACCTGGTTGCCGGGGTGCGCCAGGAGCCAACCAAGGTAATCATCACCGGCGCGGGGCCAGAGAACGATCGCCTGATGCCTGAGTTGCAGAGGCGCTTCGGTTCTTCCATCAACGTCATCCGCTCGCATACCCTCTTCATAGAGGGTATGCCCTTGGGGGTATCGAAAGGGGCGGCGTTGGAGCGAGTGGCAGCGGATTTGGGCATCCCCCAGGAGCAAACCATGGCTATCGGCGACTGGGGCAACGACGTCGAGATGGTGGCCTGGGCAGGCCTGGGTGTGGCCATGGGGAACGCCACGGAGGGAGTCAAGGCAGTGGCGAGCTACGTTGCGCCATCGGTCGAGGAAGATGGCGTAGCCGTGGCAATTGAGACCTTCTGCCTGAAGACGTGAGAGGCTTACGAAGTCTCTAGTACACTCCGGCGGAGATCTCCTTGTAGTTGTTCGGCTCCTAGGGGGTTGCCAAATCCCCGCCATGAGGGCAGAAGGCCGGGATTTGACAATCCCTGGCCAGCGAAATGCTGGCGAAGATGCTCTTGCGGTTGTTCGGCTCCAAGGGCATTGCCAAGTCTCCGCCACGAGGGCAGAAGGCCGGGATTTGACAATCCCTTGCCAGCGAAATACCGGCGAAGATGCTCCTGCAGTTACTCGGCTCCAAGGGGATTGTCAGATTCCCCGGCGCAAGGGCAGAACGCCGGGATTTGACAATCCCTGGCGAGCGGACAAGTAGGGGAGAATAGCGCGTTGACGTACAAGCTGATCGCTCTCGATCTCGATGGTACTCTGTTGCCGTTTGGCGGGCGTATCTCTGCCCGCTCCAGGTAGGTCATTCGAAGCGCCATGGACGCAGGCATCGTCGTCACTCTGGCCTCCGGCCGCCCCTTTCCATCGATGCAACCATACGTGGAGGATCTGGCGATCCTGGCCCCGGTCATCGCCAACCAGGGGTGCCAGATCGTGCTCCCGGACACCCTCGAGGTGATCTTCGACGTCGCCATTCCCATCGCGGCTGCACGCCCCCTGCTGGACTACTTGCAGGCTCGTGAACTTGACGTCATCGTGGACATCCATGATGATGTCTACGTGCGCCGTTCCCGATACTCCGAGGAGTTCTTCGGTGACTTCATTGGGCGTCGCTATTGCCCAACGGATGATCTGAACGCCATCATGCATGAGGAGCCGGCGAAGGTACTCATGATTGATGAGAAGGAAGGGCACGAGTGTCTGCTGCCCGAGCTGCAGGAGCGGTTCGGAGACCAGATCCAGTTCATGCGCGCACACCCCATGTTCATAGAGGCCATTCCACTGGGCGTGTCCAAGGCGACGGCCCTGGAGCAAGTGACGGGGACTCTGGGGATCTCCCAAGTGCAAACATTCGCTATCGGCGACGCCGACAACGACATCGATATGATAGCCTGGGCGGGGCTGGGTGTGGCTATGGGAAACGCCAGCCCCGGGGTCAGAGCCGTGGCAGATCACATCGCACCTTCCGCTGAGGAGGACGGCGCAGCCGCAGCCATCGAGGCTTTCTGCCTGAAGCAGTAGGTGCCGGAGAGGACATTTCGGAAGTCTGGCGCGCGTCTGAGCTGTGTCGGGTTCTATCCAGTTCTGACTAGCCTCCGCGCGAGTGTTGTCACGCCGGAGACTTCCGAAGTCCTGGGCGGTGGCCTCTCCCAAATGGTGCAACAGATGCTGACGACCAAGACTCTCCCATCCACCGACGAGAAGACCCTGGACAACGCCACAGATATCCTGCGCTCGGGGGGCCTGGTGGTTCTGCCCACGGACACGGTCTACGGCCTGGCAAGTCACGCCTACCTGCCGGGAGCTGTGGAGCAGATCTACCGCGTCAAGGAACGGCCGAAAGATATGGCAATCCCGCTCCTGCTGGCCGACCCCGACCAGGTGCACGATGTGGCGAGTCATGTGCCGCCGGGGGCCTACCGGCTCATGGAGGCTTTCTGGCCCGGAGGACTGACCTTCGTCCTTTCGAAGGATTCCCGCGTGCCCGATGTGGTTACCGCCGGCGGAGCTACTGTTGCCCTGAGGATGCCCGATCACCCCTTCGTGCTGGCTCTGATCCGGGCACTCGGAGCGCCCCTGGCCGTAACCAGCGCGAATCTCTCCAAGCACGCGCCTGCGACCACGGCCCGTGATGCCCTGCGCGAGCTGGGCGGGCGCGTCGCGTTGATCGTGGATGGGGGAGCGTGCCCTGGAGGCGTCCCCTCGACAGTCTTGGACCTGACGGTGGACCCGCCTCGGATCCTGAGAGCGGGGGCGGTTGCCTCGGAGGAGGTTTGGCGCGTGTTGAGGTAGGTGGTCAGCCATCAGCGGTCAGCTATCAGCCTCCTCTCAAGAGTGGCAGACCAGCATTCGTGACATCTGTCTATTCGTGATTGAGTGTGCTCTGTGGCTGCAAATGACTTGCCAAGATGGTGCAACGGTGTTAAACTAGCGTGAGGCAGGAATTCCAGGTCAGGACGAGGAGGAAGTCTCTATGGCAGCGCAGGCTATGTACCGCCGGTGGCGATCTCAAACCTTCGCGCAGATCATCGGCCAGGATCACGTAGTCCAGACTCTGCGCAACGCTCTTCGAGACGGACGGATCGCCCACGCCTACCTCTTCTGTGGACCCCGGGGAACCGGGAAGACCTCGACCGCACGCATCCTGGCCAAGGCAGTCAACTGCCTGAGCGAAACTGACGAGAAGCCCTGCAACCAGTGCCATATCTGCGAGACCGTAACCGCGGGACGCTCGCTGGACCTCATCGAAATCGATGCCGCTTCCAACCGGGGCATTGACGAGATCCGTGACCTCAGAGAGAAGGTGAACTTCGCACCCACCGAGTGCCGTTTCAAGGTGTACGTGATAGACGAGGTTCACATGCTCACCCGGGAGGCCTTCAACGCCCTGCTGAAGACTCTGGAAGAGCCACCTTCTCACGTGATCTTCGTCCTCTGCACCACCGAACCCCACAGAATCCCTGCCACAGTCCTGTCTCGCTGTCAGCGCCTCGACTTCCGCCGCGTATCATTGAAGAACATCACGAGAAAGCTGACGCTCATCTGCGAGGAAGAGAAGATCAGCGTCGCGCCCGAGGCTATGGAGCTCATCGCTCGCCAGGCCACCGGGAGCTTCCGTGATGCAGAGAGTCTACTGGACCAACTGGTCTCCTACGATGAGGAGGGTGAGATCACCCTGGGACAGGTACGGGCCATGCTCGGAACGGCATCTCGCCAGGCAGTTTCGCATCTGGTGGATCATCTCATCGAGAAGGACGCCAAGGCGGGGGTGCATCTGATCAACGATGTGATTGGCGAAGGGTCAGAGCCGAGGCAGTTCAACGCCGGGGTGCTGGAGCATCTTCACAGCCTCTTGCTCCTGAAGACCAGCGGGGGATCGGATCTGATCAACGTGACTTCCGATGAGCTCTCCGAAATGGAGCGCCAGGCCAAAGGGTTCGACCTGGCACAGCTCATCACGACGATCAGGCTATTCAACGGAGTTGCCGCCAGCCTGAGGTCTTCCCCCCAGCCGCAGATGCCCCTAGAGCTCGCTTTCATCGAGTCCACAGTGCCGGCGCAGGAACCGGCCAGAGAGGGGTCGCCGCCGCCAGCGCGCTCCCGGCCACGCCCGGGGACGCCCTCTCCCGGACAGCGGGAGAGCAAGGGGTCGCCTCGCCCACAGCCCAAGGAGCCAGTCAACCGGGCACCCACGCCGAGGGTCGCTGAGGCCGGGCCAGCGGATCCCGCGACGGAGAAAACGCCACTACCGAGCGGCGAGGAGAAGTCTGCCCCGGTCAGGAACGAGACCGTCGAGCCCGAGCCGAATGCGAGAGCGTCACTGGCCGAAGGGACTCCCTCCGTCGAGATCTCCAGCGACTGGCTCCATGAGAGCTGGCCCCAGATCCTGTCCGCAGTGCGGCCCTACAATCGCATGGCAGAGGCGCTGCTGAGATCGTGCCGGCCCCTGCGTGTTGAGGGCAGCGTCATCGTCATTGGAGTCCTTCATCCGTTCCACAAAGACAAGATCGAAGATCCTCGCAACAAGGACGTGGTCGAGAAGGTGCTGATGCAGCTCACGGGCATTCCGTGCCGACTCTCCTGCGTGATCCAGTCCGCGGGGGATCAGGGAAGCCAATCCCGCCAGGGAAGGAACAGAAGAAAAGCGATACTGGACGATCCCCTGGTGCAAGCCGCTCGAAACATGGGCGGCAAAGTGGTGGATATCCGTCTGGACGTCCCGGGCGACAACGGCTAGAGAGACTGGATGTCACTCTCGGCGCCACCCCGCGCCAGATGCTCCCTTGGAGGTATAGATCGTGGGTAGCAAGAGAAAACGAAAGTTCCGTGCACCAGCCAACCCAATGCTGCGCCAGATCGAACAACTCCAGGCCGAGATGCTGCGCGCACAAGAGGAACTCGGAGAGGAAACCGTGACCGCCACAGCGGGGGGCGGAGCCGTGACGGTGGTCATGAATGGCCATCAGGAGCTGCAGTCCGTCGCCATCGCCCCGGAGGTCGTGGACCCCGACGACATCGAGATGCTGCAGGACCTCATCGTGGCCGCCGTCAACAGCGCTGCGGAGCAAGTCCGCGAACTGAGCGCCAAGCGACTGGGTCCGCTGGCCGGCGGACTGGACATGTCGGGGTTGATGTGATGTCGGTCACACCACGAGCTGTAGAGCGGCTCATAGAGGCCCTCAGCCGGCTGCCCGGAATCGGACCCAAGACCTCCTCTCGCCTCACCTTCTTCCTGCTACGGGTCCCCAAAGAACAAGCCCTGGAACTGGCCGAGGCAGTGCGCCAGCTCCGCGAGCAGGTGGTGCACTGTTCCATCTGTGGCAACATCACCGAGAGCGACCCCTGCCCCATCTGTAGCAGCGATGCGCGGGATCACACCCTCATCTGCGTGGTCGAGGAGCCCCTGGACGTGCTGGCCATCGACAGGACTAATGCCTACCAGGGCGTGTACCACGTCCTGGGCGGGGTGATTTCGCCTGTGGACGGTGTTGGCCCCGCCGATCTGCGAATCACAGAACTGATCCACCGGGTGGAGCAGGGCGGCATCAAAGAGGTCATCATCGCCACCAATCCCAGCCTGGAGGGCGAAAACACCGCTATGTACCTCTCCCGCCGGCTGCAGCCCCTGGGAGTGCGCATCTCGCGTCTGGCGAGGGGCCTGCCGGTGGGCGCAGACCTCGAGTATGCCGATCCCCTCACCCTGGCACGTGCCCTGGAAGGCCGGCGCGACATGTAGGTGGACGAGACAACAACAGACGGCGCGGCAGGGGCCACGGGGACGTTTCTCACCACGGAGCCAAGAGACCTTCGCCCATCCCACGACTCGTCTCCTACGCCACAGTTCGCAGGGGCGCACACGACACAGAGAAGTCGATCCCTCCGTGTAAGGCGGTGAGCCATGAGGCACTGCCTGGCTTCGAACTCGGTCGGGAGACCCGCGCCCATTACGAGTGCGGTCACATTCTTCGACACACGATAGTCACCCTGAGCCAGTCGAAGGGCTTCACCCTGAGCCCGCCGAAGGGTGAACCACCCCTCCAGCCACATTCTTCGACAAGCTCAGAATGCTTGCGCCTGATGGCGAGGCAGGCAGGAGACGCTCAGAGGCTCTGCCTCACCTCGTCGAGCGTGGCCCTTGCGTCGGGCGGGAGGCCGACGAACTTCTCCAGCTTCTCGCAGGCGTAGTCCTCGCAGTGTGCGCAGTTCGGTACCTTCCGCTCGATGCCGCAGGCCCGGATCTCGCACTCCGAGCAATGGCCGCAGTTCCGGCCCTCGAACGCCAGGCACCCATCGCACACACAGAACTCCGGCGTGATGTCCGAGTCGAACTGCTTGCTCCACTGTGCTGCCACTTGCTTGAGCGCCTCGTCATCATCATTCTGCGTAGCGATGTAGGCGGGGCACTCCGTGCATACGAGTCCGCAAAAGGCGATCATCTTGTCCATAGTAACCTCCTCTGGTGTTCTCCGACCTGCAACTCAACAGACTCCGATCCAAGGGCGGTCGAAATTACACGCTCTGCAACTGAGCAGCAGCAGACGGCGCGTGGATGCCTGTGCGGGCGATCCTGCCTCAGGAAGGCTCATCCACGTCATAGCGAGTATCGGCATAGACCACTCCTCGCCGTACTCGCTCATTCTGCTCGCGCAGCCAGCGTTCCAGCCCCACCGCCTGCATCCGCCGGTTGTCAGCGATGACCGTGGGGTAGCGAGCTGCCAGCGCCTCGATGTGAGAACAGGGGAAATCGGGACACTGGTTACAGAGTTCCAAGCCCCGCTCGCGAGCGCAGGGACGCATAGGACAATCGGGCCAGCCACCACCGGCACGACAGCCGGCACAGATTCCGGCGATGTGCAGCTTCGCCAGGAAGCTCCAGAACTCGGCGAACCCGGGGAAGCTATTCCCCCAATGGGGCCACCCCTCATCATCCATCGCTTCGTAGAGCGCCTTGGCCCGCTGCGGTATGCGCGCCCGGTCCCCACATAGCTCACAGTACAGGCCACAGTAGGTCACCAACTCCAGGTCCTCAGTCATCTGGCCCTCCATAGCGCTCCGCCGAGACGGATGTACCGCTTCCCGTGGTGCTAGAACGTCCGTTCTGTTCACGACCAATCATAGCATACTGCAGGCTGGATGTCAATAGCGACCGTGCTTCGCTCGCCACGCTCGCCAGACTTCGGAAGTCTTCGACCAGACAACGTCCATCCGCAGTCCTGACAAGGAACCGCATGGAATCCGGTACCCTGCTCGCGATAGACTTCCGAAGTCTTCTCTCTCCCTCGTTCTGCCCTCTTGACACGCGCTACCCCCTTCGCTATACTCTCCGCGCAAGGAGACCCTCCCCATGGCAGCATGTGAGGTTCAGCCCTACGATGGTTCGCTTCGCCAGGCGCGAGGCATCCTGGCGGTTGAAGAGATAACCTTCAGAGAGTGTCCCTATTCAGCCGAGGAGATCGCCTCCCTCCTGCAAGAACCCGGCCAACATGCCCTGGTCGCCGTGGCGCACGACCGGGTGTTTGGGTTCCTGACGACCTTCGAGACCGAGACCGTAGCCGGGCGCAATCTGGAAATGGACCTCCTGGCTGTGCACCCCGACGAGCAGCGCCAGGGGATTGCCTCTCAGCTCTTGCGCGAGGCCACCCGCCTGGCCACGACCCTCAGGGTGAAGCCCTTCGACTGGCTCAGGGTGAAGAGAGCTCGAGGCCTGGTGGCCACCTCCAACAGCGCCTCCCAGAAGGCTTTCCTCAAGGCCGGCTACACCGCCCACGCCGTCGCCCCGGATTTGATGGTCCGCGACATCACGGGGGGAGTTCCTGCTCCGGCTCGTCCTGGCCCGATCAGGGTGCACGCTCTCTCCCGAATCGAGGAGGCTGGCTACGTGGCAGCGCATCACGGGAGCACGTCTCTCACTCCCCATGAGATCATGTCGCTCGTTCGCCCGCAGCGCCATGAAATCTGGGTAGCGCGCCAGGACGATGCTCTGCTGGGATTCTGCGAGAACCTCTGGGTGCGGACACTGCTCTACCGGGGCGTCTGGGTCGAGTCGCTGCACGCCCGCCACGACGATCCTGTCGTTCTTCAGCATCTCATCGCCTGCACTATCGAGAGAGCCAGCGCCGCTGGCCTGGACAAGGTGGGTTGTGTGGTGGAAAGGGACCTGCGTGCCCATCAGCGTGTCCTCACGGCAGAAGGATTCCATCACGTCAATGAGTATCTGTGGTTCCAGTCTCGCGTGGGGATGTCCCTATGAGAAGGCCGTCCTTCCGCCGGATCCTAACCATCGCGACCCTGGTGGCCGTATTCATCGCTCTGCTCTTGTGGGGAGAACCTCTCTGGGGCGTCTTCCGCGATCGGGACAGCATGGAGGCCGTGGTGCAGAGCTGGGGAGCGTGGGGACCACTCGCCATCATCTTGCTACAGGTTCTCCAGACCCTCCTGGCTCCAGTGCCAGGACAGGTAATCGGCTTTGTGAGCGGTTACCTCTACGGCATCTGGGGGGGCACTCTGTACTGCATTGCAGGCACGCTGCTCGGAACCTTCCTTGCACTCCTCCTGGTGCGGCGATACGGGCGCTCGATGGTCGTGGCACTGTCCAGTCCGCGCACTCTGGCCCGCCTCGACAAGTGGCTGGATCAGCACGCCCTGTCCTCTCGTCTGGGCGAGTTATTCCCGTTCTTGATCTTTCTCTTCCCTTTCACACCCTCCGATGTGGCCAGCCTGGTCGCTGGTCTGACGTCGCTACCCATTGGGCGGATCATGCTGCTGGCCGCCATCGGGCGCTTCCCGGGCGTACTGGTTCCGGTGCTCATCGGAGCCGGGTCGATGGAGATAACGACAGCCCAATGGGCCGTGCTCATCGCAGCGCTGAGCCTCATAGCCCTGCTCTTCGTGCGCTACGGGGACCGCCTGGAACAGTGTGTTCTGGACATCATTGGGCGGTTCGGCTAGAGGCGCGTGGGCGGGCACAGCATCTTCTCAATTGGGGATCGATACTCTCCCGTGGGAACTGACTGTGTCGCCCCGACTCCCTCGGGAAGCAACCCATCGCCGCCGACCCTGCCAGACCACTACAGGAAGTGAAAGTGCCGCACGTCCTCTGCCGTCGTTCTTCCTTGCTCCAACCGCTCCCGTACCAGGTGGGTCAACACCTCCAAGTCTGGCAACTGGCTGAGGATTCCGAGTTCCTCATATGGGGTATGGGATGGGAACAACTCCAGCGGGGGAGGTAGCAATTGGTAGATGGATGGCATGTTCAGGATCAGGCGACGGACATCATTCCTCTTATCCAATCTCGCCAGGAAGTCCGTGTATCGGTTGCCCGTAGCCATAACCCGGACGCTCTCGGCGACGCCCCACTGGGTGCACGCGGTTCGGTCGCCCAACGGTGACCTTCGCGGAATGGCGAAGTCGCCCCCGATGTGTTAGAGGAAGGTGATTGCACTCATCCTCCAGTTCGTTCTGCCAACCCACGCAGCAGTCGCTTCAGTTCCCGCATGGTGACGTCATCTCGATCTGACTTCGCGTACAGCAAGAGCAGATGGACCGTTGGCACCAGTTGGCTCTCGACATATAGCATAGAAGGCGATAGCCGCCACCTTTGCCCTTGCTCAGATCAGTATTGCGCACGCCGGATCCACCCGAAATCCTGACGCCCAGGTTTGGGCTTTGCAGAAGAGCGTGGATAGCCGTGCGCACGTCAGCCTTCACGTGGGGGAAGCGTTTCGCCAGGCGCTTGACGCTGCGTTTGAACGAACGCGTGAGGACCACTTCACAGTTCATCAAGCTCTCGTTCCCAGTCCGCAGAAGCCGATTCCTGTTGCACCTGGGCCACCAGGCGCTTCAGCGCGTCAGAGGTAGCCAGAATGGCGTCCTCCGGTTCCTGCTGGCGATTCAACAGGTTATCCACGACTAGCTCGAACTGGGCGAACGAGGTGATATCTATGAGGACAGCCTTTGGCTCTCCCTGTTCGTAGACAACGGGGAAACGATCTTGCATCCAGAAATGTGCCCTACCCATCTTTCTTCTCCTCGCCCCGGCGTACCCGTAGGGTCCGAAAAGGACTCTGTTTTCATCCGGCAGCACCACACAGGTTCTGAAGTGGCCTCACGTCCCATCTGAGATCCCAGGCCACTCCTGACGCAAGGAGCGTCCACGATCTTCACTGAAGATTTCGTGCCCCTGTCTACGTAACCGGCGCGCTACGGCCGGGCCTGTGCATTCATCCACAAGAAAGCGCATCTAGCCCGGCTCCATTGCCAACGGCCCCAAAAACGTGCTCTCCAGAGACCTGGTAGCGAACAGTAGACAGGCCTGAATGTCTTCTGGGGTGAGCCGGTCGTATTCTTCCAGAATCTCGTCCACAGTCGCGCCATGCGCCAGCAAATTGAGGATGTATTCCACTGTCAGGCGTGTGCCCTCGATGACCGGTTGTCCAACCATAACCTTTGGGTTGAGGGTAATTCGCCCAAGTAGTTGTTGGTCTTTCATGAGCTTCAGCCTCCTGTCGATATCATACACCCAACAACTAAGCCGTGCAAGTTCCTCGCCCGGGTGCCCAGCACTTCTCAATATGGCCGTTCTTGCATCACGCGTCCATGTTCCAGGGCTGAAATGTGGGATAGTCATCCCACAGGGTCCCGAATTCTTGCGTCCATATGGTTTGTTCGCCCACAGCACCTTCAAATCTAGAACTGCTGCCAGGTGCCCTTTCTGGAATGGCACGGATGTTGCTGGGCGGATCTGGCGACCTACGAGCACTATGTGGTGGGCGAGGGCTCGTACCGCAGCCTTGGACGTGGCTCGGTCGAGGGATGCTCGCCCAACGGGGTACCACGAGTCCCACGAATGGACGAATCGCACGAACAACCGTTGTTAGCCATGACAGGATTCGCGCCACCGCTCCCTTCGTGACATTCGTGTTAAGGTGTGCGGGTTCCTTCGATACCAAACCCAGGTTGACAACCATCAGAGAACGTGTTAGAATATCAACAAGTTGATAGCCCAACGACTGCGAACAGGAGGAGTAGGCGGCTCGGAGCTGGTAGAGAAGGAGGGCCACCGGCTGAAAGCCCCCCGCAGCGAACGCCGCCGAAGGTAGCCTGGGAGTTGGCCGGCTGAACAGATGAAGTAGGCCGGTCCGGGTTCGCCCGTTACAGCGCCAGAGTGCAGCCACGGATAGAGGTTCGTTCGTCGCTGAAGCAGGGTGGTACCACGGAAGGAAAACCCCTTTCGTCCTTGACGAGAGGGGTTTTTTGTATCCTACAGGAGGTGCATGATGACCGAGAAAGAACCGAAACAGCACGAGATGTCGAAGACATACGATCCACGCTCGACCGAGCGAAGGCTCTACGAGTGGTGGGAAGCCCAGGGATACTTCAAGCCGGTCGTAGACTCGACCAAGAAACCATTCGTCATCTCTATGCCGCCTCCCAACGTCACGGGGGCCCTGCATCTGGGACATGCCATCACCGCGGCCCTCGAGGACCTGATGATCCGCTACCACCGCATGAAGGGCGACCCCACGCTGTGGGTGCCGGGCAGCGATCACGCCGGCATCGCCACCCAGAACGTGGTGGAGCGCGAGCTCCGCAAGGAAGGCCTGAGCCGCCATGATCTGGGGAGAGAGGCGTTCATCGAGAGGGTTTGGCAGTGGAAAGAGGTCTACCATAAGCGCATCACCAATCAGCATCGTGCCCTGGGCATCTCCTGCGACTGGGAGCGGGAGCGATTCACCCTCGACAACGGCCTATCCCGTGCCGTGAGGACGGCCTTCGTGAGGCTCTACAAGAAGGGACTGATCTACCGGGGCGAGTACCTGGTGAATTGGTGTCCGCGCTGTACCACGGCCATTTCCGATCTGGAGGTGGAGCACGAGGACGAGGACACGCACCTCTGGCACGTGCGCTACTGGCTCACGGGAGGAGGAGATGACTACGTCGTGGTCGCCACGACGCGCCCCGAAACCATCCTGGGCGACACCGCCGTGGCCGTGAACCCCGATGACGAGCGCTACAAGGACCTGGTTGGGCGCTACGCCATCCTGCCCGCGGTCGAACGTGCCATTCCCATCGTCGCGGATGCGTCAGTGGACCAAGAATTCGGCACGGGCGCGGTGAAGGTCACGCCCGCCCACGACCCCACCGACTACGAGGTGGGGCAGCGGCACCGCCTGCCTTCCATCAACGTGATGACGGACAAGGGCCTGATGAACGAGAACGCCGGGCC
>SDBU01007394.1_pt1 | contig 12674 bp, 20 predicted proteins | sample 2277071 | NCBI WGS metagenome assembly SDBU01 (sample SAMN10397929, study PRJNA504765) | marine sediment metagenome | isolation source: marine sediment core GS08_GC12, 126 cmbsf | place: Arctic Ocean: Gakkel Ridge, Loki's castle | collected 2008 | reverse complement strand
TGACCCATCTGAAGGCGTAGAAGGTGGGTATGTTTCGTATCTTCCAGATGTCTCTGTACCTCTGGAGTTGGTCGAACTCTCTACCACTGAAGGTAATCTTCTGCTTAACACTGGTCTTAACCTCGAACACTACCACCTGCTGCCAAGGACCCTCGGCCGGTAGGTACAGGTGTACGTCCCAGCCCTGATTGTTACCGGACCTTAAGGCAAACCAGTCGCGGTTGACCTTCATCAACAACTTACAAAGTTTTCCCTCGAACTTGGTGCGGCCTTGACCTACCTTCTTACCTATGCAAATCCCTCCGGGCTTTGCTTAGTGTCGCGACACCCTTCGGGGGTTCGCAACACCATCACTGCCACTCCAATCGGCCTTCATCTATCTCGGCATCGTCACCGACACCTATGATTTTGTAATTCGTAAGGTAGAAGTTATCGTTGACCCACTCTTGGATGCACATTAAAGTATCGAAGTCATCGGTCTCTCTCAACCAGTCTAGCATATCGTAGACTATTCGCACCCCTGCTGCTACTTCTCTCCTTGGCATTTTTAATCCTCCTTAATCCATCCAGTTATCGTGGCACTTCTTACAGTGATATAGTTCGTTACCAAAAAAGTCCAGCGCGACGTACTGTAATCGATGATTTTGCTTGTATTCTTTACCGCAACAATCACATGCTTCCATCGCTACCCAGCTCCTGTTTCTTCCGGTCAACTCCTTTAGGTTTGACCGGTCTAGGCAATTCCTCCAGGGATTGCCGAGAGGCCCACTTAGCCAGTCTGTGGTCCCAGGTATCCATTCGCTCTTCCAAGCCTGCCAGACTCTCTTCTTGACCACGTACCATCGTCAATATAAGGTCTATTTCTTTCTTCAGTTCTTGATACTTAGTTTCCTTCATGGTCACCCTTCTCCTTTTGCGCAAACACGCATCCGAAACTTCGGCTGCACTCATCCTTCCACGCCCCACAGTTTTACTACAGAACGACAATAAGCTAATATGTCTTCTACCGTTCCATCGCCTTTAGTTGTGTTGCATCTGCGACATATAATCCATACATTATCTCGATTCATGTTTTGTTCGTTGCTCTTCCTGTCTAACGTTGGGTCCCGCCACGTAATTCCAGAACGGGGTTCCCACATTAATTTACTACCGCATAAAGGACATTCAAACGTCTTCTCTGCAAACGCCGACAACCAATCTACATCTAAAACGTCCTCTACATTCTTACCTCTTCTTCGGTGACTCGCCAAAGTCCCTCTCGCCCACTTGCGGCATACTTTATCGCGCGGAAGATTTGAACGATATTCCATCGAGTACTTGCTTCGGCATATCTTACACTGTGAAAAATGCCCATCTGGTTTTTCTCTATGGATATGAAACTCTCCAACCTTCTTTTTCATTTTACATTTAGAGCATATTTTGTAGCCGTCCTTTGCACGACGGTATTCTGTAACAGAAGGAATATTCCATTTCCTTCTATAACTATCAACCATGGCTTGACTACACCCATAAATCTCTGCAATCTCTCTGCCAAACATTGTTTTACATCGCTCTTCTAATTCTTCCCTTGTAATTGAAAAAGCAGCAGTCTTTGAATGTTCCATGCCCTTCTGAGGTTTCCAAGATTTCCTTTTTCTCTCTATCTCGCAGTGAGGACACCAATGCCCGGCTCTAATATTGCCTGCTGTAGCAGTCCATTCGTGCCCATACCTACATCTCCACCAATGATTCGTTTTACTGTTCTTATAGACTTCAGACAAAAACTCGCCGTCCTTTCTTTCAGCTGTCTTCTTCACCTCTTCGATGCTTAGTTTTGAAGGCATTAATAATTCACCCCCCAATCTTCTAGCGTGGTGGGTTTGTGTCCATGAGAAAGAAAATCTCTATCATAAGAAAACACTTCGATGATGCCATTCTTTCCGTTATGATATGATATCGTATCGAGTACGCGCTTAACATAGTATTCGTAATCTGGAGTCATACTATCGTGTTCGTTTTCTATATAAGGCTGTACAGTTTGCGGGGTACCTCCGTCAGTTACCACCCACGCTACTTTATTCCCAGGCACCCAAGGATAGCCCAACTTCTTTAGCTTATCGGCAGCTTGGACATTGGCCATGCGTTCTGGATGAATATACTCGGAGCTTGCCTTGCACGATTTTATAATCGCAAGGTCGGCGTTGTGCACGCTACCGGCTTTGAGGGCGTGAACTTTATCGCGTGCACCTCGACATCCCCCTTCAGGGTCTCCACCGAGAATTTTATCGAGGAGCCCTTGGAGCACTTCCCGCTGATATGGAAAGCTGTCTCCTCTTCTAAGTTCGTAACCTCGTACGTAAGTATACTCTTCCGGCCAGACGACTGTTCCTGCATATCTTTTTTTTCTGCCATGTGAAAAAAATCTCCTGAATACTCTTTCGAGTGCGAGTGTCATTGTAGGTGTGCTGAGCTCCTTAGCCAACTTCTTCCCCCATGCTTCAGCATCCATTACGCGCTTGACCGGAGCGGCAACAAAAATGCTGTCCGTATCTGCTTGGACAAGGAAAATCCCTTGTTCTTTGATAATCAAGATAATTCGCTTGATGGCAAGACGAGCGAACGTAGTAACGGCCTCTCCTATCTCTCTGTTGCTGAAGCGCCAGAAGTTCGAAGAAAGTAACCCATAAAAAGCGTTCATCAACACCTTAATCGCCCGTTGTAACCTCTCCCAGTACATGTCCCCGGTCTTTGCATACATCCTCTTGGCGTGGTCGCGCTGCTTGCCCAAGTCCCTCAACATGCGGGGTATGATGCCTTCCCGCTCCTCGGGCTTTAGAAAGTATGCAACAGTATCACACGCTTCCAGGTGAGGGGATGGAATGGTGCCCGAGGTGCGAGAGGTGTGAGTGGTAAAGCAAATGTTATTGGCCATGATAGCAGAGGGGTACTGCTGGGAATAATCAATAGCGCAAACCCAATCATGCAGCCCGGCTACCGGGTCGGCAACGTAAGCTCCCTTTATCTTATCCTCCTTCTTGGCACCGTACCTGTTGCAGGGCACTAGCCAATTCTCGCTATCGGCAGCGGCGACGAGTTTAGGGTCTAACAGCCACGATTGCATAGGCGTGAAGCACCGTTCAAGCGGGTTGCGGGACACCTCTGCCAGCAGGACCGCCTTGTCCAACGTATCAAATTTGTTAAAGATGAACAGCGCCTTCTCCGCGTCCGTTTCACAATATTCCAGCACCAATTCCTGGTCGACTTCCCAATGCTCGTCTATCTTGCTGGCGTCCAGCTGCTTCTTCGGACCCTTCCAACCCAACTCAAAGGCCACGGTGTCCAGGTCCTCGTAGGTGGATTCGGTGAACTTGCCTTGGGAGCCAAAGTATTTCTCCTGCTTGGTCAACGCATGAGTGTCAACGATTATTCGTCCGTTGCAAATCCACTTATTCGGGGTGCCGTCATCGTCATAGTAGGCACGGAGTTTCGAACCGTCGCGCCCTAGCCTGAGCGGTATCCCGAACAGTTCCGCTCTCTTGTAGAGCACATCTAAATCGTACTTGATTATGTAATGTCCTGTAATGATATCGGGGTCAATACCCTTAACATACTCTGTAAATCTTCGTATCGTAACGCTATCATTTCCATCGTCGTCCCAAAAGCTCTCAGATATTTCGTCGTTTCCGATGCTAGTTCTTGCACTGATACAGATGATATGGTCATCTCTACTCACCTCCATATCGAAACTCATAACTACAAGGTCGGGGTCGAACGCCTTGCCTTCTTTGATACTTTCCATCCGATAATAACGGTTTTCGTTATCGTCGTCGGAAAATTCACCGTCTACATGGACGAAGGCACCTATACCCTGGTCTATCATAAACCGCAGCCCGAATAGTATGTCGGCGGCCCAGCATGTTACTTCCATCTCCCTCTCCAGCTCTTTACGTAGCCAGCCAACGTGCATTGGCAACGACGTAAAAACCTTAAGCACTCGGCGTTCTCCTCCAGTGCCGTCCATTGTAACATGCTCTATCTTCTCGACATACTCGTTACGGGACAGGAACCGGTCCGCCTTGGGCAGGTCCTCTGCGTAGAAATACGGTAGAAATTCCGTGGTTGTCAGCACTATAGTCTTACCTTGCTTGGTCACCCCGTATAATTGTATTTCTGGGTATTCGGCCTCATTAACGGAAGGGTCTGGGCGACGGATTTGGTAGGTGGCCTGGGTAATGAGTACGTCTAGTCCAGTTACCTTCTTCCGGCCCCTCTTCCTTCGCTTTCTCATATTCCATCCCCGGGGGTTGCAATTTTTTGAAAACACTATTATCTAAATAATTAGATAATATTGTTCATTCTCCACATCTGGTCATTCTTCATCTTCTTACGCAACTCCATCCTGGGCTCCCACTTTCTCATGAATCCGGGAGGTCCTTCGATTTCCTCTACCTCGTACACTACCAGTATATTGAGCAAGAAAAGCGTTACCGTCTGTTTCAACGACCTGACTACATCGTCCCACACTAGAGCAGTGAAGACCTGGGTCTGTAGGTTATACTCCCCCACCCTTACATGAGAGCTCTGTTCCGGGGTGGACATCAACGATGTCAGGCTTACAACGGAGGTATCGTGGTCGAACTCGTACAAATCGTGCCTATTGCTGCTAAAGCCGTAGTGTATCGCAGTCTCGATATTCTCTAAAGGTATTTTGTAAGTCATTCCACTATCCTCCCTAACGCTGCCTGCGCTTTTTATGTCTAGTCCGGCTAGCCCTTTTCCCGGCTTTTTGTGGCTTGTCTTTTTTCTTAGGCTTCTCCCTTTCTTTGGTGCTGACACATGTATCACCCTTCGGAAATCCAAACTCCGGTTGCTCCGTTATGCCGTCAAGTAGCCAGCATTGGGAGCTACCTGGCACATCAGAGTACAAATCTTCGTAATTGAGCGCCCACGTCCCAACTTCTTCCTTTTTCTTATTCATCTTATTTATAAGATATTCCGTAGTAGGATGCTCGACGTGATGGAGAGCTTTTAATTCTTCTTGAAGTTTCAGAATGTATTCTATCTCGTCCACGGTATAAGCTTGTGTCCCCCTACAGAGGCGAACACTTTTTAAATCACTAATTTCTGAAATTATATCCGCCTGCGGCTGCTTGCTTACTAACCAAGGATAAATTTCTTCGAGTATGTCGCAGGCATCGTTTCCGTGTACTCTCCACATGAATACGTGGCGCGTGTTTCTCTTTTTTGTTTGAGCCTTGTGTGTCCACGAAATTCCCCCGCGACCTGTCAATTTCAGACAAGTCATTAGTATTTCCGGGGATGTGTTCGAAACGGAAAGCACCTGCTGACCTAAGTTAATACCGGGTCGGTCCTTGCGTTTGTGTTGTGTTGGACTAATTCTTATGCACCCTTCGCCTTCTACGAGTGCGCCGAGCCACGCTCTTTCTACTTGGTTCATCTTTAGTAACCTCCTTTGGTTTAGACGGTTTATCTTTAAATTCCCCGAACTTTGGCTGACATTCTATGCCGTCGAGGAGCCAACACTGGCTAGAATAGGGGCAGTATAATGCCTTCCAGGTGCTGCCGGTCTTCAGTATCCTCGAATTGTCCTTGCTTAACTTCACCTTGCAAATCCGCTCTGGCAACTCCCGCTTCAGGTAGGCGATGTACAGGGCCTTGAACTTAGGCAATACCGCAGTCTCCATTGCATGGGTTGCTTTCTCCAGGGTCGCTTCCCATATCCTCTCAGCACCATTATTTTTATTAAAAAAGTGCAACATTCCGTTCTCTACCTGGTTGATGTAGAGATAGGAACAGAGTTGCAGGTAGTAGCCCTCTGGCGTGACCATATCCGCCCCTATCATGAACGGCTCTTTCTCGCCCTGCTTACTGTGGCTGGCGAACGGCCAATCCTTGATGGTCTTCACTTCTATGATATACCTCTTCGCCTTCTTGTTGGACAACTCATTCGAGTTGTCACACCCAGACAATTCTTCGGAATTGTCGTGGTCGAACACCTTGCTCAAGTCATCGAACACGATATCCATGTTACCGGTAATGCGCGGCATGAACATGTCCAGGATGTTAACACCATAGTTATTATCTCCAGCGTTCAAGCCCTCGATTTCCTCGCGGAACTCTGCATCACCCAGTAGATTATACATGCATCTACTCTGCTCCCACATGACACCGCGCAACTGTCGATACTTCCTCACGATATGCTCTTCTGCCATGTGCCCGATATCGAAGTTATTGTTAGCCTGGTCGGTTATCTCCGGGTTGCTCTGTGGAATGTTCCACATCGTATAGAACAATCTACGGGGGCACTTCTCAGCATCGGAAGCGTAGAAGTTATACTGCCTGCCGTATGGCCACTTTCTCCACTCGTTGATGACTGGTAGATACTTGCCAGTGGACATGCCTTTGACACTATCTCCTTCATGAGTGGCGAAATCCACTCCGAACGTCGCTTTAAACTCTTCGAACTCCTCTGGATTCATATGTCCAACTCCTCGACAACAGAATTTATATGGGAAATAATCTCATCGTCGCTATAATTTCCCCAGCTGGTTGGCTTGTCCAAAATCGACTTAATCATAATCATCGCATCCAGCAATTCATGATAACCACAGGTGTCGCAATCGTCTCCATTCATCTATCCTTCCTCCCATCCATCCTTGATATATTCCTGTTGTATCTCTGCCACCCGTTGTTTGCGATACTCGTCTTGTCCCGGGTCAAGAGGATTATGTCTGTCGTATAACTCAATGTCGGGGTCGGTGTAACAGTTAATCTCTCCAGCCTCCGAATCTATGCTGACGCTCTTTATCTCCGCCTCAAAGTCATCGTCGTGGATGGACAATCCAACGAACGGAGGAATTGGTATGTCCACGGTTCGCTTGACCCACTTATCCCAAGATGCCACCGCCGCAAAGCAGCTGTGGATGTGTTTTATTATTGTAATCTCAACCATCTACTCGTCCTCCCCGTCTGGCTCTTGCAACTCCTCTATGACCTCGCCGATGTCATCCAACTTTGGTTCACACCCTCCAGCGGCGCATAGGATGTTATCAATCCGCACTATGGCTCCCCTCAATTCAAGGTACTTACTCTGCATATCCAGGAACGCATCCCAGTTATCCTGTACTTCCTGTTCAAGCAGTGACAACTCTTCTGAGTTGTCGGTGCAAGATAATTCAACCGAATTATCGTGTTCTGCTTTAGTCGTCATCTACCACACCGCCGGATATGTTTTTCGAAGCCCACCCAAGTATTTCGAAGGTATGTCGTAGCACACCGCAGTCGTTCTACAAAGTTCGCATGGCCCTCTTGACCTCGACACCATGAAGGGCCTGTGGTATTTCTTGTCAAAACATTCTTCACAAATAAACATCTACCCCACCATCCTCAAATCCTTCGTGAAATCATCAGTATATCCGCAAATCTTACAGGTCCATATGGTTCGGGTGCGGTTACTATCTATTATCTTCCCGATATGGCCCAAGGCTATCATCTCATCGTCGTCCGGCCCTACTATGTCTCCCGGCTCCCACTCCTCTTCATGGTCAGTCATTAACATTACCTACTCCTCCTCGTACACGGACACCCTAGCATGATACCCGCACTTGGGACAGTCTGCCACAATCTCATCCTCCTCGGTGAATCTCAACCGCCCATAATCCTCTTCGTCGTCGGGACAGGCGGGACATATTAACTTCACGTAGATGTCAAGGAATTCGTCTTCTTCCATCTTGCTACCCCTGTAGAGAACACGACAGTATTCGGGCGTATCGAACTCGTATCGGCCATCAGACATTACTCAATCCTCCTTTTTCACCGTTTGATGAATATGGCTTTTTCGGTGAAAGTTCTATCTCGCACGCGGCACCTGTGAACGGGTTAATATATCCCACCGACTGCTTTTCATATTCCTCAGCCACGGTTGGATATTTCTGCTTCACCCAATCAACACCTTTTTCGACCAACAACGTCCAATCGACCGTGCACGGCGAGGTGTCTATATGTTTCGTCACGTAATATAGTTTTTGGTCGTCCTGCTTGGCGAAGCCGGAAGCAACGAGTCTGTCCATAGTATCCTTGACTATGGCCTTGGACCTGGGCATACCCGTCCCGTCTAGACGGTCAACTATCTGGTCAATGTGCCTTAACTTGCTCCTTATATCGGCATTAACGCCGTCTGGTCCTCCCCAAATCTGGGCGACAGGCAGGTCCTCCAGGATGACGTTACCCAACGGTGGAATTCCAAGCGCCAGGTCACGTATGACATCAGAGACGAGAAGATAGGCTACGTAGTTATCGCCTGGGGTGGCGAACAGGTATCTCTTGTTTGAAGGTCTATCGTGCCGGTAGAATTTAGTTACCGCGCGAATCATATCGAACCAGTAGCCTATGAACGTGTTGGATGAAGTGTACTTGGCAGGCACGGCCTTTCGTACCACGTCAGCACAGGGGTTTATAACCCGACGGTCTTCCTTCATTGCGCCCATAATCACAGCACGGAGGGCGCTATAATCTTCAGAACTAAGTGTTACCAATTCCTCGTCTGGTAACATCTCTAACTTGGCCTTCATACCGTGCACATCTTCGTTCAATGCTTCGTCCGAGCGAGTATAGAACGATACTACTCTGCGCTTCATCTCGTTCGTCAGGTCCTTCATTTCCTCATTGCCCTCTGCCAGGCTGGTCATAACAGGTCGCGGCGGTAATTTATAACTCTTCACATCATCTTCCTTTTTGGTCACGTCCTTTGCATCATAGGTGCCGTCCCTCCCCTCAAGCCACAACTTAATCATGGCCTCGTACTTGATTGCATTCTGCCATTCTGGTATATAGCAATGCGTGGCGGCGTTGACCTTAGCTTCGAACGACCTAGTATATACCTGCTTATCGGAGCCGGGCTTGAGAACCACCAATCCATCGGCATTGCCGTCCAGTGCTTCGTCTCCCCATATTAGACTTACAATAGCTTTCATCATGACAGTTTTGCAGGACCCACTCTCTCCCCTTACGATGGTGCCGTTCTTACCAATCACCCAGTTCAGGAACACTCCAACACGAATCTGCTCATTACCCAATACTGGGTCCAGTTTGCCTTCTACAACAGCGCCCTCAAAATATCGGTGGAGATGATGGAGTGAGACACCCGACGTGGGTATCGGTGTCAAGATACTGGCATCCAAGGGCTCTTGCCTATCCTCGACCTTAGCCTTGCTCTTGCTCTTGCTCTTGCGAGTTGAACGCCCTCGTCTGCGCCTACTCATTTTTCTTCCTCCACTCGTGTAGGGCATCTCTCATATCTTTGGTACAGTCCATACAGTTATCATATGAACAGTGGATACACGGAAACGGCATCGGTTCCCTGCCATCCATATAGTCGCATCCCTCACATCCGCCGTGACCATGTTCTCCATAAGGAGCGTTGTCGCCACATTGTTCTCCAGATAAATCACACACGTAGAAAACGTGTGCCGACCATGGCTTTCTCATTTCCATTCCACCTGCCACTCTTTCGGTACTCTCTTCTTACGAACGTATGCTTGGTCTGGGATGATTGGCCCCCTAGGAATACTGGTAAGAGTTATTTGGGGTCCGATGGGGAATGCACCATCAAAGAAAATCATTTGAACAAGACCTACTTCGGTTATAGTTTCGAACTTATCTAGAATTATAGGGTCCCTCATCATTCCCACCTGTTATATCCGCAATAGTAACAGTGCGCTCTCTTTACGTGTATTGCATGGAAGCAATACATACAGTCTATTTCTGGTGCCACACATAGGTTACAGTTGTGTTTGATTACACACATCGGTTCACCTTCGCGCGCTTTTGGAGCTTCTGTTCCATCTGAGTTATGTAATCATCTGGTGGGAGTTCCCCTGGTTGGACCCCTCGCTTGGTTTTATAGAGGTCACAACTCTTGCACGGTTCCTTGAAGTCCTCCTGGTGGTAGTGGTCCGCAGTGCAACAGACAACCGCATAAACGGAACAGGTAGAAGCGAAGGACAATCGGACTAGATTGCCAGACAATTCACATTTATGAATGTAACTCTGTTCATCCCATCGATATTCATCTGGGTTCGTCATTCCCACCACATCTCATCTTCTCTGAATCGGTCACAGCCCTTCCTCGCTTCGTACCCGTCGAACAATTTCTCCGAATTTCTCACTCCGCAATCGAGACGATAAGCACATTTATGGCACCGATATAGGTTGTCCACTGATACCCGAGAGTGGCTATCACTGATACCCTCAATCTTTATCTGCTTGGTCATCTACATACACCCACGTGGTTTTCTCCAACTTATCTTTCAGGTATTTTATAATTGCAGACAAGTCATGACTATAATGGCCCTGAAATGCAGGTACTTGTTGTCCGTATCTATCAAACACCGCTATATTTCCGTTCCCGAATTGGTATATCCTTAATGCCCATGGTTCTATCATAGTAGTCCCGCCTCCTCTCCGAATTTGTCTACAACCATCTTGCAGTATTCTACGAATTCATCTAAGGACCTATCCAATTTAGTGGTGTTGCATCTATGGCAAAGAAGCCATACTGAATCTTTAGTAATCTTTTTGCCGTTGTCTATCCTATCCACCGTAGGGGAATCCATAGAAAGTTTACTTCGGCTACCGAATTCCAAATCAATGCCACAAATATTACATGTTTTCGTGTTCTTTATTATTTCGGCCAGTTCTTTAGAGTTCAAATTGACCTCAAACCCCTTCCTTTTGTGGCCGGCCAAACTCGCCGATGCCCAGTATTGAAGAGGATTTTTCTTTCTCCAGACCGCCGAAGCCTTAACTTGGCGTTCTGGATATTCCCGATAAAATGCCCGGCTAACTCTTCTTCTCCTCTCAGCAATCTCCGGCTGCTTGTTGCATTCTTTATGCCGTTTAGAAGCACAGACTTTACACTGCCATGAAAGACCGGCCTCGTGTTCTTTATCTTTGTAAAATTCTGACGGCGGTTTTTCCTCCTTGCATGTAGGGCAAACTTTGGCTACCATTTTATCACCTCAAGGCAGTCCGACAGAATGCCTTGAATCGAACAATGCTTTTGCTACTATGAACTCGCATCCTAAACGCTCAATTATCTCTCTCAAATACGCTTCTTGGGGAGGCTTGACCGGGTAGTACGGCAGCACTTTTGCTTTCAATTCGACCAGTAACCTGTCTGCCCGGTCTACAATAGTCCAGGGCGAGTTCTCGGAAGGTTGACGGGGGTCATCACCCTCCGGCGGCGTATAGAAATCTGCTCGATAATAAGCAATACCCCACATGCCGGTATTATAACCCTCTCGGGGTCCCTTGTACACCCTCCAGAGATGATGCACAACCTCTTCCTCGTCCGATATATTACGTTCTCTGAAATGGCGTTGAATAGCCTTGTGGAAGTTAATGGTAGGTAGTAGGGCCATCTTTACTATGCCCAACTCCTCACACTCAACCTCGATATCGTAAGGTATGTGTTGAATTTTCCGATGGGCTTTATCGTACCTGTAGTAGTACTCCTCTTTTTCAGAACTCTTTTGCTTCTGGGTCGGCGGTTTTAACACTAGAAACCTCACTATCGCTTCGTTATTGAACCGGTAGGGTGTTTTATGGTATTGAATGTATTTACCGCCCCGACCGGGCCTGTCAACGATTTTCGTCTCGCCCGTATCTCTATGTCCCCACTCTTCTTGAGGCAGGTCCGGCTCGTAGAGCATGACCATGTGGTTCGAGACTACCATTACTCTATCATCGTGTTCTGCCATTGTTCCACTCCTCCTCGTCAACCTGAATCAACATTAAATCTATTATCCACTGATATCTCCTCGTTTCTCCCCTTGTCATCCAAGATGGTTTTACTAAATATTCCTCTGGTCTGGCCCAGATGTACTCGAAAAAGTTGAACCACTTAGGCTCCTCTTCTATACACTTCTCCAGTATCTGCCTCTCTTGCAGTGCCTTGAGCGCATCCTTCCAACCATCTGCATAATAGCAGAGTTTAATCGACCATATATTCCACTCTTCGTCTAGGTCGGAGCCCGGTTCTGGTAGACAGTCCGGGTCTAGATACGGCTGTGGGTATTGCTTCTCGAACCACTCGACTATCTGCCAATCTCGCAAGTCCTCTTCTGAGGCCTTGCTAGAACTAGGCACACCCCTTCGGGGGTTGCCGAGTGCAACCAAACCTTCGTTCAGTTCATCGAATTCTCTGTCTATTTTCTCTTCTTTTGTTTCCATCTTTCTCGTCTCCTTTTCTCTTCTCGTGATAGTTAGCGCCCCCGGCTCGACTGACCGAACGTTGCCTCGCTTCATCAACGCCATATCATGTTACGTCCACGACGAATTAGGCTACGGGGGCATGTTAATTATCCTAGTTTCACTACATTTATCTCAGGTATCCTCTTGTTGCCGTCCTTGACAAAACGGATGTGAAGCATAGCCATGTCAGCAGCGCCGTAAGACGCCTCTTCCTGGTAGGTAATCGTGCCCTTAACTCGGGTCTTGCCCATGCTACCAGTACAGGCGGCCCAGACCGGCTTGTTAACAAACGCCTCTTGAGCTGGCTGTTGGTTCCATTCATCGCCTTCCGCTACCAATTGTTGATGCTCGAACGGTTTATAGTGGTATGCTCGATGCTCGTGTCCTTTTATGTAGATGTCGCTGGCTCCGTTGTCGATACG
>SDBU01007393.1_pt1 | contig 12675 bp, 12 predicted proteins | sample 2277071 | NCBI WGS metagenome assembly SDBU01 (sample SAMN10397929, study PRJNA504765) | marine sediment metagenome | isolation source: marine sediment core GS08_GC12, 126 cmbsf | place: Arctic Ocean: Gakkel Ridge, Loki's castle | collected 2008 | reverse complement strand
CTGCAGCCTGGAAGCTGAGGAGAACGAGCAGGTCGTCGCGGCCGTGCTGCGCCGGGACAGCCGCTTGAAGCTCATCGAGCAGAAGTGCACCTACCCGCTGGGCTTCGCCCCGCCTTCGCAGGTGCGCGACGGGGGCTACTGGGCCGTGCTCGCCGGCTGAGCGGCCGGGGATGGAGGTGATTCCGGCCTCAACCTCCCGCCGGCGATTGGCCGATAGGGCCAGTATGGGCGGCGACTCCTTCATCATCATCGCTGTCGTGCTCCTGGCCTGCGCGGCCGTCGGCATGGCGGTTCTGCACTGCATGGCCAGAGAGGCCCGGCGGCTGTGGACCCGGTATCAGCAGCTCAAGGCGGTGATGCAACACGATGAGTGGGTCCGCCTGCAACGGCTCAAGAGGCAGCAGGCCGAGGCCAGGCCGGCGAACCTGCTGGCCGAGGACGGCCCCCCCGAGCCGATCGACGTGCCCGGCCCCGAGGCCGTCGCCGAGAAGGACGAGGCCGAGCCGTCGGATGCCGCGGCGTGATCGGTTGACACACCTCAGCGGGGGGGGTATCATTCCGGCGGGATAAAGCTACCACGCTCAGGCTTGCAAAGGAGTACGAATATGGCCTCGGATAAGGTCGTCACCCTGACGGATGCGAACTTCGAGGAAGAAGTGAACCAGTCGGCGATGCCCGTGCTGATCGATTTCTGGGCGGAGTGGTGCATGCCGTGCAAGATGATCGCCCCGACGATCGAGGAACTGGCCGACGAGTACGACGGCAAAGTCAAAGTCGGCAAGGTGGACACCGACGCCAACCGCACCGTGTCGTTGAAGTTCGGCATCAGCGCCATCCCGACCGTGCTCGTGGTCAAAGGTGGAGAGATCTTCAAACGCTTCGTCGGGCTGCAGAGCAAGAACGACCTGAAGGCCGCCCTGGAAGAGGCCCTCGCCTGACGCGCCGGCGAGGCGCCGTTGGGCTCGCGGCCGGCCGTCGCCGTGGGGATCACCTCGATGAGTGACCAACTGACGATGACTCGCGAGCAGGTGCGGGCGGTGGATCGCTGGGCGATCGAAGAGCTGGGCCTGCCCGGCCTCGTGCTGATGGAGAACGCCGGCCGATGCGCCGCCGACCTGGCCGGGTTGATGGTCGGCGACGACGACGACCGCCGCGTAGCCGTGCTGGCCGGGGCGGGCAACAACGGCGGCGACGGCTTCGTCGTGGCCCGCCACCTCACCCTCCGCCGGATTCCCACCGACGTGTTCCTCATCGCCCCGCGCGAGAAGGTCGCCGGCGACGCCCGGGCGAACCTCGAGGTGCTCGACCGGCTGGGCATCGAGGTGGCCGAGGTCGCCGGCCGATCGGTCGAGCAGCTCACCGAGGCGTGGCGCCCCTACAGCCTGCTTATCGACGCGCTGGGCGGCACGGGAATCACCGGCGCGCTGACCGGCGGGCCGGCCGCGGCGGTCGAGGCGGCCAACGCCACCGGCGTGGCGATCCTGGCGATCGACATCCCCACGGGCCTCGACTGCGACAGCGGTCAAGCCCCGGGCCCGGCGATCCGGGCCACCAGCACCGTCACCTTCGTCGCTCGCAAGGCCGGCTTCGACGCCCCGGGCGCCGAGGCCTACACCGGGCAAGTGGTCGTGGCCGATATCGGCGTGCCCGCCGTGCCACGGTAGACGGCTTTCTCGGTGAGGCGGTTGCCCCGGCGGGGCGAGGCCCGTAGAATGCCCGCCGTGTGTTTCGTGTGAGTTCCCCCGGAAGACCAGGTGAGAGAGGATCACAATGCCACTGATACCGATGCGAGTCATGCTGGATCACGCCGCCGAGAACGGCTACGGAATCGCCGCGCTGAACGTCAACAACATGGAGCAGATCCAGGCGATCATGATGGCCGCCCAGGAGACCGACTCGCCCGTGATCGTGCAGGCCAGCCGGGGTGCTCGCAGCTACAGCAACGACGCCTACCTGCGGCATCTGATGCTGGCGGCGGTGGAGCTGAACGCGAACCTGCCGATCTGCATGCACCAGGACCACGGCAACAGCCCGGAAACCTGCCTCAGCGCCATCGAGCAGAACTTCACCTCGGTGATGATGGACGGCTCGCTCACCGCCGACGGAAAGACCCCCAGCGACTTCGACTACAACGTGAAGGTCACCCGCGAGGTCGTCGACGCGGCCCACGCGGTGGGCGTGTCGGTCGAGGGCGAGATCGGGGCCCTGGGCGGCATCGAGGACGGCCACGGGGCCGGGCTCAGCGAGGAAGAGGCCCAGGAGCACCTCACCGACCCCGACGAGGCCGAGGCGTTCGTCGCCCAGACCGGCGTCGATGCCCTGGCCGTGGCCATCGGCACCAGCCACGGGGCGTACAAGTTCTCCCGCAAGCCCTCCGGCGAGGTGCTGAAGATCAGCCTGATCGAGGAAATCCACCGCCGCCTGCCGAACACGCACATCGTCATGCACGGCTCCTCCAGCGTGCCGCAGGAACTGCAGGACATCATCAACACCCACGGCGGGCGGATCAGGCAGACCTACGGCGTGCCCATCGAGGAGATCCAGCGAGGCATCGCCAACGGCGTCCGCAAGGTCAACGTCGACACCGACAACCGCCTGGCCATCACCGGGGCGATTCGCAAGCTCTTCGCCGAGAGCCCCGAGAAGTTCGACCCGCGCGACTACCTCAAGCCCGCCCGCATCGCCATGGCCGAGGTGTGCAAGGCCCGCATGATCGCCTTCGGCCAAGCCGGCCACGCCGGGGAGATCCCCGTGAAGACCTGCAAGGAGATGGTGGACTTCTACATCAAGAAGTAGCCGCGGCCGCGTATCCGGGGCGCCATGGGTACACGCCCGCGCCGTGGGGCCGGTGGGGGTCGGCGGGTCTCAGCGTCGCCGTTTGGAACGTCCATCGGGGGGGATGAAGAGGATCATGGCGGCGATCATCAGCAGGCCCGACAGCAGCAGCAGTCCGCGCCGCGTGCGGGGCCGCTGCACGCGGTTGGCCAGGCGATCCAGCAGGGCTGCGTTCGCTTCGGACGCGGCGCTGCCGGTCCCCTCGACTTTGGCCGCCAGCATGGTGATCACCGGGGGGTCGGGGGGGATGTCGGTGGGCACCACCACCTCGCCGGGCCGACGGCAATTACGCTGCTGGATGAGCAGGTCCTCGGTCAGCCGGGGGTTGGTCTTGCTGGCGATGATGAGGCGGTCGCGGTAGGCGACCAGCCGGTCGTTGGTCTCGACTTTGGCGGCCAGGGCGTCGCGGCGGGCCCGAATCGTATCCAGCCGCTGCCAGGCGGGCAGCAGCACCACCGCGGCCAGAATGGCCAGCGCCATGCCGGCCATCAGCGTGAAGCCGATCATGCGCCCGCCGGCATACACCACCTCGGCGGCGGGGGAGCTATCCTTTTGTCCACGTGCAGGAGCCATAAACTGCCGCCTCGCCCAGCTCTTCCTCGATACGCAGGAGTTGATTGTACTTGCACACCCGGTCGGTGCGAGAGGCCGAACCGGTCTTGATCTGGCCCGTGTTGCAGGCCACCGAAATGTCGGCGATGGTGGTGTCTTCGGTCTCGCCGCTGCGGTGAGAGATCACCGCGGACATGCCGTTCCGCATCGCCAGCCCGATCGCGTCGAACGTCTCGCTGAGCGAGCCGATCTGGTTGACCTTGATCAGGATGCTGTTGGCCGAGCCCTCGGCGACGCCGCGCTTGAGGAACTCGACGTTGGTGACGAACAGGTCGTCGCCGACGATCTGAATCTTCTCGCCGAGTTTGGCGTTGAGTTTGGCCCAGCCGGCCCAGTCGTCCTCGCCCAGGCCGTCCTCGAGGGAGCGGATGGGGTACTTGTCCACCCAGCCGGCCCAGATGTCGATCAGCTCGTCGGAGGTGACGATCCGCTCGGGCTCGCTGTTGAAGAAGCAGTAGCCTTCCTTCCCGGCCTCCCGGGCGGCGTTGGCCAGTTCGCTGGCGGCCGGGTCGAGGGCGATCCAGACGTCCTCGCCGGCCTTGTACCCGGCCTTCTTGATGGCCTGGCAGATCAGCTCGGGGGCCTCGTCGTTGCTCTTGAGGCTGGGGGCGTAGCCGCCCTCGTCGCCGACGGAGGTGTTGTAGCCCTTGTCCTTGAGGACGCTCTTGAGGGCGTGGAAGATTTCCGTGCCCATCCGCAGGCCCTCGGCGAAGCTTTCGGCCCCCCAGGGCTGAACCATGAACTCCTGGAAGTCGACCGTGCCGTCGGCGTGCTTGCCGCCGTTGAGGATGTTCATCATCGGTACCGGCAGGACGGTGGCGTTGGTGCCGCCGAGGTAGCGGTACAACGGCAGCCCGCAGGCGTTGGCGGCCGCCCGGGCCGTCGCCATCGAGATGCCCAGGATGGCGTTGGCGCCGAAGTTGCCCTTGTTGGCCGTGCCGTCGGCGGCAATCATGGCCCGGTCGATCGCCACCTGGTCGATCGCGTCGAAACCGATGACCACCTGCGCCAGTTCCTCGTTGGCGTGGCCGACGGCCTGCGTGGTGCCTTTGCCGCCGTAGACCGCCTTGTCGCCGTCGCGGAGTTCGGCCGCCTCGTTCTCACCCGTGCTGGCGCCGCTGGGCACGGCCGCCCGGCCGACGGCGCCGCACTCGAGCGTCACGTCCACTTCCACGGTCGGATTACCGCGAGAATCCAGTATCTGACGAGCCCTTACGTCTTCGATGAGGGTAGACATTGCCTGCCTTTCTCCACTTTATCTTATCGGATTTCGTCCCACTACACCGTTAGCCTTTCGCCCTCGGGCCAACCGGTGCGGACACTATACCCCGCCCGGCCGGCGATGCAAGGGGCGCAGCGGAGATTCACCCCGCAAATGTTACCACCGACGGATGCGACGCTCGGGGGACGCCGCAGGGCCCTGGAGCAATGGCGGATTGCGGATTTCGGATCGCGGATTCTCCCACCAGGGGCTACCGGTCGGCCCGCAATCGACAACAGCCTCTCCCCGGGCGCTGCCGCGTCAAGTCCCCGCCGGCCTCCCCGCCGCCGGGAGAGGACGCTTCCCTTCCCGTCGTTGATGGACTACAAACACCAGTCACCAGAAACCGTTCACGGCCCCGGGCGCGGCGGTCGCCTGGCGGGGCGGTTTCGGCGGAGGCGGCGGGCCGATGGATGTTTTCCTCTGTACGGGTGAGAAGTCGGGCGACCAGATCGCCGCCCAGGTGGCGTGCGACCTGCGGGAGGCGTACGGGGCCGACCTCGACATCGCCGGGCTCATCGGCCCGGCCGCGGCCGCGGCGGGGGTACGCAACATTCTCGCCCACACGCCGCTGGCGTCGCTGGGGGTCGAGTGGAAGCGTATCGCCGACTGGTCCGCCGTGATGGCTACCGTGGCCGAGAGGGTCACCGCCGATAAACCCAAGCTCTTCGTGGCCGTGGCGCACCCCACGTTCAACCTGCCGCTGGCGGGCAAGCTGCCCGCGTCGATCCGCAAGATGATGATCGCCCCCCCGGAAATCTGGGCCTGGGACGCGTCCATCCTCGCGAAGCTGCTGGCCGAGGCCCTGCGGTGGCTGGCCGGGGCGAAACGGCCGTTCAGCCCGTTGAGGGTGCTTCACGTGGCCGCCAATCGCGGGCGGCTGGCGCTGCGAAACTTCCACGACCTGCTGTGCCTGACGCCCATGAACGCCGAGGCCTACGCCGAGCTGCGGGGGCGAATCCGCGCCGAGGCCACGGTGGTCCAGGTGCGGCATCCGATGGCCGGCCTCGTCCGCGACGCCGCCGCCGTCGAGCGCGCCGGGGCGCTCCGCCGCACGCTCGGCATCGAGGACCACCAGCACCTGCTGGGCATCTTCCCGGGCAGCCGGGCGGGCGAGGTGAAACTGCTGCTGCCGACGATGCTCCGGGCCGCCGCCGAACTCGTCCGCCGCCGCCGCGACGTCCGCCTGGCCGTCAGCGTCGCCGAGGAGGGCCTGGCCGAACCCATCGCCCAGTGCATCGAGCGGCTCGGCGCCGACGCCGCGGCGAACTGGCCGCCGTTGTGCACCGCCGCGCCGGCCGGCGATCTGCTGACCGCCGCGTGCCATTCGGTGATGTGCTCGGGGACGCTGTCACTGCAGGCCGCCTTGCTGGCGGCGCCGGCCACGATTGCCTACACCGTCTCGAGGGTTACGAGAACCTACCTTCGGCCGATGGCGCACCACCGGCGAATCGCGGGCCGCCCGGCACCGTTCGGCCTGCCTAACGCCCTGCTGGCCCACACCGGGGCGGGGCGGTTCCCCGTGTACCCCGAACGCACGCTTCGCCGCTTCCGCCCGGGCAAGATCGCCGCGGCCGTGCTGGCGCAACTGCCGCCCGGGCCGCCCAGCGCCGACGGCCCGCCCAAACTGGCCGACGACGTGGTCGAGGCCATCCGAGCCACCCTCGCCTGCGGGCCGGGGGGGCGATCCGCGAGCGAATGCGTCGTCGCGGCCCTGGCCGCCGCCGCCAACGCCCCGGCCGATACCGCCCCCGACGCCGGGTGAGCGCGGGCCAAACAGTTGCACTCGGCCGCGGGGACCCGTAGGATCATCTCGGGGATGCTCGCGGCGGTCGTGAGCGGCGGCAGCGGCGGTTGTGCCCCGGCCGCGCAGGTCCGACGTTCGGTGAAATGGAGATCGCTATGAAAGCCAGAACACGGTGGTCGCTTTGTGTAGCCTTGATGGTGGCGGGCCTGATCTCTGCCGGCTGCAATAAGGAAGAAGACGGCAACGGGGAGAAGACCCCGCCGAAACCCGACAACGGCGAGACCAAGAAGCCTGCCCCCGCGCCCACGCCGCCGCCGGTGAGGCCGCCGGTTCCCATCCCGCCGCCGCCGGTGGCGCCGGTCGACGAGAAGGTCAAAACCTACTGGGCCGACGTGAAAGTCGGCGACATGTGCAAGTACAAGGGGCTGACCGATTCGATCATCGTGTACGAGGCCACGGCCGTCGACGAGGAGACCGTCACATTGAAGTTGACCATCCTTATGGATGAGCAGCCGGTGTCGGTGACCGAAGTGAGCAGGCCGCGATACGGAACCAAGAGCGTGCTGCCGGGCGTCGCCGTCGGCGCGGTGACCACCGAGATCGGCAGCGATACCATCGACGTCGCCGGCGTGCCCCACGTGTGCAAGGTCTTCCAGGCTCGCACCGCCACGCTCCTGAAGACCACCACCGAACAATACTGGATGTCCGACAAGGTCCCCGGCGGCGTGGTCAAGTCCACCAACGACGTCACCGGCACAACCCAAGTGTTCATGGAACTGATCGAGTACACCAAGGCGCCGTGACGGCGACCCGCCGGTAGCCCGGAACGCGGAACAGGGAACACGGAACACGGAACAGGGAACACGGAACAGGGGACAGGGGACCCATCTGCGGCGCGCCTCGTTCTCCGAATACCCCGCAAATGGGTTCGTTTCGTAAAAACGGGGTGCCGTGGGCTGTGGAGCGAAGCGCAGCAACCACGACCCGCGTCCCGTCCGGCCGCGACCCACGCCCGATTCTCCGAATACCCCGCAAATGGGTTCGTTTCGTAAAAACCGGGTGCCGTGGGCTGCGGAGCGAAGCGTAGCAACCACGACCCGCGCTCCGTCCAGCCACGACCCACGCCTCATTCTCCGAATACCCCGCAAATGGGTTCGTTTCGTAAAAACGGGGTGCCGTGGGCTGTGGAGCGAAGCGCAGCAACCACGACCCGCGCTCCGTCCGGCCACGACCCACGCCCGATTCTCCGAATACCCCGCAAATGGGTTCGTTTCGTAAAAACCGGGTGCCGTGGGCTGCGGAGCGCCACGACGCAACCACGACCGGCGGTTGCCCCGGGGTCCCGGGTCGCCCTCAACGGCAGGCCCTGACGGTTCCCAGGCCTCGAAGGTCCTCTCTCCTCTCTCCTGTTCTCCTGTTCTCCTGTTCTCCTGCTCTAAGCGGCGTGCAGTTGCACGCCGCTTAATCTCCGGTCACATCCAGGGCGGCGGGGGGGCTGACGTCCCCGTCTCTCTCGGCGGCCTGGAGGCGTTGGAGTTCGTGCAGGGCCTTGTACATGCTGCGTTCGATGTTGGCCTCGTAGCGTGAGAGCTTTTCGTACGTGTTGTTGTTGAGCATTTTCAGCACGGCCGCGTGAAGGTCCAGTCGCGGGTCGCGGTCCTCCAGGCCGGGGAACTCCGCTCGCCGCCGCCGGCCGTTGTCAATCTCGCACTCGATTACGTACCCCTCGTACCGCCCGGCCCGCCGCAGCCGCCACCCGGCCGCGATCACCTGGTTGGCCAGCATGCCCTGCAGTTCGCCATCGGGGCCGAGCTCGGCCAGCATCGCCTCGCGGAACGGCTTCAGGTCGGCCACCTTCTCCCCCTCGATCAGCAGATCCTGCGAAGTCAGCCCGTGCACCATCGCGTTGGCCGACGACCGCGCCTTCCCCTCGGCCGTCACGGGGCCGGTGGATCGCATCGCGTTCAGGCGGTTGGCCAGCAACTGTCTCTCGGTCATCATCGTCTCGCCGCTCCTTTCTGGACCGCCGATCCGCCCGGCAGCCCCGCCGCCGCCAGACCGGCCGTCGCCATCGTGCCCACACCATACACTTCCGCCCCCACCCCTGCGCACGGATGCTGAGAGGTTCTGAGACGCTGTGAAAAACTGTGAAAACAAAGGAAAACGCCCCGGGAGCGAGGGCTGTGAATACGCGGGGATTACCCTTGACGAGTCTGCTGGCGGCGTGTAATATACTCGAATCTTCGTAATAAGCGGGTATACAGCGTGTATTATTCGGAAAAGTGTGCAGAAATACGAATCTAAGCGGCAGGCAAGGGAGAACGCCATGCGCCTTGATCAGACGGATCGGCAGATCATTCTGTGGTTGCAGCGGGACGCTCGGATGGCGAATCGGGAGTTGGCCGAAAAGGTCGGCCTGGCCCCGTCGACGTGCCTCCAACGCGTCCGCCGGCTGCGGGAGACCGGGGTGATCCGCGGCTTCCGGGCCGACGTCGACCCGGCCGCGGTGGGGGCCGGCATCGAGGCGCTGATCATGATCCGCCTGAACCGCCACGCCGAGGGGCCGTGCATGGAGCTGTGGCATCGCCTGTTGGCGCGGGAAGAGGTCGTCGCCATGTACCACCTGGCCGGCAGCGTCGACTTCGTGGCCCACGTGGCCGTGCGGGACGTGGCACATCTGCGGACGCTCGGCAGCGAGGCGTTCACCTCCGAGAAACTCGTAAGCCAGGTTGAAACGTGCCTTATCTTCGAACACGCCCAATCGCGCGTGCTGCCGTCTTATCCCCCGGAGGCCGGCAATGCCTGAGCCGATCGCCTCCTCTCGCCCGCGGCCGCCGGCGTGGCTGCGAGTCGCCCTCTCGGCCCTGCTGCTGGCCATCGTGGCCGTGTGGGGATGGACGTTCGTCATGGTCAAGAACGCCATCGCCGACTACGGCGTGCTGCCGTTCCTGGCCATGCGGTTCGCCATCGGCGCGGCCGTGCTGGCGCCGTTCGCCGCCAGGTCGGCCGGGCGCGGCGGCCTGCGGGTCGGCGGGGGCATCGGCGTGGTGCTGGTGGCAGCTTACCTGCTACAGACATTCGGCCTGCACCACACCACCGTCACCAACACGGGGGTGCTCACGGGGTTGTTCATCATCTTCACACCGCTTGCCAACCGCGCGCTGTTCGGCGTGCGAACGTCATGGCCCCTGTGGGGCGGAGTCGCCGCCAGCCTCGCCGGCCTGTGCCTCTTGACCGGCGGGGCGCCCGGAGGGCTGTCGATGGGCGACGTGCTCATCATCGGCTGCGCGGCCGCGTTCGGGCTCCACTTGGCCCTGCTCGACCGCTACGCCCGCGGGCATCACCCCATGGCCCTGGCCGCCGGGCAAGTTCTCTCCGCGGCCGTGCTGTTAGGCGCCCTCAGCATCCTGCTGCAACGCCCCACGTGGCCGTCGGCGCAAGTGTGGTGGGCCCTGGCCGTCACCGGTGTGGTCGCCACCGCCGCGGGATTCTTCATCCAGACGCTCGTCCAGCGCACCCTGACCGCCGTGGAAACCGCCTCCATCATCGTCCTGGAGCCCATCTTCGCCGCCGCCTTCGCCTACCTCCTCGCCGGCGACCGCCTCACCGCCTTCCAGATCCTCGGCGCCGCCATCATGGTCGGCGCCCTCGCCACCGTCGAACTCCTCGCCGCCCGCCTCCGCAACGGCCGCGGCCGAAAGGCCCAAACCGCACCAGCAAGAGAACAGGGGTAGCGCTGGCTCCGCTGCTCGGCGTATGCCCACACAAGCCCCGAGGGGGCAAGCGTGAGGGTGTCCGATAGTTCACGCTGCCCAACGACCTCATGGTAGCCACGGGCGCGAGCCCGTGGACTCACCGGCGACCGCCGCACCGGAGCTGCCGGAGGCAGCGATTCATGCGGGCCGGACCGGTCGACATGATTCGCCCCTGCGGGGCTCGTGGTGCCGGGGGGACGACCGTCCACGGGCTCGCGCCCGTGGCTAACATGAAGGACAACACGGCTGGCCTACCAGCCCCCCAATATCACTGGAGTGCGGACCCCGAAGGAGGTATACTAGAGCAAGCGAGAATGATGGGGATAACTATGGGAAAAGCGACCTACCTGATCGCGATCGTCTTCACCGCAGCACTTGGTGCCTTTCTAGCCGCAGGGTACGGAGAAGATGATCGTGGCCGGTGGTGGGTTCGGAAGCATCTCGAGGTGATTCAGGATCAACTAGCGGGGCTCAAGAAGCAGTTGCAGTCGTACAAGGCGTCCCATGGTCACTACCCGACCAACGACGAAGGACTGGCCGCCCTTGACAACTATGAGGCACGGTTCGTGGTCACTTTCTACGACGATACCGATGGGCCTGTTGAGTGGCGTCGCGGCTTCTATCGTGGCAACTTCAGTGGCTACTGGTGGAAGGTGAGTAGGCGGAGCATCGGCGAATACCGACAACAGCATGGGCACGTTCCAAGAAACGCCAAGGAGTTCAGATTCACTCGTGTCGGTATGCTCCTTGAGCCGCCTAGGTGCCAGGGGTTTACGGCGGTGCCGATGGAAATCGCCATCGGCGCTGACGACAACATCTTTCTCATGAGCCCTGCCGGGGTGCTGTCTCCGTGGCTGACTCCCTACGGCTACGAGAACAGGAATGGCATCGAACCCTCGAAGTTCAACGATTCTCCGGCCAACTCGGATTCGCAAGGGCGTTACTCTGTCGTCGTTGATGACGGGGTTTTCCTGTACTCCACTGGCGGGCAGGTCTACGCGGAGCAGTTGCACAAGATGTGGTGGGAAGACAACTGGCCAAGGTTCTTCGGGGGCGCCCTCTTGCTGGTGGCCGTCTCCCTTGTTGTGATCACGATTCGATCTTCGAAGATGGCCGCTATTACAGGCGTGGCAGCGCTCCTGGTGTCGGGTGGCGCCGGCGGCCTGATGGGCGGGTTCTCCCATACGACGTGCTACATCATGATGCCCCTGTTTCATCGACGCGACGCGGAGATGGTTGTGCGACAAAAGCACTTGCTGGACAAGTATCACCTCAATGGCGTCATTGGCGACAAGACATACCAGAGGGCCATCTCAGCAATAGAGCGAGGCCCTTCCACACGGCCGGCAGACGCGCCGGGCGAGGAGGAATGAGCACTGCCTCACGGGTGGCAGCCCACTGAAGCACGAAGCCCCCAATATCGCTGGAGTGCTGACCTCGAAGGGCGTATGCTGGCGCAAGCGAGAATGATGTCGATAGCCATGCGAAAGAAGATCTACCTGTTCGCGATCGTCGTGACCGCAGCACTTGGTGCCTTTCTGGCCGCAGGGAGCGGATACGAGGGTCATGGACGGTGGTACGTCAATGATCATCTTAGGATCATTCAGTATCAGATGGCGGGGCTCAAGGAGCAACTGAAGTTGTACAAGGCGTCCCACGGTCACTACCCGAGCAACGACGACGGGCTGGCTGCCCTTGACAACTATGACGCGAGGTTCGTCGTCAATTTCTACAGCCATTTCGATCCGTTCGGCGGCGGGCCTGACGGCATCTATGGGCGCGGGTTCAGTTGCCAGCAATGGCCGGTGTTCAGCAGCGTGAGCATCGCCGTATACCGAGACCAGCACGGGCATGCTCCAAGGAACGCCGAGGAATTCGGTCAGACTCTCTATGGGTCCTGGCTTGATGGATATGGTCGCGACGGGGGCGCGGCCGTGCCCGTGGAAATCGCCATTGGCCCTGACGACCACATCTTTCTCGTGAGCCCTGTCGGGGTGCTGTCTCCGTGGTCAATTCCCTACGGCTACGAGAACAGGAATGGCCTCGAACCCTCGACGTTCAGGGATTCACCGGCCAACTCGGATTCGCAACGCCGTTACTCTGTCTGCGTCGATGACGGAGTCTTCGTGTACTCCGTGGGGGCGCAGGTCTACGCGGAGAAGTTGGACAAGATGTGGTGGAAAGACAACTGGCCAAGAGTCTTGGGGGGCGCTCTGTTGCTGGTGGCCGTTTGCCTTGTTGTGATCATGATTCGAGCCTGGAAGATGGCCGCTATTGCAGGGCTGGCGGCGCTCCTGCTGTCGGGTGCTGCCGGTGTTGGCCTGCGTGGCTGTGGGCGGGCCCGCGAGCTGACAGGCGGCCACGGGACGCTGTTCTATCGACGCGACGCGGAGATGGTTGTGCGACAAAGGGAGTTGCTGGATACTTATCACGAGAATGGCATCATTAGGGACGAGACATACCAG
>SDBU01007392.1_pt1 | contig 12676 bp, 34 predicted proteins | sample 2277071 | NCBI WGS metagenome assembly SDBU01 (sample SAMN10397929, study PRJNA504765) | marine sediment metagenome | isolation source: marine sediment core GS08_GC12, 126 cmbsf | place: Arctic Ocean: Gakkel Ridge, Loki's castle | collected 2008 | reverse complement strand
ATGTAAACTGACTGGCCTGAAGACGGACCTTGTTAAGTACCGCCCAGTATCCAGCGTTTACACTTGCTATCTCGTTAGGAGTTAATGTCATAAGTTACCTATCTTAACATACTAAAAACAACCAAAAGTTACTATCCCGTGATTCTGAGTAATATACGCCCTTACGGTATCTTAAAGGGCTTGCCTAACTTAACATTGTAGTAACAACTCTATCGTCCTCAAGGCAAGAGCCAGTAGTCTGGACATCCTTGCCACATCTACAGCAGGGGTTTAGCTGAAAGTTGCCCGAAGGGGTAGACGCCATGAGCACGTTGTCACAGAATAAACAAACATCATAATTGCCGTATTGCTTAGTGTGCAAGCCTGTAACCTCTTGCCTTATATCAACTTGTGTGCTCATTGTCTACCTGTGGTGTCCATAATACTAAAAATCCATATATATTGCTTGAGAGGTAGTACTATTAGCCCTACCCGCCCCCTTGGGGGTTATGCCTTCCTGCGTAGCCTCTAAGCTCTTATCTGTCCATATAGCTATCAACCTGCCTTCTCCGCCTGTTCGGGGCTTACGTTGGCACTGGCGATGTCTGAGCTATGTACCAGGCCACGCCTGAGCCTGTAGGCTGCGTACTCCCTGGCCTCAGCCTGCTCTTGGTCTGTTAATTCACGCTCCTGGCCTGCGTCTGTCTCTACCCTATCTATGAACATGCGCTGAGTCTTACCTAATAGCTCCAAAGCCCGAAGTCTATCGCCTGTGTGGATGACTATGCCTTCTAAGCCTGCGTCTAAGCCTGCGTATAGCCTTAATTTGGTGATTATCTCAGCTTGTGAGACGTCTGCTTTTACCTCAATCCTTGCCTCATACTCGCTTATAGCCTGCTTTACGCCATCTTTGCCGTATAACAGCGCACCTTTACCAGACTCTGCGTAGCTATCTGCATAGCCTACTGCCTTTAGTGCCTTTTCCTTAGACCTGCCATTAGTACAGTACTCTCTTGCAATTGCTTTTACAGTGTTTGGATCGGTTATGCTTGGCATTTTTCTTGTTAAATTCCACTACTTACATATTTTAACTCTTTGCCCACTATGGACTTATAACTGTTTCTGTCAACAACACTAATTTATTATTATTTTATCCTTGACTTATGGCCGATAGTACGTTAGATTATGACTGTGAGGTACAAGCGAATGTTTAGAGGCAAGATTATGAAACGCTACAATCAATATACATATGAGGTTGGCATTATTCAGTCCGATGGTACGTATCGTGTTCTGGCCTGTTTTGAGACGTTACAAGAGGCCAACAACTATGCCAAACTCAATGGCGGAACCGTTTACAAAATCAAATAACAAGTTAAACCGTTACTTTGTTTAGGGGAAAGTATTATGGACATGGAACATAACCACTGTGGCAAATATGTAAACCCAAATGATGGATACCACGGCGATGCCCAAAATGACCCGATGCGTATTTATTGCGATAAGGCCTGTTGTGATAAGATTGAACCCGACGAGGAGACCGAGCTATGAAAACCGACTTTTACAGAGTCATCGACAACGACCGCCCTGCCCGTAACGTCTTAATATCTGCATATTCAAGGCCTGATGCTATGGACAAAGGCGCAAGCAAGCTGAAAACCTGCAACATCCGTGTTATACTAATTATGTCAGCAAACACTCAAAAAGCACATACAAGCTGATTGAAACCTCACTCACTCCCCATCTCATAGCCCGGCCCTAAACCGGGCTTTTTTAATATCGACCATATTGACTTGGAAAAGAGCCTACTTATATACCAACTGACTCGCATTCACGCCTTAGAAGCGATCTTGGAGCCTTTAATTCTTGGTTTTCACGCTGCAATGCCCTGTTTTGGCGGTTTACCTTGATGATCCGCTCGGCTGCTATCTTGACAGTATCTCTCAATTCTTCGATGCGCTTGTCCTTTTTTTCGCATTGCTTGCAAGTCATCAAACCACCTTGACTTTAATCCATTTCGGAAAAGGTATTGGTTCAGTCCATTTTAACCCAAAAGGAACAGTGATTTCAGCGTCATACTCACCCAAAAGATGCAGTATCGTCCTAAAATCACCTTCGTCATCAATAGCTATTCTAATCATGTCTCAAACAGCGTCCTTTCTGCTTTTTTCAAGTGCGCATCTTTCAATGCTATGAAGTTATCAACCTTCTCTTTTGGTACGTCCGAACCTACTAAGGCTAATTTCCAACCCTTTTCAAATAAGTAGTTATCTATACCTAACACCCGTATCTGCTTAATACTATAGCCACCGTTAGAACTTAAACCCTTCTTAAGTATCTCTAAGGTTATTACCATACCCATACCCCTTTCAGGCATTAGATTGTAAGGACACAAAGCCCCCCACTAAATGAAGGGCTTTGTTACCTAACTCTTTTCAGTATAGTGAGTTGCGAAGGTAACTGCCTGTTTGTTTCTTTCACTTATTAAGCTGTTTTTATTATGTGGACAGCGGGTCGGAACAAACAAAATACACCCTTTGATATCTGGCAGTCCGGGGGCAAAAAACTGCCTTGTAACCACGTACTATACCAACCTTCTTACGCTGTTGGCCTGCGGAGGTCCGTAGCTCGCAAGCTCCAAAATGACCCGGACCGGACTGAATCAATTGTCTTTAGACTTAATAATACTACGCATAATAAACTGTTTGGTTCATCTTGTCAAACTGTTCGTTTGCCTTTTCTTGATAAAAACCGAAAATATCTCATTATTCTTGTTGATACTTTCTTGATTTCTTTGAGAATTATCGCTTGTAAGCCCTCACCCAATAGCTACTTACAACTATTTTGCTTTAGGCTAAAGATTATACTTGTTTATGCCGAATAGTATGTTATAGTTTTAGTAGTTGTGAGGTACAAGCTAATCAGTTGTTTTATGTGAAGGGAAAGAATTATGTATTACGCACGAATCAAGTACAGTCGACAACCTGTACCATTAGAGACGGCGTTCCCAACCCGAGAAGAAGCTCAAGCCTATTGTGACGCCAAAGAATTGCACAACCCTTACGTCCGGTGGACTGAAGTCGACACTAAAGCCAAGTACCAAATAAACTAAACTCGTTGTTTAAGGGCCAAACCATGACTTTCCGCCTAATAATGCTCGGTATGATAATAACCACCGCTTTGAACTGGGTTTGCATTTGGGCTTTTCATGCCCGATTGAGTAGAATCGAGAATAAGTAAACCGTATCTTATTGTGAAGGGATAGATTATGACAACCAAAAAGCTGTATAAAATCTTAGACAAAGTATTGCCAAAAGGCTTATGTTACAATCTGCGAAAAATACGAAACACTTTGGCTTGGCGAGTTAAGATATGGAAATCCAAACAGCTTGACAAGTCGGGTATTTTGGCTACATACCTACAAGATGAGCTATACCCTGAGCATTACGAAATAACTGATACAGTTAGCGATTTTGTGAGGATTTGCCAAAACGCACAAACAAAGCTTTAACCAGCAACCATTACTTTAACTGAAGGGATTGAGATTATGTTTACAGTAAAAAAAGCGATGAACAAGGAAGGTTTTGTAATATCCGTTGGAGACCGCCACCCAACGTATGCAGAAACGGCTGAACAAGTGGCAGAGGCGGTAAAACATTATTGGGGCAACCACGATAACCACGATGAGTCTATTTGCCCATTTTGTCTTCAAATATCAAAGAGGTAGGTAACTGAAACCGTGTTTTATTGAAGGGATGGTAAAATGAAATGCTGGGAATGCAAAGAATCTATAACGTTCGCAACGAGAGTACCTTATTTAGTTAAATCAAAAACAGGGGAGGCAACTGATTCAAAATTTAGAGATGTTTGTGTAAATTGCTACCCTAAGCTAAACTTTAACCCTTGCCATTTTGTCGAGGTAGCCAATATCAGGCAAAGGCAAATAAACTAAGACCCTTCACGCCCCTGCCGCTCGGATAGGGCGGGGGCTTATATGAAAGCGAGGATTGAGACAATGGAAGTATTACACACACATAGCTGCAGCGCAAGGCACGCTATAGCCGAAATGGAGATTAAGAAAACCCTGCACACTCCTGATTGCCCACGTTGTATACTCAACAATGCCGCCCCTGCCTTGCTTGAGGCGTGCGAGAGTATCTTTGAGGCCCTTGACAACAACGGGACAATCGACAGAAAAAGCAGTCCATTTGATGCCAGAGGGACCTATCACAAACAACTCAAAGCCGCTATCGTTGCGGCGGAAGGGAAATGACCATGATCCTGTCTTGTGAAGAATGTGGCGAGAAACATGACATTCCAGACGACAAGCTGGATGATTACAATATCTATCGGAAGTGGAATGGTAAAGGTTCGGCAGTTATGTGCAAACCGTGCCTATTGTGTCGAACTTGCACAGATAAGTATCTGGCAGAGCAAACATTAAAAGGAGAATAACATGACTACCAGAAACATGGCTGAAGCAATAGGCTGGGCACAAGAACACGCTAAACGCCATAAAATACCTATGTTGGTGGTTCAAAACGTCTTGGATGGTCAATATGAGGCTATCTCAGCCCGAACTGACAGAGGCGTGCAGTGGGACATGGCGCATGACTATGTGGCTTTTATCTACCCTAATGGTAAGGCCGACCTATCCATGCGTCAGGTTAAACTAACCGAAGTATCGCCTATTTATTGAAAGAAAACCACATGAAAACCAAAAAACCACACGAGCAAATAAACATGGCCGTCTCACTGGAAACATATAAGAAACTGGAAATGAAAGCCGCAGACTATGGAGCCAAGATACGCAAGCCTATGGCTGTTACTACCTATTGTAGGATGATCTTACTCAAGCACGCGGAGAGTTAGTGCCTCAGTAGCCATCTCAGAAAGTTGCGCCAAAAGGGAGCAGTGCCGGGGGGTTGTTGTGGCGTCGGACCAATATCGCGTAAACTGCCGTATCTGTTTTCGGGACTTGGTTGGCATCTGGGATGTCCGTCGCCCGCATGACGAAGTAATGCACACCGACTTGTTGGTTCGTTGGTGTCCACGTCCACTCGTTCACGTCCCACACGGCCCCATCAGGCATTGATAGAGCCGTTATTGCTACCGGATGGCCGTCTGGGGGTCACATGCGCGGATTTCGCTCTTATATTCGTTACCAGTCTCAATCTCCATCCAAGAGATTATCCGGCCTACGTTCGGGTCTACAGGGAACGGGCACTCAATCGATGGATACTGATGACAGGTTTGAGGTTGTGCGAATGTAGCCAACAATAATAATAGAGAAATCACCATATAAGCAGCCGTAATTATCAATACCATTTTCTTCTTCATGTCTGTTCTCCTTTTAATGCTTGTGATGCTATTTCATACATATTCAATGCATCGCCTTTATTGTTGTATTTTTGTGTTGCTTGGAATGTTCTAATAATTTGCTCTAACGCTTCCCGTAGCCGCTTGATTTCTTTTGCTGCATCTTCGGCAGCCTGCCTCCAAAGCTGGAGGTCATTGCGAATATCTCCAGATTCTTTCTTTGCCTCGATAAGCTCGGCTTGGCGTTGCTCATTATATTTCTTGCAGTGCTTACATAGTTTTTTTGTTAGTTTTTTGCCGTCACCAATAGGTCCACTAAATTCTACACAGCATGGGCATACTTTACTCATCTTTATTCTCCTGTAATGCTTGCTCAAAACCACAAGTACACGGGTATTTGGTATTGTACGAATATCGGACGTAAACACAGTCCTGTTTATGTTTTCCGTATTTCTCCAATGCCTCCCGTAGCCGCTTGATTTGCTTCGTGCGGCTTATTGTTACGTCTCGGTGGTCGTTTGCTAATTGGCCTGCATAGCCTGCGTCTTTCCTCGCCGCGGCAAGCTCGGTTTGGAGTTGCTTGTATCTTTCACAATCTATGATGGGTTTGCCAGTTGCACCATATTCGCATACTTTCTCATCCATCGTTATTCTCCTTCCCGCTACCCTTGCAGGCTTGGCAGGGCTTTGGCTCTATAATTTCCCGCAGGCACGTTACTCCAGCCTCATCACATGCTTCGCAGGGCTTGGGTTTTGGTAAGGGTGGTATAGGCTTCCAGTGGGTGATTACGTTGTCATTGCATTCCCATCCTACTGCTCCGCTATGGTCTACAAAACCCCACCTCTCCAGCCACCGATCGGTTCCATCTGTAACAGCATAATCATCATTTTTCTTCGGCAACCCCTCACTCACCGGCGTCCATGTCAAGGCAGCGAGGATGGCTTTGGCCCAAGGTACGGATAGTTGCACAGATATTTCGTTGTATTCTTCTGCCGATTCTATTTTTACTCGCAAACCTTCTGGGTCTATCGCACTCATTTGCTCACCTTCCTTTCTGCTGTAAGGCTGAAATGCTTTGCCGCACACTTCGGACACCAAAAAGCCCCGCATTCATAACACCTGTACGCAAACATAATTGGCACGACTTTCCCACAAAGACACTTCATTCGCGGTTGTTTTGCAGTGTTGCCCAATATCTTACATTGCGAAAATATATGGGCACGCTTTTCGTCCAGGCTCAACTCACACCAGTCCCCCTCAATAGGCAACGTGACTCTCGTATTACTTTGTCGGTGTATCTCATGCCGTCTCATTTCGGCCTCCAGAATTTCCACTTCTTGCGGACATAATACTCACAATGAGGAGCAAGGTTTTCTTCATAGTTCAAGGGGTCTATTAAATTTATATTGCACCGTTTTCGCGTCGAACAATCCTTGCATCGCTTAGTCATGCCGGGCCTCCATCGCTTTCTTATGTGCTTCTGTTTTTCGACATCGCTTGCAGGTGGTATCGGTGGGGTCATAGGTGTGGTCAACCGCAAACCAGTTCCCGTTAATCGTGGGCTTAATCCCACAAGCAAGATTGTTGCTCCGGCCATATTCTTTGTAATGCACTGGCGTTGTCATTTGTCTATCCTCCGCAATTGTTCTGGATAGAAACCCAAACTTATGTCTCTGGCTCTACTGTTGTCACGGAGAACGATTATTCTATAATCCCAATTTAGGTTTGTTTTACCGATAACCTTCCCCGTCTCCCCCTTTAATCTCCCTTTAATAATCTCGACTCTGTCACCTAAGCAGTATTTGTATCGTGTCATTCGTCTATCCTCTCGAACTCGATAACCCATACCCAATTGTTCTTTTCCCAGCCGTGGCCACGCTTTTTGTTTATTGAGTCCCAAAGTTCCCGCCATGGTTTGTAGTAATACCAACCCAAGTCCTTTTTTTTGGCATGAGGTATGTCTAATTTACAAACTCCTTCTGCTATAATATCTTCTTCGCTTATATCCTGCACCCTCTCTACCCGCACGCTCTTGACTTTGAGGCGTAAGCGGCAAGCCCATTTCGGCATGTGAATGGCTGGTTTGAAATTGTAGGTGTCGTCAATGTGCATGTGTGGCTTGTATTTGGCACTAAAAACCCTGCATCCGCCTCTATGCCTGAAACATGCCCCCACAATTCCAGCATCGTAATTACAGTAGTCATATAATGGTTGCCATTTCTCCCGCACCCACAGCACGTCGCCAGCCTTGCCGTAGGGACACTTCCAATCGTCTTCACAACAAGTATAAGTCCATAACCCCGTATTTTCAACTTGAGACAATGAACATGGTGGCTGCGGCTTGATAATTCTTCTCGTCTGCTTCTTGAGGTCGGCCAAGACGCCTCTAACGCTTTCGCCTATGAATAAAATTGGGTGTTCCTTGCTCATTGCTCTGCTCCTTCAAATAGTGCCAACTGCCCTGCCTTTTGCTCATCGACCGGAACGCCTGTCTCAACAGCCGCTAATTTCATCGTTGCTATCTCTCTGATATATTCAGGGTTTAATTCTATCAGGACGTAATTTCTTCCAAGCGAAGCAGCTACCTTGCCGACAGTGCCACTTCCCCCAAACGGATCCAACACTATGCCTGTCCTGTAATCGTTATGCCCGCAGTCTGTCCAGCCGGTAGTGAGATGTTCTGCTGGTTCAAGCATTGTGCCAGAACTGCGAGTTTGCCCTTTACTATGAGTGCGGTTACTTCGTGCAATAACCATCGGCTTGTTTTGTGTTATCCTCACTCTCGGCTTACCGCACACATTGCATACTTCTTTCGGGCAGCCTGCCAATATGCAAGGCTCTACCAGCTTCTCTGGGAAGGTAGCAAAGTGAGCTTCAGAGCAGGACTGTGTTGGTATCGTCCAGACTGAGCGCTTGTTGCGACCATTAGCGACCTCTCCCACGCTTTCTAACCGCGCATATCTTTTACCATCAACACCTATAGACATACCGCTCCCAGTGCCAGGTGAGGACTCTATGCGAGCTTTCCCCGCAGGGCTGTTGCTTTCCCTTATCGCTTCATTATCAAAATAATACTTCACTTTTTTCGTCAGCAGGAAAACATACTCATGGGCCTTTGTGCATCGGTCTGTAACGCTCTCGGGCATGGGATTGGGCTTCGCCCATATGATGTCCTGCCGCAGCCACCAGCCGTCAGCCTGTAACGCCAGAGCCAGCCGCCAGGGTATGCCGCAGAGGTCTTTTTCTTTCAAGTTAACTAATTTGGCATTATTCTTAGGGCTTAGTTCGATTACAGCACCAGTATGTTTAGCCAATGTTTGTTTTACTTGCCCGCAACCCGGTCTATAATTATAGTAGCTGTCCCCCATATTCAGCCAGAGCGCGCCATGCGGGGTAAGCACCCGCCGAACCTCACGAAAGACAGCAACCATATGCTCTATGAACAACTCCGGCGTCGGTTCTAATCCTAGCGCACCAATCCACGTTTTTTTGCACCGGCTAAACACACCACCCCTTTCAGCGGCACGCCACTTAATCCTTACCAACCACCGTTCTTTATGCTTGCGGGGCAGGCAAAAGTGTGCGAGGTCGCCCCACACAGTCTGCATATCCCAATGCCCATACGATCTGAGCCCCCAGTACGGCGGACTCGTCACGCACATATCCACAGACCCATCAGGCCAGCCCTTCATAACTTCCAAGCAATCGCCCTCAATTATCTGGTTGATAGGTAATGTCATAACCCCAGCTTCTTTCTCTCTCTGTTTACCTTATCGCTGGTGCTAACCTCGTCGAATTTGACTATTTTCAGTGAATCTGTCATATCCTTAGGTAGTCTCTCACCTTCATTGGGTAGGTCAATATCGTCCCATCCTCGCTGGTTTAGCCAAGTCACACAGTCTCGCGGCGTGCCTTCGTGCTTTTTAATGAGTTTCCTCTTGGCTACACAGTCAGCCCTGATTTCCTCTGTAAGTTTCTGCCAGCTCTCAAAAGCAGGGAATTTCTTGCGCTTAACCCATATACCTAAGTCCCTAATCCACCTCTTAGGGTAGGATTGCCAGAATAGCTCGAAGTCGGGGGTGTAGTTAGTCATTTTATCTCACGCAAGTGGAACTTCTCAACGCCCGCAGCTTCAGCAGAGTTATACTGCATACCCCATTGCATGCCAAATCGCTCAAACATTTTATTTCTTGCTGTGTCCCTGTTTTCGGCCTCAATAACATGATAGCAATTTTCGTGTGCCTGACCACACCCAAACGTAAACCAGTATTTAGCCATCTCATTTCCCTTTCAACTTCTTAATGCTTGCTTTTACTTCTGTGGTTCGGCGATGAGCGGCTGTAAGTCTGTTGTTTCTTACGGCTTTCCTTAAAATTACACCGTCAGTTAAGAGAATATGCTCGTAAGAATGAACCAGTCCACAATCACAGCAAGCTATGAGCCGCTCATTAGTTACGTCAACCCACTCATCGTCATATCTTTGGTTATACACCGTGCCGCTCATCCCAATCCTTTCCGTTTTTTAACTCTAATGCTTCAATTACTGGTTGAATTAAGTCATCAGGTATATACATTCTTTGCTCATCTCTATACGGTGGAGAAGTGCGGTAAACTCGTAAAACCACGCCTTCATGAGCGTCAGCGGCTGTTAAGGTGAACTCTTTACCCTGATTCGATATGTAAACCATACTCATCTTCTTGTTCCTTCCATAATTCCATCTGCTTATCTTCAGGTTCTTTCAGTATAGGGTCGTAGTGGCTCAATACCTCTGCCCGTTCACCGCTGAGCCAGGATAAGGCTTGGGTTAGTCTCATGTCTTTGTCCCTTCAACCGTTCGGAATTCCATCGTAGCCCCAATTTTTAGTAAACCTCGCGCGTTTAATTGCCTTCAATGCACACCTTTTCTTCTCCCAATCATTGCATAAAGCTATGATATCTTCATTATCGGCATTTTTGGCTGACTTCTTAATCCGGGCTACTAACCATTTTGTTACTTTTGTCTTAGTCATAAGCTAACTCCTTATATATACTGTACTTAGTAACGGATTCCCTACGCATAATATCCTGTGCGCTTATCTTAGCAATTCTTTCTTACTCTATACCTACCAAGGACTCTGTAAATTATATATGCGGGAGTCCGTGCCAGTTGTCATCGCCATGACCCTGTCCGTTGTCGCACATTGTCGTAGGGTAGTAGCCAGCCTTTTGTACTGAGGATAAGGTTGATATATCATACCTCTAATCGCTAATATGGAATAAAATGTCATTTTGTGATTGAATGCCTTTTCGCAAACTCTTTTGCGGATACAACTAAATCCTGCAAAAGCATTTCGGCATCTTCCGGTACTTCCGCAGTTTCCGGGTCTAACTGTTTACTGATGTCATAATCAACTTCAGCAACAAAATCTTTTACAAATTCTTCCCAGTTCATCTCAACCTTCTTTCAGAAAAAAAGCTGCATTAGTCTGTGCAAATTCCCCAAAGAGTTCCTTGGCCTTCTCGTCATACGCTTTAGCGGCTTCAATTTCACTCACAAAATACCCAATATGGCGAGACTTATAATTAAACCTTATACTTGCCAACCATTTATCACTTGTTCTGATGAAGCATACACCCTTGTATCGTGATGAACCACCTTTTGCCTTGCAGTTGTGTTGATTCTGTGCATTTGTGCATAATCGCAAGTTGAAACGTCTATTATCCAAGCCGTTCCCATTTATATGGTCAACCTGTAGGTCTCCTGGGGCATTCAAAAGCAATCGGTGCATATATATTTTTTTGCGGACTCCCTTACATTTTATTGTCCGAGCAACATAAGCCTTACTGCCGGCTTTATGAAAAAACCAATTCCATTGGCTTAACCATTCAAAGTCAAAATTATCAATTAAAGCAAACCGATTGTGTAGAAGTGGGATACGTTTCATAATACTATCTCCTATAATAGTTCCTAAATTAGTTTGTGCGGCAGGCTGGTTAGGATGCCCAACTTTTCGGTCGCTAAACCTATCCGCACATAATTGTAAATGATTACTTTGCATTTGTCAATCTTTTTTCAATAAAGCATTTTCTCTGCGATGCTTTTGGAGTTCGGCTTGGAGTTTTTCAAGGGCTTGAAAGGCATCGTCTATAACCTGTACGTCCAATAACTCACACAAAGCCAGTAATATGTGCTTGTACTTGGCAAAGACGGCGTTTTCAAAAGCCTTTGCCTTATTAAGCTCGGCTTGGAGCTGTTTGATTCTCTTGCGATACTCTTGGGCTGCCAGTTTGCCGCCGCTTAAATCCACTACTATGTCAGCGTCTTCGATGTTATCCATCGTTATTCCATCTCCTCACAATAAACACACTGACAATCAATACTGTGCGTAATTGTTCGCAATATCTTCTTTGCTTTTTGTCGCTCGACTTGGAGTTTGCTGTTTATCGTATTTTGTTTGAACATAGTTGATTTCAGTTTATCAATTACTTTCCACTGCCTTTCGACAATTGCAGACGGCTTAGGGATTTTGCTCATTACATCTCCTCGATCTTTTGGGCTATGTACTGCTCTACAGTTGCTTGCTTGATTTGCTTGAGGGTGAGCCAGTTCATGCGTTAGCTTCCGTTTGAGGCCATATTACATCCCAAAGCTTCTCTTTTAGTTTGGGATAGATTTTTCTGCATTTTTGTTGGAGTGGTTCTGATATTGCGGTAAAATTCTTTTCCTTAACGTGTTTATAATCTTCCTTGAATTTTTCTGGGACACTGAATACGTAGTTGCCGTAAGTGTTGTCAAAAGAATCGTCGTAAGTGTTCAAGAAATTGGGATGTTTACAGAGGTCCTTTTCTCCAAAATCACAACCGCGGTTGTTCCCACCTACTCTTGTGTAAATGAGAATTATGTCTTCGTCAAATTTCGGTTCGTTATCTCCTGTGTCCATGAAACAATCACGAAATCGCGGAAGTTGGTTAGCGTGTATGTCAAATAACATTGGAGTCAACAGAAACATCATAGGGTTTACTCCCTGTACCATGTTATAAAGACTCATCTTACATTCTCCTTCAAAATAAAAAACCGCCAAGGTAGAATCGCAAGACTACAAGAGAATTGCCCTCGGCGGTTTAATACTCTATTCAGTTGTAGTCTACGATTCATATTGGTATTGTACACTTCCATATCAGCTTGTCAACTTAAAAATAAGTTTCTGTATAATAAAGTCTTGTCTTAAATAGCGAGGTTGGCCCTCCGTGGCCGGTTCGATCAACCAGTTCTAACCGTCCGTGGCACAATCTCGCTATCTTTTCAGCTTATTCACTAACCGTTTACGGTATTTCTCTTCAATTTTGTATGGGTCTACGTACAAGTCGCGGCATTTGCGGAGTAGGAATGCCTCAATCCG
>SDBU01007391.1_pt1 | contig 12677 bp, 18 predicted proteins | sample 2277071 | NCBI WGS metagenome assembly SDBU01 (sample SAMN10397929, study PRJNA504765) | marine sediment metagenome | isolation source: marine sediment core GS08_GC12, 126 cmbsf | place: Arctic Ocean: Gakkel Ridge, Loki's castle | collected 2008 | reverse complement strand
TAGTAGTATCTATTACAACTCTTTTAACAATGCCATTCTTATTAGAAGCAGTAGATATACACCCTGAAGTCGGAGTAAATTATCTTGGTTTCGTGGTACTATTAATCTATGCAATGAAGAAGGGAGTAAAAGGGGGAATAAATGCTAGATAAAATAATAAAGTATGCAAGAAGAATGGATTTCTTTTGGAATATCTTATCTCCATTCCTAGTTCAGAAGATGTTTATACTATGGTTTCTCCCAGAAGTTATAAATCCGGTTACAACAACGCAAAGAGTGTTCTGGTTCATAATGGCAGTTTTTATTATAGTTTGGAGTTATGCAGCAATATTCTATAGAATAAATAAGGAGTTTGGCAATGCTAGATAAAATAATAGAGTTCGAACAAGTGTGCATGACAATAGGAAGACCAACCGGATTAGGGTTCCTTATGTTGATTGCCTTAGTAATAATTGCAGCGATTGGATATGGGGTGGCTAAGAGATGAAAGAGAAACAATTAACACTAAAAGAAGTAATAAAAGAAATAGGCGCAGGGAGATGTTTAAGCTGCAAGGAAAAAATAGACCTCTCAATTACATATAATTGGAGAATTCCTTTATGTAGAAAATGCAGACTAGAAGCATTGGAGGATTTATCTGAAGAGTAGTAACAAAAAATGACAGACCAATCATTATGGGGAATAATAATTTTCCTAATCATATTATTAATAGGGATGGCATTAGTCTCAGTTCATTATAGAAAGAAGTATGAAACACTAAGAGCATTAGAGACAGATTAATATGGAAACCAAAGAAGAAGTAGAGAAGCTAAAAAAAAGATTAAAAGATAATCCGTTTAAACCTATTGAAAATCCACTGAAGAAATTATGGAACAAAATATTTGTGACTAAACCTTAGACCCACGAGAATCAGATCTATTTTTCCTAGTTTCCCAATAAACCTTTCCTGTCTTACTAATTCTTTTCCCAGGCAGTAAGGCCTTCCGTTTCGAGTCAATAGATTTATCTGTTTTACCTTTAGCAGTCTGCTCTAATACTCTCAAGTTCCTACGTTGGTTCTTAAACCCAATAGCAGAAAACTCTTTATCTAATTCAGCCTGTATGAAATTCATATTAATACATGTAATCAGAGTTATTTAAATGTCGATTATCACAAGGCGTTGGGAAAGAAGTCAAGGCATCCGATTCGATAAGCATGCCTCGAGGCATTCACTCAAGGCATACACAATTCACTCAAGGCATTGGAGATACTTGGAGATAACATAATAAGAATAAGGGGGATAAAAAATATAAAAATGTTTAAGGAAATGGGTTTATTCGGCCTCTTCTTCTTCGTTGGTTTCTTCTGTTTCTTGTTCCATTGGATAACCTCCAAATATTAAAGCGATCTATCTTTTTTAAAAGAGTGTAACCATTAATAAGTTAATAAAAGAGAGGCGGGACAAAAGCCCCGCCATCCATTAAGGAGAGTATAAGTAATATGATTTTTAAACCTGGCTTAAAAACCCTTTCTCTCTCTAATGGTTGCGTTTAATGTCCGCCGACTTTAAAAAAATAAATTAAATTAATCTTCTCTTATCCAAAGTTCTGCGTCTTCTTCTATATCTCCATCAATCCTAACTACATATTTAGAATCTTTAACGCTTCCTTCCTTTGTTCCCTTTACAGCTTCAGAACATAAATATTCCGCTCCTCCGTCTGTCTTGTGGTGGTATAATTTCATTGTATTGTTTTCTTATCAAAACTTAATAAAACTTCTCTTGCAATTTCTGCAACTGTATAACAATCGCCCATAGCATCAAATTCACTTTCTATGTTATCATCTAATAAAGCGAGTATCTCGTTTTGGATTAGCTTTTTTGTTTCTCCGTTTTCCATATTAATCCTTTAATGGCTCTTCGTAAGGCAAATCTAAACTAAAAAGTATCTGCTCTATATCTTTTCCCATTTCGTACAACTCAACAACATCCTCTACAAACTTCCTATTTGCTATCTTTGGTTTTTCCTTTGGCTCTGTTATTAAAATTTCGTTTAAATCAGTTATCTCTATTTGGAAGTTTTCTTTTTGGAAAATTGCTTCTCCTGAGTTATAACTATTTAAAACAAAACCCTCACTTTCCAATGTGTCTTTTATTTGTTCTTTTTGTATATCCATTTGTTTTTATTTCTCCTTCTCCATTGATTTTTTATAAAGGTCTTTTTCCTTTTTATTCGCCTTCGGCGTTTAATATGAACCCCTATAAAATTAAGTGGGGTGTAAATATAAATTAATCCTCGGCTTCTTCTTCGCCTTCTTTATTCATTTCCTTTAAAGTTATTTTAAAATCTTCTTTTGGTGTTTGTGTGAACTTCTCAAACCTCTTAAATACTTTCTGCATATCCTTTAAACTTCCTTCTTCCTTTAATTCTTCATCAGAATAAAAAAGTTTTAAATATTCTTGTGGTGTCTTATATTCGTTTTCTTCTGTATCCTCTAAGCCACTAATAAAACAATATTTTATATTTAAGTTCTCCTGAATCTCACAGATAAAAAATCCGTTGTTGTTATCTTGATAGTTCAAACATTCACTTAAGGGTTTTTCGCTATCAGTCCCATAAATAAACCCGTTATGGCTACCGTCAAACCTAGTTTCCCTATTCAGCTCTTGAACAGAAGCCCACTTTATAGCATTGTCTAAATCACTTTCTAAGAAATGGTTTTTATATCCTTGTTGAGTCTTTGCAAATCTGCCATGATCATCTTTATTTTTAATAGCTTCTCTCAATCTTTCTATAATTAAAAGGTTGACACTTAAAGCACCCTTCCCATATAACCATTGATTATGGAAAACTAAAACCTTTTCTTGCCTATTATTAGGATTTGGTTTATCATCAAGCCCAGTTGTTCCCATGTCGATATGTGGAAGAATAAACACGCTTTGAAATCTTTGTCCCATATTATTTATTTCCCCCTTTCATCTCATCCTTAACTTTAACCATCTTTTTAATACATCCAGAAGGGAAAACATAAACATCTGTAAACCCACAGTTATCCATTCTTAATGTTAAAGCAAGGGTAACATATTTTTTATTCTTTTTAATAAGAAATCCGATAGTCTGATATGTTTCCATTACCAAATCATCTATTTTATTTATTTTAGTGTGTCCATTAAAAAAAGTTATGTCTTCCCATTCTATTATGACTTTTTTATATTTCATCCCTCAAACCTCCCCTTACCCCGCAACACAACAAACCCATCAAACAAAGGCAAATAAAGAAAATCCTCAAACCTAACACCATCCTTAAATTTTAATGTTCGCCTTATCATCCCAACACGACCAAGCTTTAACATCCCAGTTTTAACATCATCAGTTATAAAATCTAAATAGTTATTCATTCTAAAACCTCACACTCACAATTTAAACACCCGCACTTATAACATTTCCCAACAATACTATTAAAGATATTACTTTCTACATCCTTAAAAGAATCAAAGTCCTTAACAACTTTCCAAAACAAAACCAGCCTATCAGTAACAGGGCATAAATCTTTTTTAGCAAACCCAACCACTTTAAAATGGTTTCTCAGTTCATTAACTCGCCCCGTAATTTTATTAATACTCAAACGCAACTCTGCCGCAATCATAGAATTAGAACACTCACCCATTTTTTTAATAGTATTATAAACCTGTAACCTTCGCCCATCTATTTTATTATTTCGCAATTCCTTAAACGATTCTTGTTGTGTTTCGGTGATCTGTGTTTTCATATCAACCCCCTCCTCATCCCAACCAATCTTAAATTATAAATAACCTTCTTCTTAACATCCAACTTAATACCAACGGCCCCAAGCAAAGCAAACCCCAACGGATAAGCAACAACCCCAAGCCCATTCGGGAGGATAGCAACACCCAACGAAACATAACCAAGCCCCGCCACAACATAGCCAAGCGGTTTAAGATTCGTCTTGTATAACTTAACCCCATCCATCCGATAACCTGTTAGTATTCTTTTTGTCGATCTCTTTATCATAATATATCCAGTGATAAATACTTTATAAAGGTTTCGGTGTGTGGGGTTGCAGTGGAAACAATGGTGTCGGATGTTGTCACCGTATAATTATTGTTAGGTGTTACCACTGCGAAGCGGTAACGTATAAGGGAGGGGGTGAACTGGTGCGGTGTCTTGTGCTGTAACCCTTTCATTAATTGACCAATTAAACGCAGAGCAAAACGGCGAACTTTCAAGCGGGGGATTATTAATATTTCTGTGAACATGAAACAGAGTTGAAAAAATAAAAAAAATCTCAAAAAAAAATCAAATTTTGAGCCGAAAAAAAAGCCATGTATAACACCTTATAACACTTGTTTAGGGGGTGTTTGGAAACCAATGCCTAGTCGCCTAAGCTACTTTGACTCCAATGCCTTGAGGGGGTATCATAAATCGAAGAAGTGTTCTCCAACGCCTTGAGAATAGTCACAAAGCACCATCAAAACCATACCAATGCCTTGGTTTCCATGGTCCGGATGACAAAACTAGGCATCTAACCGGTACTTTTGCGCTGATTTGATGTAGATCGAAGGAAAAACATGGCCCAACGCCTTGAAAAAGCCAAAAATAACCTTTATACGGCTAAGAAGCCCCACTTTTTAATGGCATAAACATTATTTATATTATATTTCTAAATTAAAAATACAAAAAAACACCATAAAACCGCAAAATCACGCCTAAATGCCTTGAAAACTCCGTAAAACAGAAACAAAAACCTCAAAAAACATCAAAAAAGCACCTAAAAACACCGAAATAAGGCTATATTTGTAGAAATTATGCAGCTTTTGCCACTTCTTCATCATTTTTAACATCAGAAGGCTTTGTTTTAACCTTTTCCTCTGCTTTATCACCAAACTTAACACAGATATTACGGATTTGAGAGAAGTTCATGCTTAATTCGTAGTCCTCAAGGTATTCTTGCATCTGTTGATAGGTCATCTTAGTTTCTTTCCTAAGTCTCCATAGAACTATATCCCTTTGTTGCTTATATTTAATCTGTCCAGCACTCATAGGGTCATTAGATGTAGATTCCAATGCCTTCTCCTTCTTTTTTCTATATTGTTTCTCTATCCTATCATCACCAAGGGCGAACTTCCCATAAAACCTACCATAAAACCTAGTCCTAACAGATTTATGATTATAGGAATAGTCCTTTTTGCCAATAAGATACAGTAATTTCTTTAGCTTCCTATTATAAACACGGAAGTAACCACGAATACCCCTACTTTCATAGACATGGACTAATGCTTTGGTCCTAAAGATAGCAGCATATCTCTCAAGTAGAAAGAAAGTAGGCAATACCATTATAATAAACAAATTCTTCTGTCTCATTTGCATCATAAGACCAATAAGAACCTTATTCATAGCACTAAGGCTAGCACGAGAGCTTAATCCATTAAATGCCTCATCAAAAATAATACATTGATTCTTTTTTGCTTTCAAAACTTGCTCTCTAAAGGTTTCAGCATCAAAAACAACACGTTTAAGGTCTAAAGTTGGATCAACATACTTTCCTATCTGTAATGCAAGGGTAGACTTACCAGATCCCTCAGCACCATCAACAACAATAAAACAATCTTTATCTTTCTTCTCTAAAACATCCTTAACGGTATTGTCAAGATTGTTTTTAAGTCGAGATTCCATGTGATACTCTACAGTTTCGTTGTTTCTCGGGTTAGTTACTTTTACTGTAGCCATATTTAGTCAAAATCATAATCATCCGCAGAAGTATACGCAGTTCCCTTACCTTGGGAGTTCTGAAGTCTACGTAAAAACAATGCTTTTTTCATTAATGATAGATATTGCATAGGATTACTAGAGCTATCCTTTTTATTAAATCCAGAACCTGACTTTCCCTTCAAACTTCCATTTTCATAAACAGCTAAACTGATTTTAGCCATTTTTTTATCGTTGGTATCACCCTCTTCACAATCACCGCCAAGTATGGCCCATATCGAGTCCAGCTTTGTATTCCAGAGAATGTATGAACCAGAAGCCATCGCATTGTAAGAGTCTAGCCACAATTTTTCAAGAGTTGCATTAATTAATCCGGCAGAATTGATACGGGATACCTTGTCTTCCTCTTCTTCTATGGCAGTCGGTTTAGGTGGCATGATGGATTGAACGTTTGATGTTTTATAAATGTCGATTATCATTTATTATAATAATTATGTTGGCTCTATTGTAATTATTTCTTTAGAATTATAATATACTCATGCATCCTAACACATTTTCTATTAGATTCAAAGTTACCACACCTAGTGAGTGCAACATTAGAGGCCCCAGCCCAAATTATTTCATCCCAAAGATTAAACCCAACACTTTCTGCAATTTTTACAAAGTCACCATTAAAATGTTTTAGGTTCCCATGCTTATCTCTAAAATTACCAACAACCCAAACACTAAAAGACCCTTTCTTTAAACATTGGTATGTATTTTTCACAACCTTTTTCAATTCATTTAAAAATACATCATAAGTTTCATAATTACTAAGGTCACCATCTATTTTACTGTAATGTTCCATGTCATAATAAGGAGGACAAGTAAAACTGAAATCAAAAGAACTTTCAAGTGGTATATATTTCCTACTATCATCAACTTTCATATTAAAATTAATCCCCCATTTATCAAACATAGATTTTACCCTATCAACTTCTTCATTTCTTAATTCTATCCCAGTATAGTCATGTCCCATCTTAGTTGATATAAAACCCCGGGTTCCGCCACCACCAAATGGGTCATATATTTTGGAATTAGGAGAGCAGTATCCAGACAGGATCATTTGAGCGAGGTGAGGATTAAATATACTTGCCTTACCTCCATTAACACCACTTCTCCTATGATTGGTATTACTATTTAGAACCTTCCTAGATTGTGAAGTATCACTAACTATATTTTTTAATTGCTTTGTTATATCTTTATCTGGTTTCCAAAGACTAGTAGGAAAGAACCCAAGTTTATCAATCATTTTACTCTTAACGATAACTTTACCATCATAAGACTTTTCTATTGTAGAAAACTCTAGGTTATTTTTGAAAAAATCAGATGGAAGTCCATTTATTATATTCTGCAATTCATCAGGAGCAATATCGCTGTTCTTCTTAAGATATTTATATCTCATCATTAAACCATACCCATCAAGATTATTAGAATTCTTTAACTCAAGGAACTTTTTTGTATCATCTATACTTTTGATTTTATGATCATCAATAGAAAGCCACTGATGATTATCAAATGAGAAACATTGTTTAGCTTGTTCATGATTAGTGAGGTCAAAAAGGCAGCATGGAATAATATGATCAATTTCATACTTATCTTTATCAAAATCTAATGGCTTGCTCTTTTCTAGATGTTTTAATATCTTCTCGTAATCAATGCCATAATCCTTAGCTTTTCTGATCTTACCAGTCGTAGAATACTTATTAAATGCCTGGATAACTCTTAGTCTGAGATTCTTTTTAATTCTAAATTGTATATCGTTATTTCTTTTATTATTCTCCCACAATCTTTTATTAGTTCTATATACAGTTTTATCTTGTGAGGAGTACCACTTTCGTGAAATCTGTCTTTGCCTTTCTGCATTCCTTGGATTAGAAAAATACCTTTTTTGATACTCTTTAAACACTTCTTTATTTTCAAGTTGCCATTCCTTATTGTTCTTATCAATCCTTTCTTTATTCTCTAGATAATATTTCTTCTTCCTATCGGATATTTTCTTACTATTTTTCCTATAATACTCTAGCCCATATTTTTTCATATATCCTGTTCTATCTTTTTCAACCTTTATTTGTTTTTCTGCTGTCACCATAATATATGTTTGGAAACATCACTTATAAATATATGTTTTAATTACTAAGTAACGATTAATCGACATTTAGTGGTAGGATGGGTTTATAAGGGAACATCACTACAAACTAATATGCCATACAAGTCGAAAGAAGAAAGAAAGAAACATTATGATAAGAATAAAGATGAGATTAATAAGAAAAGGAGGGAACTTGCCAAAACTCCGGAGGTTAGGGAGAGATTAAAAGTAGAGAACAAAAGATGGAGAGAAAACAACAGAGAGCTTGCTAATGAGAGATCAAGAATAGCAAAAAAGAAATATGAGGCAAGATGTAAAAAATTAGTATTTGAACATTATGGGAAAAAGTGTAATTGTTGCGAAGAGGATAAGAAAACTTTTTTAACAATAGACCATATTGATGGTGGAGGAACGAGGCATAGAAAAAAATTGAAAGAAAAGATATATACATGGCTGTTTAGAGATAACTTCCCAGCAGGATTTCAGACTCTATGCTTTAACTGCAACTGGAGTAAGCATATCAATGGCGGGATTTGTGAGCACAAAGCTAATAAGTAGAATTAATCGACATTTATAAAACATATGCTACATCTTCTAATATGTTATCATTGAATAAGATTTACATTTGTAGGGATTTTACATCTCGCAGATTTTTAGGAGGGGAGATAAAAATATGTTAGGAAACATCATCGGTGGATTCATTGTTATATTAGTGGGTACAGCATTGTTACCGACAGTCGCACAACAGGTAGGGTTAGCACAAGCAGACGGAAACGTAACTGGTGCAGCTGATACTTTGGTTGGATTGACGACTCTATTCTTTGCACTTGCAGTTGCTACTTCAGCAATCGGTATTGCAGCACAGGGTTTGAGGAACAGCGGACTTATTTAAAGTCAGTACAATAAACCAACAAAACATTTTTTAAAAAAGAAGCAGATAAGAAGATAATGAAGGCTAGCCATCTGGTAGTTATTTCATTTGTCAATTCTTATCTGCTAAACTTTTCTTTTTCTTTATTAGATAAAACTAATCGACATTTATAAAACACGATTTACATATATTATAATGAAGCCTAAGTTCTATATTAGTTCATTCATATTATTATTAACATTAGTATCTTGCATCTCACTAATTACAGCCGAAGAGTTCGGATACAACTACTTAGAACAAGAGGCAACATTAAAGAATCTAAATGATGTAACTCTAACAAATCCATCAGAACAACAGGTAATAATATACAACCAAACTTCTAGCAAATGGTATAACGCCTATCTAAACGATTCAGCGCATAGAGTAAACGCCTCTGATTATTGGATAACGAATATAGGAGCATTACTTGGAGTCAACGTAACTCAATTTCTAAACGTCGCAGGCCTCCTTACCCTAGACACTTCCTGGCTAGCCTCATTCGTAAACCAACAAAACTCCGTCGCGTGGAATCGTTCCGGAACAGATGTCTTTCTGGCTAATACTGAGGATAGGGTTGGGATTGGGACGGCGAATCCTAATGGGACCTTGCATGTTGATGCTGGAACGGCAGAGTTTAGGGTTCTTGATGCTGTGCAGGGAGGATTTAATGGGGCTATGATTTCTGGGACTAATGCCGCTCTTGATATAAAGGGAGGTTCGGGAGATGAGTATATTTTGACCACTTTGAATAATGGAGACTTTAGAATTTATAATCCAGGCGGAGGAGGGTACTCCTTTGTTTTAACCAATACAGGCAAATTTGGACTTAAGACAACTGATCCTAAAAATAGATTGGACGTTGAGGGGGCGGCAGTGATAGGTGTAAGTTATGCGGGAACAAATACTGCTCCTGGAAATGGTTTGCTAGTTGAAGGCAATGTAGGTATCGGGACTTCTAGTCCTGGAAATGGATTTGAATTAGATGTCGTTAGTGCTTCAACATCAGATATAAGAGTTCGTGCAACTGGTGGCGATAGTAATGTATATATTGATAAACCAAATATCGGAAAAAGTTCAAATATTATTTATACTACAGATGGAGTAGTTGATTGGGTTGCAGGTACGCCTGATTCAGGAGATATAGCAGGAGCAACAGGTGATGAGTATTTTATAGGATTAGCTGTAAATGATCCTAAATTATTTATAGAAACTTCAGGAAACGTTGGAATAGGAACGATGAGTCCGCAAACACTTCTACATCTTAATAGTTCAAGTTCAGAAATATTAGCATTAACAAGAACGGCAGGGAGTCACGAATGGCAATTAGGTGTTAATCTCGGGACTGCAAATGGAAGATTTACAATAGGAACAAATGAAGATGGAAATTTTTTAAGCGTATTGCCTACTTCTGGTAGAGTTGGGATTGGGACAGCGAATCCAGCGACCAAGCTAGATATAAATGGTACGCTAAATATAGAATCTCAAATAATACAGTTTGCTAATGTTGATTTTATTAAATCATTTGAATCTGGAACGTCTCTGGCCATCGGTTTCCTTACCGCAACGTCAGGGACAACAAGTACGTTTTCTGGGAGGGAAAGTGGGAGTGGGAACTCAGGGAATCAAGTTACAGCTACGGGTTATCGTTCGGGTAAAAATAATACTCAGGATGCCCTAACGTCTATGGGGTTTGAAGCGGCACTTGAAAATACTGGTACGTTCGGAACATTCGTTGGTTCAAATGCTGGTCGTTTGAATAGTGGAAATAATGTAGTAGCTATTGGTTCGTCTGCTGGGCAATCTAATAATGTAGATAGATTAACAGCAGTTGGATTCAATGCTGGACAAACTAATACAGGACAGAGATCATCCTTTTTAGGATATGTTGCTGGACAAACTAACAAAGGAGGTTATTCAACTGGGGTGGGGGCTTTTGCCGCCTATCTTAATGAGGGTGAGAATATAACTGCACTTGGATATGCGGCTGGAGATCAGAACACTGGAGATGACTCAGTTTTTATAGGATATAAGGCCGGACAATTTAATACGGAATCAAACGTGTTTATAGTTAGGCAACAGGTAGTTAATTCTATTCCTTTAATATTTGGAAAATTTGATACTGGCAACGTTGGAATAGGAACGACAACACCTGGACAGAAACTTGAAGTAGCAGGAACAATCAACGCAACTGCTTTTAAATTATTAGATGGAAATAAATATTATTTAGGAACTGCTGATGATGTTTCACAAACAATGGATGGAAGTTCTTTTAATATCACAAATGAAGTAAGTAGTATCAAAATGTTCTTTAAAGGCTTTTTAGGTTATTTCTTTGATAATGATATTGAAGTTACTGGGAATGTAACTGCTAATGAATTTTTTGGAAATATTAACGCAACTTTTGTTAAGATTGCTCTAGGAAGTGGTAATCCTACTGTTGACCAATTACAAGAATATTTGGATAATACTGGTTCTTCAGGATTTTTTTCTGGAGGAATAATAAGTGATGGTGGAAGTGGGACAATAGATATAACTGCTGGTCAGGGATTTATAAGAACGACTAATTCAGATACATCACCTTTACTTTCTTTTAATTGGAGTGCACGGACTGGTGTGGTAGTGACAGATAATACTACTCAATATGTTTTTGTTGATGATACTGGAACAATTAGTTTAAACTCAAATGAATTTCTTGAAGCACAAGATAATATTATACTCGGACTGGCTACTGATGAAGATGGCACAATTGAAAGTGTATTTAATTTAGGGGTAAGATTAGAAGAATCAATAGGTCAGGCAGGAAGATACCTTAGACGAACTGATAGTGTAATTAGAGATATTAGAAAAGGTGGTTTAATTTTTGGAGAAACTGGAACTAGAAACATTACACTTACAGAAGGAACGCTTTGGTGGGGTAGAACAGAATATCTTATTACAGCTTTAGATACATCTGTCTCTGGTGATTTTGATACTTATTCTGCAAGTGGAAAAGAAGATGATAATGCTATTGCATGGCCTAATACTCAATATGACAATTCAGGAACTTTAACAACTATGACAAATAATCGTTGGGCAGTATTATGGTTTTACATTGAACCTGATGATGATGTTGTTATGCTATATGGTAGAAATCAATATGTTACAGAAGGTCAAGCAGAAGATGAACTTGCTCCTTCTTCATCAATTCCAAATAGATTGAGTTCTTCAGGTGTGTTAGCTGCGAGATTAATTTTTCAAAAATCAGATTCCACTGCTGCTAGTATATCTTCAGCTTTTGTTATACAATTCACACCTAGTGTAATAACTGACCATGGAAATTTGGCTGGTTTAGGAGATGACGACCACACACAATATTTTTTGGCAGATGGCACAAGAGACTTAATAGGAGATTTGAATGTTACAGGAAATGCGACATTTGAACAAAACGTAACTATTTTAGGAACTCTCTTTGGAGGAAGTCCTTTGAAAGTTAGTGGAGGAATTAATGTCAGTAATGGAAATGTTTATTTTGACAATAATTTATCTGTTAATGATTTAATTGTTAGAAGTGGAGCTAGCATACATCTAGCAGGTGCAAACTTTGAGAATGAAGGAATGTTTACAAGTGTCGATACTGATTGGGGTATTCTTGTTGCGGATGAACCGACGGCATTTCTTGGAATTTATGCATATAATTCTTCCCCGCTTACCCACGCAAATTTAATATTAGAAGCTGGAAACGAAACTAACTTTAGTATATTTGAGATAGTTAAAACTAATGCCCAATTTGGATCAGGTGAAGTATCTTTTGTTAATGAAGATGGGCGAATAGCTTCATTTATACATCATGATTCGGATTTTAAATGGTCACATTTTGATAATGTAACTAAGGATGAACATGGAAATATAGAAGGAATCTTTGGAGTTCAAGACCTTATGATGTTAAATGATACT
>SDBU01007390.1_pt1 | contig 12680 bp, 9 predicted proteins | sample 2277071 | NCBI WGS metagenome assembly SDBU01 (sample SAMN10397929, study PRJNA504765) | marine sediment metagenome | isolation source: marine sediment core GS08_GC12, 126 cmbsf | place: Arctic Ocean: Gakkel Ridge, Loki's castle | collected 2008 | reverse complement strand
CATAAGGGGTCTTATGCATACCAATGTTGCTGTAAAATAAGTGCTGCGTCCAGAACTCGGCACAGTCTTTTACGTCAGACTCCGAACAATTGTTTTTGCAGAACTCAAATCCTCTAAGCTATCCTCAATGTTGCTCAACGAATTCTGAAAGAAGAAGAATATATGCGTCAGTGCCCCAAACCAGGGCAAACATTCCCTCTCTGCCGCGTTCAGCGGGCTTTGTCTGCCAGATTCGTATGCCTCAATATACCGGTCCATCACTCCGAGCCACTCCCCGCCGAGCCTATGTTCCCAGGCATCCAGCCAGATGGAGGCGTATGCTATATCCGCGATTAAGTAGCCATGTTGCAGGAAATCCAGGTCAATTATGGCTACAGGTTTGCCGCCAGAATCATATAGCACATTCCAGAAGTGCATATCGCCGTGAACGACTCCTGATGTGAGGTACTTCCTATGTGGCTTGAGGAAATGCCTGCATTGTGCTAAAATCTCTTCCGCTTGCGGCAAGAGTGACAAACTCTGAGTTGGAGCGAAACTGTGCGCGTGTTCCCTATGCGAATCTATGAGCGCATCATGAGGATAATTGCCGTATGGCAGCGCAACCGGCGCATCACCTAACAGCGGCATGCCCAATCTGTGCATACATCCCAGCCATTGGCCGATTGTAATCCACGCTTGTGGCCCCACAGAACCATGGCCATCTTGGTCATGCTCCATATATGGATCTATCTCCACACACCGGTTTGCTATTTGTGGGACACAGTCCAGCGGCTTGAGCGGAACAGGTACCACCACTTCAGCAGAAACAGCTTGCCCCCATTTTCTGGCGAACATCACATCCTGGGCTGTAGCCATCTCGCTTCGGACTCTCACCATATAGTTCTTCTCCCCGCAGCGAATTTTATATACCAGCGCGTTACAGCCTTCGCCTTCCTGTATTCTCTCAATGGAGTCTGCCACAAGCCCGTAAGCGCCTATAGCTCTTCTCAACTCACTTTCTGGGACAGAGGTTTCCTGATATTCGGGCATTATATGGCCTCACGGTATAAGTGGCGCATGTTGCAGAAGTGATACAAGGGCCATAATCGGCATTATGCAGACCAATCAGGTACACCTGAAAAACCGCAGCAACAATTCGCCTGATCGTTCCATGAGCATATTTTGAAATATACTTTCCCGGGGGATATGTAAAGACCCCTAGCTACGGAGGCAAGTATTATCACACAGAAACTTCCGCCCAATCCCTGCATATCAGCTTTGCCTGCTCCAAGACCAACGCTGTTGCCTGCTGCTGCTTATCTGGCGGATAACCATGTTTTCGTAGAATTCGCTTAACCATTACTCTCAGCTTTGCCTGCACATTCTCCCTTAGTGTCCAGTCTATTGTCACGTTCTTCCTGACCATGTCGATAAGTTCCCGGGCTAAATCGCGGAGCTTTTCATCTCCCAAAACTGTCTTTGCACTCTCATTATCTGCCAATGCATCATAAAAGGCCAGCTCTTCATCAGAGAGGTTAAGCTCATCCCCCCTGTTGCTTGTTTCTCTGACCTTGCGAGCTATCTCAATCAGTTCTTCGATTACAGCGGCGGTCTCAACGCTTCTGTTTTGGTATCGCTTAACTGCATTTTCCAGCATCTCGGCAAAGGATCTCCCCTGGACGATGTTTCTTCTCATCCTTGCCCTGATCTCATCATTCAGGAGCTTCTTCAATGCCTCAAATGCCAGGTTCTTATGCTGCATTCCTCTGACTTCGGCCAGGAATTCATCAGAGAGTATCGAAATGTCCGGCTTCTTCAGTCCTGCCGTTGCGAATATGTCAATGACCTTCTCAGATGCTATAGCCCTTGAGACAATCTGTTTCACTGCTGAATCTAGTTCCTCTGTGGATTTGCCCTTTACAGTTGTGGTTTTCACGAACTGGGCCTTGATGGCCTGGAAGAACCCGACTTCATCCCGGATTTTCTCTGCTTCTTCATGCGGCACTGATAACGCGAAAGCCTTGGACAACTCAGTAACATGCTGCACAAACCTGTCCTTGCCATCTTCCTGTTGCAAGATATGCTCCATTGTCTCAGCCATGATAGACATGCGCTCCGCTGGCTTGGCGTCAAAGAACCTCTTGTAATTGAAACCATGGAGTATTGCTGTGACTATTTCATATTTCTCCTGCATGATTGCCACAGCTTCTTCTTGCGGTATGCCAGTGTTATCCTTGTCGCCTTCAGTGTATTCAGAGAGTGCCTTCTTGAGATCATGGGCAAAGCCAATGTAATCAACAACAAGTCCACCGGGTTTGTCTTTGAAGACTCGGTTGACCCTTGCTATAGCCTGCATCAGCCCGTGGCCGCGCATGGGTTTGTCAACGTACATTGTATGCAGGCTTGGCGCATCGAATCCGCAGAGCCACATATCTCTGACAATGCCTATCTTCATAGAATTATCCGGATCCTGCATTCTCTCACGGATTTTGGCTCTCTTGCGTTTTGTTCTAATATGCTCCTGCCAGGTCTTAGGATCGCTTGCAGAGCCAGTCATAATGACCTTGATTATGCCTTTGTCATCATCCTTGTGATACCATTCAGGCTTTAGTTTCACTATCTCTTTATGAAGGTCAACGCAGATACGGCGGCTCATGCCTACAATCATTCCCTTGCCGTCCATAGCTTCAAGCCGTTTCTCGAAGTGGGTCACAATGTCTTTAGCGATCTGTTTGATTCGTTTCTCACTGCCCACCAGGGCCTCTAACCTTGCCCATTTGCTCTTAAGCTTCTCCTTTTTTCTCAGTTCTTCGCCTTCTGTGAGTTCCTCGAAATCAGGGTCAATCTTTGGCTTCTCTTCTTCTTTCAGATCGAGTTTGGCAAGCCTGCTTTCGTAATAAATTCTGACAGTAGCGCCATCATTGACTGCTTGCTCAATATCATAGATGTCAATGTAGTTGCCGAATACTGCTGGCGTGTTCCGGTCACTTTTTTCAATAGGTGTTGCGGTGAATCCGATAAAAGAGGCATTTGGCAGGGCGTCTCGCATGTGCTTTGCGAAGCCGTAAGTGATGATAGCTTCTTTCTCTGAGTTCACAACATTTGCCCTAAGTCCGTACTGGCTCCTGTGGGCTTCATCTGCTATTACTATTACGTTTCTTCTTTCGGTGAGTAGAGGATACTGCATGCCTCTCTCTTCTGGGAAGAATTTCTGTATTGTGGTGAATATCACTCCGCCCGAAGCTACCTGGAGTAGCTCTTTGAGGTTTGCTCTGGAAGTTGCCTGGACAGGTTTCTGCCGTAGCAGCTCATGGTTTCTGCTGAAAGTCCCGTATAGCTGGTCATCGAGATCGTTTTGGTCTGTAATTACCACAATTGTCGGGTTATCTAGCTCGAGGACAAGCTTTCCTGTGTAGAATGCCATTGTCAGGCTTTTGCCGGAGCCTTGTGTGTGCCAGACAACGCCGCATCTCCTGTCGCCCTTTGGGCTGGATGCCTTATCTGTGGCTTGGAGCGCTCTGTTGACAGCGTAGTACTGATGATATCCTGCCAGTTTCTTACTGGTCTTGCCCCGTTCCTTCTCGAAGGCCAGGAAATGCCTTACCAAGTCCAGGAATACGGTCTTGTTGAACATGCCTTTCAGCAGGACTTCCAGGGTTCTGCTCTTTATGTCTGACTTGATTTCTGATCCATCTATTGTACGCCATAGCATGAACCATTCTTTGTCTGAGGTTATAGTCCCGGCCCTGGCTTCCATGCCGTCGCTGACTATCAGGATTTCATTAGTTCTGAATAAGGAGGGGATCTGGTCTTTATATGTATCAAACTGGTTGAAAGCAGACCAGAGAGTGGCGTTCTCATCTGCCGGGTTTTTGAGTTCAATTACCGATAGGGGCAGTCCATTGACGAAGATTACGATGTCAGGTCTTCTGTTGTTGTCGTTTTCTATGACTGTGAATTGCTTTACTGCAAGGAATTCGTTGTTATTGGGCTCCTCGAAGTCGAAGAGCTTTACCTGGTCTCCTTTTATCCTTCCGCTTTCTCGATATTCCACAGGAACGCCGTTGACAAGCATCTGGTGGAAGCGCTGGTTCTCTGTTACGAGAAGTGGGCTTTCGGTCTTCTGTATTTTCCTGATGGCCTCTTCTTTAGCGGAGTCTGGGATGTCTGGATTGAGTTTATCAATGGCGCTTCTCAGTCTTTGGAGGAGGATTACTTCTCCATGGGTTTCTCTCTCGGGGGAGTCTCCGCCGGGTGAGATGTCCGGGCCGTGGAGGATGTCGTAGCCTAATTCGCTCAGAAATTCTAAAGCCGCGTCCTCGACTTCTGATTCAGTCATTATGTGACTCATATTGAATCACTCCCTCTTGTTTTATATTTCTCCCAGACAGCGTGCATATCAGTATTTGGTAGTTCTTCCTTAATAGCCTTAATGGCTTTTTGGGAATATCTCTTGAAAATGGTCTTACCTATTTTTATCGCTTTGAAATATTCCGAATTTTCACATAGCTTCATGTGCCATATTAATGCCCCGGTTTTCGGAACCGTAAGCCCGATTTTACCCGCCAGTTGGGTTGTAGAAAGATTATAAAAGTCTAGTTCATTGACTCTCTTTAGAGCTACTATTGCCGCCCCGGGGGTTCCCTCAGGTACAGTGTGTATTGGTATACCCTCTTTCTTTGTAAACCTCAATGAAACACTAGGCCCGGTACCATCAGCAGTTATAGCAATGGCGGCGATTCCGGAAAAGATATTGGGAAGTTTGTGACCGCCTTTTATCTTCTCTATGATTTTGTTCAGATAGGATCTGGATGGCTGACCAACTTCTCCTTGTATTGCCCTGTCAAAGATAGCTAATCCTCTTAATATTGCTATTGCTTCTTGCTTGCGCCGCTTACCTGGTGAAAGTAGTCGCTTTACCTCCTCAAGCTCATTCTCAAAAAGAGTGTTTATATCACTGATTGGTGTTGTAGATATCGGCAGTACTCTTTTTGGCATGTTCGCAGCCAGATCTTTTCCAAAGTTCTGATTTAAAATATCCTTGAATAACGTCAAACCCAATTGTGAATGGAAATAAAAATGGTGTTCAGAAAGCTCCAATATATAATGTTGTGCAGCATCCCTGAGGGCATTTATTGGCTGCAAAATTAAGGCTTGGTCTTCTGTAATTATCTTGTTTGCAATAGCGACTCTTACACACTTGTCAAATCCGTAAGTCTCGTTTTTTCGTTTCTCTTTTATTTTCTGATTTTTATTTACTAGAGCCGCTTTGAGTAGCATTTCAAAGGAATGATCAAGAAGGATTAGCACTGCATCTCTGCGACCACAATCCCAGGGACTGTTAAAGTGTTCAACAGCCAGTATCAGGGAATCAATAGCTTTATCCAGCAATGTTTTGGCTTCCTTTTTCATTTTACTCCACCACTAACCCCCTCTTCAGACCTAGTTTTGTTCGTATTTCTTCTGGCAATTCTTCCCATTTTTCAGATAGTATATCTACGAGCTGTTCGCCGTTTATGGTTCCTATTCTCGGAAAACCTGGCTCAACTGCTACCTTCAACGCTGCATTTTGGAAATCCGCAGTTGTAAAGAAAGTCCCTTGCGCCCCGGAAGGAATGTTTTGCCGTAGTGCTCTGACTGTATTTGCCTTAATCTTAGCACCTAGCTTATATCGCTTCGCTTGCACATAGAGGTTTATCTTAGCGATCCCATACAAATCAAGCTCGCCAGTAGCATCAACGCCTTCATCACCAACTTTACCTGTATGTTTTGCCTCAAAGCCCAGCGCAGTGAGCAGATGGGTAATTAGGATCTCGAATTCTTTTGCTGTCAATTGAAGGATTCTCTCCAGAACAGTCTCAGTTACTGTCTTATGGGTCTTTATCAGATCCTTCTGTACTAATCCGGTCTTCCCTATGGTTTCAAAAAAGTTATTCTTATGACCTAAATTTCGTCCAATGAGAGCAGGTTTGCATTCCTCGTCAGATAGGGTCTAAACCATTGCTATGATTAGGCATAGGTTACCTCAAAAGGTCCAAAGTTCTGCTGAGGTACCTTTCTATGGCAAAATGTCTCAGAAGGTAGCCTGATTATGGAAAACGTTGCTGAAACATCCCTGATCACCGCTCTGAACGGCCTTTTGACAACAGATTTACGCAAAAATGGGCTGTCTGATGCGATTCTATGCTGATTTGGTTGCTCAAAGGTCCTCTCGTCGTCTAGTAGACCTTTTGATGGCTATAGAGCATTGATATGACTGTTCCGCAATGCTTTTTGGGGAAGAATGGATTCCCCCTCTCATTGGACGAAATTTAGGTATGAACTACAGAAAATACCGTTAGTGATGATCGGATTGAGTTCTGAAAAGGAACCGAGAACTGGCTTCTTTGGATCATACCTTCCCATTCTACTTTACGCCTGTGCCTGAATGGACAACCATCTTCTAATGAGTCGTAATAGTAGGGATTATCCTCCAATATACCCCAGTGTATATACTCAGTATTGTTGTTTGGAGTGATTATGTAGTCCCCGGGTTTGATTTCTTTCAGGAAGCGATAGATCTGACCCGTTTGCTGGCCTATGACATAGACGCTTTTCTCGTCCGGGTGGTCTTTTTCGTAAAGCTCCTTGATTTCATCTTTTGTTTGAATGCCAGAGAGGTCATAATCCGGGAGCCAGCCAATTGCAGCATACTTCCCGTCTAGGAAGTGATTTGCGTAGGTTCCGAATTCTGCTCTGACTACATATATATCTGGCATTATTGCACCTCGAGTGGAACTCTGATTTTTCCGGACATGAGTTTGGGGAGGAGAGAATCTCTGATCTGACTTAAGATTCCAGATTCAATATTGTTTGAACTAATCTTTCCAAATAGTGATGTGCTTATCTGCTCAAAACTAAGCAATGTTTTCCTGTTGGGGATTATCAACTCGTGCTGTTTGATACTTCTTTGGGTTATGAGGGGTTGCGTAGAACCGACGTTTAATGAAGCGTAATCTATTCTTTGTAAAGCTTGATACACATACTCGTAGAATTCAGATTTAAGGACGAGTGTATTATCTGATGGAAATGAAGGGCCGCTAAACCGCTGAATGACACCATGAGTTCCTACTCTACCCGTTACAATGATAGGCTCATTGAAAAGAAAATCCTGTACATATCCCATAATTTTGCTAGCACCAATCAAAGGCACTGCAAACTGATCATCTTTACCGTCCGATCTCTTACCCTGACGTTTACCACTTGTTATCTCAATGAGTTCGCCGAGTGTTCCTGCTTTGCATCCCTTAGGCATTTTCCCTAATTCTGAATCAACCATCTCCCCGCCACTTGACTTATATGGCTTCCCTTCTTCATTCGGAAACTCGAAATCAACGAACCAGTGTTTGAAGATTGCCTGCCCGATGGCTTCGAGGGTTTGGTTCATTTGGTGATTTACTTCGATTTTAGAATCGAGATCAGAGAGGATTTTGGCGACAGCTTTTTGCTCTTGGACACTTCTTGGTACGGAAATAGGTATTGTATGAATATGGTTTCTATTGAGAGTAGGAACCGCACTCCCGGCGTTAAATCTTGCTAATCGTAAAGTCTTAAGGAAATAGTAAACAAATCGGGGATTACATTGGTGGAATTTTTTGACGTAAAGAGTGGTATTGTGTGGCCAGAAGTCACTATCAGCAAAAAAGGGCTCCCCAAGATTACCACTTCTGCCAATAGTTACTCCGGGTCCTTCTGCTTTGCATTCGTTATGATAGCCAATTATGCCATTTGATCCAACAACGGGATATTCTCCTTGCTGCATATCTTTCTTTGGAAGATCATGACCTCTCTGAAAGGTCACCAAATCTCCTAGAGTAACCTCTTCCCAGGTCTCAGAATCTTTAGAATTCATAACCAATTCCCGCCATGTTTTTCCTAATCTCTTCATCCAGCTCCTTTGTTTTCTCCATCTGCTCTACCAAAGTTGAAATGAGTCTTTCCATCTTTTCTTGGAATACTTCGTCATCTTCCTCCTCTTCCTCAAACCCCACATACCGCCCAGGTGTTAGTATGTGCTGATGTTTTCTTATCTCCTCTAGGCTGGCAGACTTACAAAATCCTGGCACATCCTCATATTTACCGCCTTCGCCACGCCAAGCATGATAGGTGTCGGAAATCCTCTTGATTTCATCCTTTGTTAACACTTTGTGACGTCTGTCCACCATTTCGCCGGTGTTGCGAGCATCTATGAATAGGACTTCGCCTGTTCTGTCTCTGAACTTACCATTTTTCCTGTTACGTGCGACAAACCAGAGACATGCCGGTATCATAGTGTTATAGAAAAGCTGACCAGGTAAAGCGACCATACAATCAACAATATCTGCCTCAACAATGCTCTTGCGGATTTCGCCTTCATTTGAAGTGCTGGAACTCATTGAGCCATTCGCCAGAACAAATCCCGCTATGCCAGATGGCGCTAGATGGTGGATAAAATGCTGCACCCAGGCAAAGTTGGCGTTTCCAGTCGGAGGGATGCCATGCTCCCATCTAACATCTTTCACGAGCATCTGTCCGCTCCAATCAGAATCGTTAAACGGCGGATTTGCTAGGATGAAATCAGATCTCAAATCCTTATGAGCATCACTCAGAAAACTTCCCTCATTGTTCCATTGAATATTGGCTTCAATACCCCGAATCGCTAGATTCATCTTGGCTAGCCGCCAAGTGGTCTGATTGCTTTCCTGCCCGTAAATAGAAATGTCGCCTATTCTGCCACCGTGCTCCTCTACGAACTTTTCAGATTGCACAAACATACCGCCGGAACCGCAGCAGGGATCAAAAACTCTCCCTTTGTATGGCTCTATCATGGCAACGAGCAATTGGACTATGCAACGGGGTGTGTAGAACTGACCGCCTTTTTTGCCCTCTGCATCTGCAAATTGGCCGAGGAAATACTCATATACTCTCCCTAATATGTCTTTGCTCCTGCTTTCCTTATCACCAAGACCAATAGTGCCGATGAGATCAATAAGCTCCCCCAGGCTTCGTTTATCAAGCGCTTCTCTGGCATAATTCTTTGTGAGCACGCCCTTTAGCGTTGTATTATCTCTCTCGATGGCTTCCATTGCGTCATCAATGAGTATCCCAATATTTGGTCTTTTGGCGTTCTTCTGCAAATAATCCCATCGTGCTTCAGGTGGAACCCAGAAGATGTTTCGCATCCTATATTCATCAATGTCTTCCTGGTCTGATAAAGAGTCTTGCTTTAATTCCTCAAAGATCTCAATGAAAGCGTCGGATATGTATTTCAGGAATATGAGGCCGAGAACCACATGCTTATACTCAGCAGCGTCCATATTGTTTCGCATTTTGTCCGCCGCTGTCCAAAGTTTCTGATTAAATTTACCGTTACCGTTGTTGCTCTCTTTAGCCATTCTTCCTCCACCTTTGCCCGACCCGAATAAATCCTGTTACCCCTTTATGGGCTTCATTTGTTATCCATCATTTACTTCCACCCTTACCACTTATCCCTAAACTCCCTAATCGCATCTTCTGGCGACAGATTAAGATAAAGCTCTGTGGTACTCAACCGATCATGCCCCAGGAGCTGCATAAGCGCCCTGGTTGAGATCCCTTTCTTGATGCAGGTAACACTGAATGTATGCCGCAGAACGTGCGGGGTAACGGGCTTTGAGATCCCAGCCCTGTTTGCTATTCGCTTCACTACTCTCTGGATCGTCCGAGCCGACATGCCCAAAGTGTTGTCAAATCCGAATTGGCGCTCTAAAACTTCCCTGACCCGATCGGTCATGGAAATTATGCGGCGCTTTGTTTTTTTCCCGTATGGACCGCCTTTGCCGTAGATCACCAGCCGCCGCTCCTGCCACTGGATATTGTCTTTGGTAAGCCCAGAGAGTTCTGACACCCGGAGTCCTGTATCAAGAAGCGTAAAAATTATAAGCTTCTCCTCAAAACTCTCGGCGGCGTTGGCAAGCTTATCTGATTCTTCGCCGGACAGCGGCTCACGCTTATATTGATATGGCATAAGTGCTTCACCCCTTTCGTCGCACATTATACCAGATGACGCCAGGGTGTCGCAATATAAGAAATCCGCATGTAGGAAAATAAGGGGTCTAGAGAGCCGCCCAAGGGATATGTGTCGCATTCTGATGTAGAAGACGACAAAAATGAAACCTATGATTTTGCCCAAATTACGTAAAAAGGTATTCCATGGACTTATTTTATCATATTTCTTATAACATTATCAACCGTTTTCAGTATAAGATTTCTTGTTAACCTGGGCGACGAGATCACCCTCGCCGCCTGGCTTCAAAACCGGACTTGACAATTTCTCGTCATCCGGCTCCTCAATGGATTAGCACCTGTCATGAGCACCTCTGTTGTCGTCTCTGTTGAGCCGTTTTCTTATGATGACAGTGAGCATGGAGAAGCTGTAGATTGCTATATGTATCTCTGCCACCCTGTGATTTGGGGCGGATGTGGTCAACTTCTGGCCTATCGTCCGACCTGAAGTAGAGACCACATATGGCGCATTTGCCACCTTGTCGCTTAAGCAGTGTTGCCACTCGCTTTGGTATACCGAGTTGACGACTTCTCCTTGTTGCCCAATACACCCAATCGCCATCATAGGGACTTTTGTCCCCACGTATTTTTGTATGGCGTTTTTTGCGTGTCTGGAAGTGACGATACATGGTGGTAATACCTTCTGATGGAGCAAACTCCCATGTCACTTTCTCAAGTCGCCAGTACTTCCTGCTGATCCACGTCCAGGACTTGTTCGCGTGTCGGCGTTCTGCCCAACTGCGAAGATGCACAAAGGTCTGATGAGCCATTTTCTTAAAGGCTTCATCAGACTTGACTGTTGCATAGTAGGCTGTCCAACCTATGATTATGGGATTTAGTATCCCAATCAGAGTTGCTTGAGGACTAGAGATATGGGTTTTGGTAACAGTTCTGATGCGTTGTAGATGCCTGTGCATTGCCTCTTTACTCGGTTTGATCCAGGTCCTGTAGCCCTTTATTTTTGGATTCAGTCCTGCCGTCTTGCCTGAGTGGGTCTTACCGACGGGGTATTGCCGGATGTTGAATCCCAGGAAATCGAACCCCACATTCCCTTCATGGATATTGAGAGTATGAGTAATCCGAGTCTTTTCCGGTCTTAACTCCAGACCCATGTTGGCTAACCAATCAGAGACAGTGTGTTTGACTTGTTCTATAGCCTTAAAGCTCTCATGCATGCAGACGAGATCATCGGCGTATCGGATCACCTTTGCTTGTGGATAGGATTCAACAACAGCCTCCTCCAATCCGTGTAGTGCTATATTGGCGAGTAAGGGTGATGCCACGCCGCCTTGTGGAGTTCCTTCGGTTGTGGAAAACAACTGGTTCCCATCCATAACGCCAGCCTTTAGCCAGGCTCGTATTGTTCGCCGCATGAAAGGGAAGGTAGCAAGCTTATTCAGTAAAGCCTGATGATCGATTCTGTCGAAGCATTTGGCTATATCTGCATCCAACACATATTTCGCTTTGTGGCAAACTGCTTTGTGGATGGCTTCAATAGCATCATGACAGCAACGTCCTGGTCGGAAACCGTAGCTGTTGGGCTCAAACTTCGCTTCCCATTCAGGTTCCAGGGCAAGCAGCGCAAGTGCCTGTTGTGCCCTATTTCCTAAAGTTGGGATACCCAATGGGCGCTGTTCTGTTTTCCCTGGTTTTGGTATCCAGACCCTTCGGGTAGGCAATGCCTTTCCTGACAGAGAGAGGGAAAATGCCACCTGAAGTCGTTGACTGGGAAGGAGAGACTTGATACCATCTACGCCGGCAGTGTTTTTGCCACGATTGTCCTGCGTCACTCGCCTCACTGCCAGACATTTTGCCGAGAAAGAGTGTATCAGAAGCCGTTGGAGTTTGTGTACCGTCTGTTTGTCACCACGTTTAGAGGCTTGGTAAATACGCTTTTGGAGCTTGAAGACCGTCCGTTCCATTCGCTTCCACGGTAGGTCTTGCCATCTATACATCGGTCTATTTGCCGTGTTCATAGCTTGTGCACTCCTACTGGCCTCTCTACCATCTAATCCATCGTCCCCACGTCAGCATATCCAGAGCATTACCTCTGACATTGGCTTCTTGGGGAATCCCTCTCTGATAGGCATACGGCTGGCGCCTACTCAGTCGCCTGAGAGCACTATCAGAGTTACTTCGTTCCGACAGTTCGTTCTGCGTATCCTTAGGGCCAGGCTATCCACCGGGTTTAGTGGGAGTCAACCAAAGTCGCAAATATAAACGCTTTGTCCCTATCCTTTACCATTTTGGTCAAGCCTATTAGCCCACGTTGGCTTGTGTCCTTTGACGATGGTTACACCTGTTCGTGTTCCTACCCATAGATACCTGCTAGCAAATTGACTCCGTTGGGCTCGGAGCTACTCCGCTTTTCACCCCGCTTCACGGATTGAGGACCAGTCGCTACCGTGGGGGTGATGCCTTTCTCCGTTGACTGGATGTTGGGAATTTCACCCAACGTCGAACCGTCAGTTGTCAAGGTTTCGATAAACCTCGCCGCCCATCCCCCGGTAAATAACCGGTTTCGAGCGAACGAATCGCACATATTTTAAACGACCCTTTTTACGCAATTATTACTGACAAGATGAAGCCCCGCTTAATTCTCGGCTGTCAATCCCTTCTTACTTGCTGATTGTCATCTT
>SDBU01007389.1_pt1 | contig 12680 bp, 12 predicted proteins | sample 2277071 | NCBI WGS metagenome assembly SDBU01 (sample SAMN10397929, study PRJNA504765) | marine sediment metagenome | isolation source: marine sediment core GS08_GC12, 126 cmbsf | place: Arctic Ocean: Gakkel Ridge, Loki's castle | collected 2008 | reverse complement strand
TTCTATGGCCTGCTCCAAGGTGTCCGTGGTCACCACACCAAAGATAACCGGTACGCCTGACTCAAGCCCGACCAGGGCGACACCTTTGGAAACCTCGGAACTGACGTATTCAAAATGGGGCGTAGATCCGCGGATCACAGCCCCAAGACAGATAACGGCATCGTACTTTTCTTTTTCAACCATCTTCTTTGCCATGAGTGGAATTTCGAACGAGCCGGGCACCTTCACAATGTCGATGTCCTCATCACGCGCCCCGTGACGACTGAGGGCGTCTATGGCACCGGCCAGGAGTTTGTCACTCACAAAATCATTAAAGCGGCTCACAACTAAACCGAACTTTTTCCCCTCGGCAGAGATCTTTCCTTCATATACATTTGGCATGGTGACGTCTCCTTAGGCTTTCTGTCGTTTTGCGCTCAGTTTCAGCAGGTGGCCCATCTTCGCTTTCTTACAGCTGAGATATCTCTCATTGTGTTCATTGGGCGTCATTTCAATAGGTACCTGTTCGACCATGCTGAGCCCGTACCCCTCAAGTCCCACGATTTTCTTTGGATTGTTGGTCATGAGGCGCATCTTGAGTACACCCAGATGCACGAGTATTTGAGCACCAATACCATAGTTCCTTAAGTCTGGTTGGAACCCGAGAAGCTCGTTGGCCTCCACCGTATCGTGTCCCTGATCCTGCAACTCATAGGTTTTCATCTTGTTGAGAAGTCCGATCCCCCGGCCTTCCTGGCGGATGTAAAGAAGAACTCCTGTCCCTTCTTGCTCAATCATCTGCAAGGCAGCATGAAGTTGTTCTCCGCAGTCGCAGCGCATGGAACCGAATACGTCACCCGTGAGACATTCCGAATGCACGCGGACCAGGGTTGGTTTGTCAGGATCAATTTCGCCCTTGACTAGGGCAATATGCAGTAAATCGTCCACGTCATTCTCGTAAACAATGGTCTTGAATTCACCCGCAGGACTGGTGGGAAGGACCGTGGTGGCCACAGGGTGAACGAAAGATTCGGTCCGGAGTCGGTATCCAATCAGGTCCTCGATCGTGCAGATTCCGATGTCATGCTTTTCTGAGAATTTCTTTAGATCAGGCATCCTGGCCATGGTGCCATCTTCCTTCATGATCTCACAAATCACACCTGCCGGCTTCAAGCCCGCAAGACGGGCCAAATCTACCGATCCTTCTGTCTGTCCGGACCGAACAATGACGCCGCCCTTTCGTGCGCGTATGGGAAATACGTGACCGGGTCGAACCAGGTCAGACGGTTTGGCGTCATCCGCGACCGCCGTCAGAATCGTTGTGGCCCTGTCTGCTGCAGAGATGCCTGTGGTAACGCCGTGTCGGGCCTCTATCGACACCGTGAAGGCGGTCTGGAAGCGTGACGTGTTGTTGTCCGACATGGGGGGCAAGTTCAGGGCTTTTACCTTTTCAGAGGTCAAAGAGAGGCAGATCAGCCCCCTGCCGTGCTTGGCCATGAAATTGACCACCTCAGGTGTCACTTTTTCGGCAGCTACGGTGAGGTCACCTTCGTTCTCCCGGTCCTCGTCATCAACGAGAATGACCATTTTGCCCTGCCTGATGTCTTCAATGGCTTTGTCTATGGTTATACGCCGCATATAACTCTCCTGTGTCTGGGTCTAAAGTCCAGTTAAGATATTACATAAATCCTGTCTTTGTGAGCAGGTTTTTGTCAATAGACGAACCTGCATCCTTAGCCAGTGCCTCTCCTTCAGAAAATGGACGGGTAAAGCTCTCCACGTATTTTCCTATCATATCCGTCTCAATGTTTACCGGGTCTCCTACTTCCTTGAAGCCCATTGTGGTTATCTTGGCTGTGTGAGGAATGATGCTCACTTCGAAAGAGGTCCTATTGCATGCGTTAACCGTAAGGCTGATGCCGTCAACAGCAATGGAACCTTTTTGAACAATGTACCGCGAAAGGGCCTCAGGCACCCCAAAGGTAAAGAGTATGGCATTGGCCACGGGCTGCTTGGCCTTCAACACACCAAGGCCGTCAACGTGTCCGCTCACCAGGTGTCCCCCAAGGCGATCACCGAAACGCAATGCCTGCTCCAGGTTCACCCTGTCCCCAATCTTTGCCTGGCCCAGTGTCGTTTTTGAGAGTGTCTCAGGGGCCACGTCAACCCCAAGGATATTATTCTGAAAATCGACCATGGTCAGACAAGTCCCGCTCACGGCAATACTATCGCCCATCTTGACTTGGTCTATAGGAAAGTCAGCTCGAATTCCCATCCGCATGCCGCCTGCAGGGCGCGTCAACGACTTAACCGTTCCAAGGCCTTCTACAATGCCGGTAAACACGAAGTGTTATCTCCCTTTCAAGTGCCTAAAATGCCTAAAGTGAACTAAAGTGCCTAAAGTTAATTAATTCATCAACTCCGGCTAACGCTTGGCGTTTTTCAGGTATCCTTCTATCATAACGTCGTCTGCAAACCGATGAACTGATATCTCGGTGACCTGAATACTTTCTTCCATAAGATTTACGCCGTTGTCTCCGCACACTGGAATCCCGCCGCCGCAAATCTTGGGGGCATAAAACATGTAGATCTTGTCCACGATGCCTGCCCTCAAGGCCGAACCATTAACGCGGCTTCCTCCTTCGATCAGCAGACTGGTAATCCCCATCTTGCCCAACTCGCCTAGGAGGGCTGTGAGGTCAATTTGCCCTGCGCTGTCCTTTAAGGCAAGAAAGCGCACCCCTGGTCTTTCCAGGAGCGTCCTCTTTTCGGCTGCAGCTTCACTACCGGTGACGATCAGGGTATCAGAATCCGAAGCAAGATGCAACAGTTGTGCATCCTGGGGTGTCGACAGGTAGGTGTCGAGCACGATCCGTATGGGATCTGATCCCTTACGGTCTTCAAGGCGGGTTGTTAGCCGGGGGTTGTCCTTTAGTACGGTTCCTATGCCAACCATTACCGCGTCAACGGCATGACGGAGCTCGTGGACGAATTGCCTTGAAAGGGGATTAGTGATCCACTTGGAATCCCCTGTACGAGTTGCAATGCACCCGTCCATCGTAGCCGCACATTTTAGGATGACGAAGGGGAGTGATGTGGTGACGTATTTAATGAAAATCTCGTTAATACGCTGACACGCATCTTCACAGACCCCAACCGACACATCGATGCCCTGACTTTCCAAAAAATCGAGTCCTGCGCCGGTGACGTGCGGATCGGGATCCTTCATCCCTGCTACGACCCGTTTGATCCCACTCCTCAAGATTGCTTGCGTGCAGGGCGGTGTCCGGCCCGTGTGGTTGCATGGCTCCAAACTCACATAAAGCGTGGCTCCTCTGGCTTTCTCCCCAGCGTCATCAAGGGCATGGATCTCTGCATGGGGCCCCCCCGCGGCTTGATGGAAACCTTTTCCAACAACCGCGCCATCCTTAACAATTACAGCACCCACCATCGGGTTGGGGGACGTCCAGCCACGACCCTGTTCAGCCAACTCAAGGGCCATTTTCATGTAAGTTTCGTCCACGATTATCAAAGATCCTAAACGGTTTGTTTTTTAGTTGTCTACGGGGTACCTAAGTTGTTTTCTCGGGAGCAGCAAGCAAATCCTTCAGTTCGGACATAAAGTCATTGATGTCTTTGAACTCTCGATACACCGACGCGAACCTGACATAGGCGACATCATCCAATTCATGGAGTATCGTCATGATTCGACTGCCCACTACAGAGGAGGGAATCTCTTTTTCTCCCATCTCCTGGAGTTCACGCTCAAGTTCATCCACAGACTCTTCGAGCGTGTTCATGCTGATGTCTCGCTTTTCACAGGCCCTCTGCATCCCTGCAAGGACCTTGTTCCGATCAAAGGTCTCCCGTCTCCCGTCCTTCTTGATCAGAACGAGCGGCACCTCCTCAACCCGCTCATAGGTGGTGAATCGGTGGTTGCAGCCTATGCATTCACGGCGACGCCTGACTGCATTCCCTTCCTTAGTCATCCTCGAATCGATCACCTTGTTTTCTAGCTCACGGCAATATGGACATTTCATATGCTTGGCCTCCTGGTGTTCGTCATTGAAGAACGGTTATGGGTTGTTCCATAATCGTTCTTTCTCCCGGATGCCTGGTCTCTTGTAGCCATCCGGATATGAGCTGAAGTTCCTACAGCCAAAGAACATCGAGCTTGGGGTTTCCGATCTTCTATTCGGGATTCTTTCGCTTATACCTCATCGATCTGGATAAGTTTCACCCCGGCAGCGCTCAGCATTTCCTCTGTCATAGAGTCTGCATAACCTTCCTGATATATGATGTCACGAATACCTGCGTTGATAAGCATTTTAGAACAGATGGAACAAGGCAGGTTCGTGCAATAGAGAGTAGCCCCTTCAATGGAAACTCCGTGGTAGGCAGCTTGAATGATGACATTTTGTTCGGCATGAAGTCCTCTACACAGTTCATGTCGCTCACCAGAGGGTATCTCCAGCTCCTCACGCAGGCATCCGATATCAAGGCAATGAGGCAGTCCTGTAGGCGCCCCATTATAACCGGTTGCGAGAATTCGTTTGTCTCTTACCGTAATAGCCCCTACCCGGCGGCGGCGGCATGTCGAGCGCCTTGCCACCAGCAGGGCAATATCCATAAAATACTCTTTCCAGGAAGGACGGCTCATGCGAAGGGCTCATGTTTTATCTTGCACATAGAACGGAAACATCACACACAAATCGGCTTCTCTGACCCGGCGAATCCCACTGGCACGTTTGTCGCTCGAACTGCAATTCCATGGCCCGGGCGATCTCTGGTCGGCCTTTCCTGTAATTTCGACCTCCAATTGAACCCCATGCTGCTACTCGACGTCCATCTTCTCAAGACGGCGTTGGTGGCGTCCCCCTTCAAAAGGGGTATCGAGCCATGTATCCACTAACTGCAGGGCAAGCGTGTCACCGATCAGTCGGCCGCCCATGACCAAGATATTGGAGTCATTGTGGCGCCTGCTCATGATGGCTGAAAAAAGATCGTTGGCCAGTGCGGCGCGCACACCGGGATAGCGGTTGGCAACCATCGACATGCCAAGTCCAGTCCCGCACATCAAGATGCCGCGATCAAAAGTGGCATCTGACACTTTGCCGGCCACTTTTCTCCCAAAGTCTGTGTAATCCACAGATTCTTCCCCGTGAGTCCCAACGTCTTCCACCTCAACGCCCCGTTCGCGGAGATGGGCAATCACCTTCTCCTTCATTTGATAACCCGCATGATCGGACCCGATAATCACCTTCATCTTGAAATGACCTTCATCATTCTATAGTTGGGAGGGATGTATTATCTGGAAACTCATTTAGTGAGCATCTCTATCACAGGCTATTGACGGATATGCACTAATTAGTCCGGGAAGCTGTTTGAGCCTCCTGACACGGACACGGCCTGATACTTTCTTAAACATGCTTCTTTATATAGTCCATGGCATCTTGAACCGTTTGGAGTTTTTCTGCCTGATCATCAGAGATCTCCATGTCAAACGCTTCTTCCATAGCCATAATTAATTCAACTAGATCAAGTGAATCTGCACCGAGGTCATCCACAAAAGATGCTGCCATTACAACCTCATCCGCTTCGACGCTCAGTTTTTCAACAATGATGTTTTTTATCTTTTCTTCAACTGACACGTGCTATCACCCCCTTTTTTTCCAGAAATAGTCAATTTGCAAATTCAAAATCCTTTCCAGTATAGCGTCGTGTGTCGTCATTCCGTTGCGCCGCTGGTTACGTTCTACGTGCGACGGTTACCGACACGAAGTGAAGCTTTGCGCTAAACGAGTTGCGCAACCGACAGACGACGGCCGTTATCTGACCTCGCATCCTACATATACATGCCCCCATTAACATGGATAACCTGACCCGTAATATAAGAAGCCTTTTCCGATGCAAGGAAAGCGACAACCTCAGCCACATCTTCGGGTTGGCCTATTCGTCTCAATGGAACCTGGGCCAGCATGGCCTCCTTAACCTTTTCAGAAAGGCCTGCTGTCATAGGCGTGTCGATAAACCCCGGCGCCACAGCATTAACCGTAATTCCTCTTGGGGCCAGTTCTCTTGCTGCTGTCTTGGTCAAGCCGATCAGCCCCGCCTTGGATGCGACGTAATTGGCCTGTCCGGCGTTTCCCATAACACCGACCACAGAGGCCATATTAATGATGCGCCCGAAGCGCTGCTTCATCATGGTCTTAGCCACGGCCTGTAGGCAATAAAAAGCCCCTTTGAGATTGATGTCCATAACGCGATCCCAATCCTTTTCCTTCATCCGGACCAGAAGCCCGTCTATGGTGATGCCCGCATTGTTTACCAGCACATCCACACGGCCGCATTCCTTGACAATCTGGTTGAAGAACGCTTGTACCTCTTGCCGTGAGGCCACGTTCACACGGGCTCCATGTGCACCCCCCCCGACATCCTTAATAAGCTGCACCGTCTCTTCGGAGTTTACGTCGTCAGGATCATAGTGATTGAAATATATCTCGGTATCAGAGCCAGCAAGACGCAGTCCAGTGGCACGACCTATCCCACTTGACCCCCCAGTGACTACCACCACACGCTTCGCGTCGTTAGTCATTGTGTGTCTCCAATGTCTGCCGGCATACGGACTAAATACCAGCTTTTCTGAGATGAAGTTTTGAGCTTGTTTCGACTGGTATGCATCTGATGCTGATAAGTCGGCTACATTTCTTCGGTTTGGATCACAGGACGCCCCTTGTAGTAGCCGCAGTTCTGACAGACATGGTGTGGCAACTTGGGCTCGTTACACTGGGGGCAGGTCGTCACATTCACCAATTTTGCCTTTTGATGGGTTCGTCGCTTTCTGCCCCTTGATTTCGAAACCTTACGCTTGGGTAAAGCCATGGGTAATCTCCTTATTTGTTACGATCCGCAGCCTTGCTGGATTGACTACAAGTTTTCATGAAAAATCAATCGCATGAAGCAAAAGTCTGTTGCTAACTTATTAGTATTTCAAACGTTTTTGTCGCATTACTACAAAAAATAAAAATCGAATTACTTACTATAGACAAAAAAATGGTTTTGTCAAGCCCTTTAAGCTTCCCTTTTTCCGTGTTGCGCGTTCTGAGGTCAATTCTGGCCTGCAGGCTGTTGGCCAATGGCCTGAGTGCGGGGAGGTTCTCACCTTGTCCGAATGATCCGTTTGTGTTATGTTCCCCTGACAACTCAGGCTGAAACATAGAATATACTGGAGTAACGGGATAAATCGTAGGTCGAAAATCGTGTAACGAATTCCGAATCACCAACAATGGAGGTGTTCCGTGTCACGCATACCCGCTGTGGCCAACATGTTCTATCCTGGCGATAAGGAGAGGTTGAGAGAGCAGGTGGATTCATTTGTCAGACCGGCACCAGAGCCGAAAAAGGTGATGGCTGCCATCTCACCGCATGCCGGCTATATGTATTCCGGTGGGGTGGCGGGTGCTGTTTTTTCTCAGATCAGCATCCAGGAAGCTGTTGTGATCATAGGGCCTAACCATCGGGGCATGGGGGCTAATGTTGCTCTAGATACCACCGGGACATGGGAGATGCCATTCGGGTCCGTTCCAATCAACAAGGCCTTGGCCGAATCCATCCTTAAGGTTTCGACCTCTGTTGTCAAGATAGAGGACGATCCCGGGGCGCACACCATGGAACATTCCATCGAGGTCCAGGTGCCATTTCTTCAATTCTTGCGGCCTGAAGTGAGCATTGTACCGATTGGGGTGTCCCACTTAACTTACGATGCATGTCAAGAGATTGGTCAGGCTTTGGTACAGGGTATTCAGGACTTCGGCAAAGAAGTTCTTCTGGTGGCCAGCACGGATATGACCCATTACGAGTCTCAGGAGACGGCGAAGGCCAAAGATAAGATGGCTATCGACCGTATCCTTGATTTGGACCCCAAGGGGCTTTACGAGACCGTATCCAGGCATGGGATATCTATGTGCGGGGTCATTCCCACGACGATCGTGCTTGAGGCGTGCAAGGTCTTGGGTGCAGACAGGGCTGAGTTGGTCCAATATGCCACATCAGGAGATGTGACCGGCGATTATGCCCAGGTTGTTGGGTATGCAGGCTTTATCGTTTATTAGAAATCAGCTACTCGGGTTCAAAGTTCCAAGGTTCACGGTTCAAGGTTAGAGAGCGATGAAGAAAGTAGCCAACCGTGAACCGTGAACCTGACAACCTGAGTTGTTACAACGCATTATCTGATAGAGGACATATCACAACATGGAAGAGGTTCGAACACGGTTTCCCCCCAGCCCGAGCGGATACCTTCATATCGGCGGTGCCAGGACAGCCATATTCAACTGGCTCTTTGCTCAAAAGACAGGCGGCAAATTTATCTTGAGGATCGAGGATACTGATGCGGAAAGGTCGTCTGAAGAGTCGATCCAGGGAATCATTGAAAGCCTAAAATGGCTGGGGATTACCTGGGATGAAGGCCCTTATTTTCAGTCTCAGTTCATCGAGGAGCATGTGACGGCCGCACAGAGACTCATCGAATTGGGACATGCATACAAGTGTTTCTGTACAAAGGAGGAGCTTGATCGAAAGCGCGAAGAGGCGCGCCAGAAAAAGTTTCCGTTACAGTATGATGGCACTTGTCGCAGTTTAACTCCCGAGGAGATTCGCAAGAAGGAAGCGGCCGGGATGCCGTTCATCATTCGTTTGAAGGTGCCCCGTGGGGAAGGCTCAGTCCTTTTCGAAGATATTGTCTACGGCTTTATCGAGAAAAAGTATGAAGACATAGAGGATTTTGTCATTGTCCGTTCCAATGGTCGGCCTCTGTATGTCCTTTCGAATGCAGTAGATGACATCCGTGACCGGATCACCCACGTCATTCGCGGTCAGGATGGGCTGGCAAACACCCCCAAGCAGATCTTGATATACAGGGCCCTTGGCACACCGATTCCGAAGTTTGCCCACATGTCCCTCACCTTGGATCCCAAAAAGGCCAAGATCTCAAAACGGACGCACGGCGAATTGGTTGCAGTTCACTTTTACAGGGAACACGGATTCCTGCCATGGGCGTTTGTAAACTATCTGGTCCTTCTAGGATGGTCCACACCTGATTCAAGAGAGATCTTTTCCATGGAAGAACTGATCGAAGCATTTTCCTTAGAGCGCATTAGTCGTGCCAATGCCATCTTTGATGTCAGGAAGGATGATCCAAAATTTTTTACCGACCCAAAGGCCATTAGTATCAATACCCATTACCTGAGGAATCTTCCGGTTGAAGAGATTGAGCCTTACGTCAGGGCAGAGCTGGAAAAGGCGGGGATGTGGGATCCTGACTTTGAGGGGGCGAAGCGCGATTGGTTTCTTCGTACAGTCGACTTGATTCGAAGCAGATATCATGTGACCAGCGATTTTGCGACCCTTGGTCGTGCCTATTTTTCGGACGACTACCCGATTGACCCCAAGGCCCTGAAGAAGAACGTCCTGAAGCACGAAGAGCTGAAAGAGTGGTTTCCCATCCTGGCGGATCGCCTGCAAGCCATAGAGACGTTTACAATCGAGGAAACCGAGCATGTGATCCGTGAGATGGCTGAAGAGCTCGAAATCAAAGCCGGGATATTGATTAATGGTATTCGGACTGCGGTCACAGGTCTGGCTAAAGGCCCGGGGTTATTTGATGTCCTTATAGCCGTGGGACAGCAACGTGTGGTAGAGCGCTTGCACAAGGCTGTGACATGGTTTGAGTAAACACTTGACGGGACCTTGTTGGCAATGGGCAAAAGAATAAAAACAAGGTAACTACTCAGGTTGTAAGGTTCACGGTTGGCTACTTTGCGCTTTTCGAGTCAATTCACGTGCCAGTTGCCATGCCTCAATATCTTCAAACCATTCAATCTTCATCGCTCTCTAACCTTGAACCTTGAACCCTGAACCCTGAACCGTGAACCTTGGAACTTTGAACCTAAGTACTTACAAAACAAGAATGGATCTGCAAACATGACCACGACCGATTCTACCCCATCACCTAGCTTTATCCGCAATATTGTCGCGGAAGACGTGAGAGCAAACAGGAATGATGGCCGGGTTCATACTCGCTTTCCACCAGAGCCGAATGGCTATCTGCACATCGGACACGCCAAATCGATCTGCCTGAATTTCGGTCTCGCAGCTGAATTCGAAGGCCTTTGCAATCTGCGATTCGATGATACCAATCCAGTCAAAGAGGAGGTTGAATACGTAGAATCGATCCTGTCAGATGTTCGATGGCTCGGATTTGATTGGGATAATCGGTTGTTCTACACATCTGACTACTTTGATCAACTCTATGAATACGCTGTGCAGTTGATCAAAGATGGCAAAGCGTACGTTTGCAGCTTGAGTGCGGAGGAAATCAGAGAGTATCGCGGCACCTTGACTCAGCCGGGCAAAGACAGTCCGTATCGTACGCGTTCGGTCGAAGAGAACCTGGACTTGTTCGAGCGCATGCGCGCAGGAGAATTCGAGGACGGCTCCCACGTGCTTCGAGTAAAAATTGATATGGCATCTCCAAATCTGAATATGCGGGATCCAACCATCTACCGCATTCGAAAGGTCGCCCATCACAGGACGCACGACAAATGGTGCATTTATCCCATGTACGACTTTAGTCATTGCCTTTCGGATTCCATTGAAGGAATCACGCATTCCATTTGTACGCTGGAATTTGAAGATAATCGCCCCTTGTACGACTGGGTCCTCAACGAATTGAACGTGGATTGCCATCCACAGCAGATCGAGTTCGCTCGCCTCAATATCAGCTATAGCGTCCTGAGCAAGCGAAAGCTTCTGGAATTGGTGGAACAAGGATTTGTCACTGGATGGGATGATCCGCGGATGCCTGCAATATCGGGTATGCGAAGGCGTGGCTACACGCCGGAGTCAATCCGAAACTTCTGTGACCGCATCGGAGTAGCCAAGAGGGATAGCATTGTCGATATGGCGTTACTCGAGTACTGCGTGCGCGAGGATTTGAATAAGCGGACTCCGCGTGTCATGGGTGTGTTACGTCCGCTTCGTGTAGTCATTGACAACTACCCGGAAGACCAGGTGGAAGAGTTGGAGGCCATAAACAACCCGGAGGATCCCGGTATGGGGACACGAAAGGTTCCTTTCTCACGAGAGCTGTACATCGAACAAGAGGATTTTCGTGAAGACCCACCCAAAAAGTTCTTCCGTCTGGGCCCGGGTCGCGAGGTGCGGCTGAGATACAGCTATTATATCACATGTGTGGGAGTGGTTAAGGACGAACAGACTGGCGAAGTGGTCGAGCTTCACTGTACCTATGATCCTGAGACACGAGGCGGCTGGTCTAAAGACGGACGCAAGGTGAGGGGAACACTGCACTGGGTTTCGGCCGCTCATTCGCTTGGGGCTGAAGTGCGCCTGTATGATCGTCTCTTTGAGAAAGCGAATCCAGATGAAGGGAAGAATGGTGCTGATTTCAAAACTTGTTTGAATCCGAACTCTTTGGAGACTTTGACCTCGTGCCGTGTTGAACCCAGTCTGGCAGGTGCAGCACCGGGAAGCCGATACCAGTTCGAAAGGCTTGGCTATTTCTGTGTCGATTCTGTTGATTCTTCAGACGAAGCACTTGTGTTTAATCGGACTGTAACGTTACGTGATTCATGGGCTAAGATCGAGAAGAAAGAGCAAGAGCAGAAGTAGACTGATAGTAAAATAAGAAAGGGCTTAATCGACCGCAGGCGGGCTAAGCCCTTGATTCTTTGTGGCTGGGAGACCAGGATTCGAACCTGGATTGACGGGGTCAGAGGTCGATTTCAGGGCAATTTAGCAAAGCCAATGATGTCAGTTAGTAAGCTGATTTCATTGGCTTTTTTCGTGCTCAAGAGGTCGCATTTTGGTGCGTTATCTTAGGGTTTTTGAGACACCGCGGGCACAAGATGGGCACACTGGGTTCGGTCTTTTCTCGGATGATAGGGGTCTCGTATTACGGCATTCCGTTAATTCAGTCAGAATATAGGTGACCCATAGGGTCTGAAATAACAGAAGCCCTCGAAAAGCCATGATATGTATATGAAATTACAGCTTTTTAGGCATTCGACACTCAGACAAGGGGTATCTTTAGTCCTCTGTTTGGGTACATCATCCCCAATATCTTGTAGTTCAAGGGAGTAACGCACCTGGCCAACTTCTCACAGTCGGCCATCTGAGAACCCCCAAACAAAGACCCTGAATAGTCGATACGTGTATACATCTATAGTAATTCTCATAAGTATGTTCCGTTTTGAACCATTATGATTAGAAGATTGCCGCAAACGGAACATATTTTTGAGAACCGCTCTAATACTATTTTCTTAAGTATTCTTTGTCCTAAAATACGAAGAAAAATCATACTGTTGGCTTATTGACTTACGTTTTGAGTTGGGAGATAAGAAGGGGCAATGATGGGTGATCTAGATTTGGCCGGTTCCATGAGGTCTTTTGGAGCTTTTTTTGTTTTCTCCGTTGGATAAGCATGCGCCAATGAAAATAGTCATGATCAAGCCCTGGCCCGCTTTTTCTAAGCCATCCTCTAAAAAAAAGGGGGAGGGGAGGAACGATGAAACATAGCAAAGTCTTCTTAGCTTGTCTGTTGACCCTTCTTCTAAGTGTTTCAGTGGTATTCATTCAAGAGGGGCCGGGGTACACGGGTGAGACGGGTGATTTTTTGGAGGTTAGCT
>SDBU01007388.1_pt1 | contig 12681 bp, 11 predicted proteins | sample 2277071 | NCBI WGS metagenome assembly SDBU01 (sample SAMN10397929, study PRJNA504765) | marine sediment metagenome | isolation source: marine sediment core GS08_GC12, 126 cmbsf | place: Arctic Ocean: Gakkel Ridge, Loki's castle | collected 2008 | reverse complement strand
TAATCACCACTTCCGTATCCGGTTTTTCATTCAACCAGAGCGCGAACGACTCCGCCGCCTGCTCGACCAGCATGCCCAGACCATCACTGACCCGGGCGGCACCATGGATTTTCGCCCATTGAATAAAAGCGGTCGGTTGGCTTGCATACATCAAATCATAGGCCAGAGCATCTTTGGAAAAAATTGTATCCGGTAGTGGTGGCACATCGCCTGACAGACTAGCCGCCGTGCCATTAATAACGATATCGAAATGTTGATCTTGAAGCTCTGTTAATCCGCAGGGTTCGACGGGACCGATGGCGGAAAAGATCTTTGCCAACTCAACTGCCCTGGCCACTGTACGGTTTGCCAGCACCAGTGTTCCAGGTGACTGCTCGATGAGCGGTCCCAATATGCCGCGCACAGCGCCGCCGGCGCCAACGACCAGGATTTTTTTTTGCATGAGGTTTGTGTCCAAATTCAGAGCCAGATCACGCAACAGACCAACACCATCGGTGTTCTCACCAAAAAGGGTACCGCCATTTTCAAATCGCAAGGTATTTACCGCCCCAGCCAGATCGGCACGACCGCTTCTGTCATCGGCTAATTGCCATGCTTCCTGTTTGAACGGAACCGTGACGTTACAACCGCTTGCTCCTTCCATGCGAAAAGCAGCGATGGCAGCGGCAAAACCATCCAGCGGCGCCTCGATTGCACGATATTCAACATCGATCCCAAACTGCTCGGCAAACATCGCATGAATCTGCGGTGACTTTGAGTGACCAATCGGGTTACCGAATACGGCAAATAGTTTTTTAGCTGTCATCAGTGCTTACTCATCTGGTGGAAGCGTACCGGTAAAGCTGTCACGAGTGAATATGGCCTTAGCCCACACTGCCAGAGCCGGGAATTGCGACCGCCAGTCATGATTATAACGAAAATCGATATAAGACAAGGCGGTAGCAATGGCGATATCGGCCAGTGAAAAACTGTTGTCCACAAAAAATGATTTGCTTGCAACTGTGCTATCAAGTGATTTTAATGCGTCGGCGACCTTGCCTTCCTGTTTACTCACCACCGCTGCGGTTTGTTTGTCTTCCGGCTTACGTCGTTCCAGCATGCGCGCCACTGTCGCGTCCATCATGCCGTCTCCCAGCGCGTGCAGCGTTTGCACTTGCCAGCGATTTTCACCCGCTTCCGGAATCAAGCGCGGTGTTGACAGGCCATCGAGATATTCGGCAATGACTGGTGAATCGTAGATTACGCTGCCACTGTCAGTTTCGAGCACCGGGATCTTGCCCAGGGGATTGAGTTCACGGAAACGGCCACCGGCATCGGCAGGCCGTTCCATAACCCAGTCACAAGCTATTTGCTTTTCGGCGATCACTATCCGCACTTTTCTAACGTAGGGTGATGTATCGGAACCATAAAGTTTCATATTTGCACCATATAATTGAAAACAAGCCCGGCATAAATTACAGCACCAAACCAGCTGTTGTTGAGAAAAGCTTTGAAACATAATTCGGGATCACGATTGTGTATCAACTTTTGCTGGTAAACCGCCAATCCCGCAGCACCGATCAAGGCCATATAGAAGAAGCCACCCAAGTCGGCTAAACGCCCCGCTGTTATCAACAGCGCGAGACAGGAGAGATGCGCCAGCGCAATCATATGACGATCCCACTTGCCAAACAGTATCGCGGTTGATTTTACGCCTATCTTCACATCGTCTTCCCGATCCACCATGGCATAGGCGGTATCATAAGCTACTGCCCAGAATAGATTGGCAGTGAACATGACCCAGGCCACCACCGGTACCTCACCGGTCTGTGCGGCGAACGCCATCGGTATTGACCAGCCAAACGCTGCACCGAGATAGACCTGCGGCAAATGTGTATAGCGTTTCATAAATGGATAGCTCACCGCCAGAAAGACGCCGGCAAAAGACAGTAGTATGGTAAGTCGATTAAGTTGCAGTACCAGCACAAATGCCACCAAACACAGGATGACAAACAGCACCAGTGCTTCTCTGGTAGAGATGCGCTTCGCTGCCAATGGCCGATAACGCGTACGTTCCACATGGCGGTCGAGATCGCGGTCGGCGTAGTCATTAATGACGCAACCGGCGGAGCGCATGAGCACCACACCTAACACGAACACACCCAGCACCAGCAAAGCAGGTTTACCGTGACTGGCAACCCAGAGACCCCACAGCGTCGGCCACATCAACAGCAGAATACCGATCGGTCGGTTAAGGCGCATCAGCAACGCGTATTCACGCAGGTGCGCGGCAACAATCAAAATTGATATCCTTCCATCACCGGCAGAAATATTTCACTGACGAGCAAAGGTTTTTTAGACAGCGTAAATACGGAGCGGCGACCCCATATTACCGCCGGAGGTTGATCCAGCTGTTGAGCAACGATCGCGTGCAACTTGTCACGGTCGGTGAGGCGTACCAGTTGTAATTCGCCCCGGCGCATACTGGGGTCGGCAAACAGCATGGCACCTAGCGAGCGTGATTTAAGATGTGCCAGGCGGCGCTGGCGACCGGTTAAGGTGCGCCGCGGAATTACGGTGCGCGCATAGACCCAGGGAACGTCGTTGCACAATAGCAGCACCTGTCGCACCAGCGCATGACCACTGCGACGCATGCCCAGGGCCTTGGCTTCGTTGCTCATGGGACGTGTCCAGTGTTGCGACAATACGCGTACGCGAAACAATCCGTCACAGGCACCAATGATTCGCTGCGTTAATGATGCGCGATCGAGCAACCAGTGAAGAATCGCCGGGGAGGCCTGGCTGCGAACAAACCGCGTTTTAGGCACCCACACCGGCTCGGGATGATACCGACCACGCCGGCACCCGTTTTTATTCATTCTCATGCCGCTATTATCCCTGCACTGTTGGTAAAACCAAACTAAACATCAGCATAGTGTTGTTTGTGACCAATCCATCGATCAATCACAGGCGTTACATTTTCCGGATACTGGTCCAACATTGTTTTGGCCGCGGCGCGAACCGCCGGCAACAGGTCACAGTCTCGCATGATGTCCGCAATATGAAACTGCTGTATACCAGTCTGGCGCGTGCCCAGCATTTCGCCCGGGCCGCGTAACTCAAGATCGCGTCGGGCGATCTCAAAACCGTCATTGGTATCACGCATGGCATTGAGCCGTTTTTTGGCGAAATCGGACAATGGCGCCTGATACATTAAAACACAGCTACTTTTTTCACTGCCTCGGCCGACACGACCTCGCAACTGGTGCAGCTGTGAAAGCCCCAGGCGCTCCGAATTCTCAATAATCATCAAGCTGGCATTGGGAACATCAACGCCAACCTCTATCACCGTGGTTGCCACTAACAACTGGATGTCACCATTTTTAAAATGCATCATCGTCTGCTGTTTATCCACCGGCTTCATGCGCCCATGCACCAGCGCCACCCGTATTCCGGGCAAGGCCTCTTTCAGCATTATTTCTGTCTGCGTTGCCGTCTGCAGTTGCAATGACTCGCTTTCTTCAATTAACGGACACACCCAGTAGGCCTGCCTGCCGTCAACACACGCCAACTTTACCCGCTGCACGACCTCCGCGCGTCGCGAATCGGGCACGACAACGGTTTCGACAGGTATACGACCCGGTGGCAGTTCGTCGATAGTGGAAACATCCAGGTCGGCATAAATAGTTTGTGCCAGTGTTCTCGGTATTGGTGTGGCGGTCATGATGAGTTGATGCGGTACGCTGCCTTTATCTGTGCCCTTTTGTCTTAGCGCCAGCCGCTGATGCACACCAAAGCGATGTTGCTCATCAACTACAATCAGCCCAAGCCGATCAAATTCCACGCCTTCCTGAAACAACGCGTGCGTTCCCACAATAACTTTTGTGCTACCGCTTTTCATGGAATGAAGTACTTTTCTGCGGGCGCTATTCTTCAGCTTGCCTGACAATCCTAATACAGCAATGTGTAACGGCGCCAGCCATTGGCCAAAGTTGTTAAGGTGCTGTTCCGCCAGTAATTCCGTTGGCGCCATGATGGCAACCTGGAAACCGGCGTCCACTGCCTGCAGCGCCGCCAGCGCAGCGACAATGGTTTTACCTGAACCCACATCGCCCTGCACCAGGCGCTGCATAGGGTGTGCCTGGTGCAGGTCCCGTGAGATTTCCTTCATGACCCGTTGCTGGGCCGCAGTTAAATCAAACGGCAATGAATGCAACAACGCAGTTTGCAATTCAGTGTCGCTGTCCATTACGGGTGCCGCACGTTGCCGTTGTCGCTGCCGCAGTTTTTGCAGGCTCAGCTGATGGGCCAGCAGTTCTTCAAACGCCAGCCTTTGTTGCGCCGGGTGGCGACCGGCTTCCAGCAGCCCTATATTTTCCTCGGGGTCAGGTTGATGAACGCAAGCAAGGGCTTGCTGCAGTTCGGGAAAGCCGAGTTCGCTCAACAGGGGTTCTGGCAAGCATTCCTCTATATGAGGTAAAAACCGGTCTACCGCCTGTAACACCAGCTTGCGTATGCTCAACTGGTGCAGGCCATCGGTGGTGGGATATACGGGGGTCAGGTGTGACTCAACAGTGTTATCGGAATCATCAACAAACTGATATTCCGGATGAATCATTTCCAGCCCGTCACGACCGGCACGCACTTCACCATAACATGACAAGACTCGTCCGCGTCGCAAATTGTCTTTTTGTGCCATTGAAAAATGAAAGAAGCGCAGGGTGAGAAAACCGGTACCATCGCTGATGCGACAAATCAGGTTGCGCCTGCCGCGGTATGCCACATCAGCGACTTCGACGTTTCCTCTTACCACTGCGGACTGGCCCGGCTGCAAACCCCCCATCGGCATCACGCGAGTGCGATCCTGGTAGCGAATGGGAAGATGAAACAGTGCATCCTGCACAGTAGCCAATCCCAGTCGTTCCAGTTTGAGCGCCAGTTTTGGCCCTACGCCTTTTAGCGCTGTAATCGGTTGGGATTCAATGTCCATATGATGGTTTGACGCAAAGGCGCGAAGACGCAAAGGAGTAGAGAGCACACAAAATCAAACCGTTTAAATTTGTAACAAAAGCCCAAGAATATTCTTTTTCTTTCTTGAGGCAGTAAAAATACAATATCAATAAAACCTTTGCGCCCTTTGCGTCTTTGCGACAAAAACTATTCTTCAGAGTCCAGCTCCATAACCGCATCCATCTCCACATCGGCATCCTTGGGCAGTGCCGCCACGCCAATAGCGGCACGCGCCGGATAGGGTTCCTGAAAATACTGTGCCATCACTTCGTTGACCAGTGGAAAATGTGATAGATCGGTCAGATACACATTGAGCTTGGCGATATCCCGCAGCTTACCTCCAGATGCCTCGGCCACGGCACTGAGATTGTCAAACACACGGGTAATCCGGGCATGCATGTCACCTTCCACCAGTTCCATGGTCTCCGGGTGCAGAGGAATCTGCCCGGAAAGATAAACGGTGTTTCCGCTCTTGACTGCCTGAGAATAGGTACCAATGGCCTGCGGTGCCTTGTCCGTTTTTATTATTTCTCTTGCCATGCTGTGTTATCTCCTTACATTTTTTCTCATTAAACACCTCACAACGCCGTGGCTTAACCCTTGATGCGATTCACCCTCACAATAGCTTCCTTTCTCCGAATCGATCGCATGATTTGTGCGAGATGTGTGCGGTTGCGAACCTCGATAGTGAAGTTCATAACTGTAAAGTTACCGTCGCGCTCGTCAAAGGAAACGGTGTCGATGTTGGCTTCATGCTGTGAGATCGTCGCCGCCACATTGGCCAGTACCCCGCGCTGGTTCGTTGAATCAATGCGCAGGTTAACTGGATAGACTCCTTCAGGATCAGGATCCCAGTTAACATCGATCCATCGTTCGGGCTGTTTGCGGTACTCGGCAACATTGGGGCAATCCTGAGTATGCACCACAATGCCGCGTCCGGCCGTCAAGAAACCCAGCACAGGGTCACCCGGTATGGGTCGACAACATCGTGCAAAATTCACTACCACACCTTCGGTGCCAGTGATGGCAACCGCCGAGGCTCCATCTTTGCTTTCTCGTGATTCATCTCCGCCTTCGGGCAACAACTGTCGCGCCACGATCGGCGCTTGACGGTTACCCAGACCAATCTCGGACAACAGGTTATCCCAGCTGTCGAGCTTCAGCACATCGAGTAGGATCTGTTTCTGCTCTTCCCTCAGTGATTCCATATCGGCGCCAGCACTCTGCAGCGCACGGTCCAGCAGTCGCTCACCAAAGGCCACGGCCTCATGGTGCTGCTGGTTCTTGAGAAAACTGCGGATATTCGCGCGAGCCTTGCCGGTTAATACATGGTCGAGCCATGTGGGATTGGGGCGGCTCCAATCCGAGGTCAGAATCTCGACGTGATCGCCATTACGCAATTCACTGCGCAGTGGCACCAGGCGATGATTCACGCGCGCACCCACCGCGTGGTTACCAACGTCAGTATGTACGTCGTAGGCAAAATCAATGGCGGTGGCACCCCGTGGCAATTTTTTGATCTCGCCCCCGGGAGTAAACACGTAAACCTCGTCAGGAAAAAGATCAATCTTGAGGTGCTCCAGAAATTCTCTCGGATTTCCGGCCTTTTGCTGAATTTCCAGCAGATTCTTAAGCCACTGCAGCGCTGTCTCATGGGCACGGTCACTGGAGTCTTCCCCGCTCTTGTATAACCAGTGCGCGGCCACGCCCACTTCGGCAACATGGTGCATATCCCGTGCGCGAATCTGCACTTCAATAGAAACGCTGTAGGGACCAAACACGACGGTATGCAACGATTGATATCCGTTGGTCTTGGGGATGGCTATGTAGTCCTTGAAGCGACCCGGAATGGGTTTATAGAGATTGTGGATAATCCCGAGCACACGGTAACAGGTGTCAACACGATCAACGATTATTCGAAAGCCATAGAGGTCGTGGACGTTCTCGAAGGACACCCCTTTCTCCCACATCTTTCGATACACGCTGTAAACGTTTTTCTCGCGACCGCTGACTTCGCCGTCCACTCCTTCCTGCTTCAGTTGCTTGACAATGGCATCGTTAATGCGCTCGACAATCGCCTTGCGGTTTCCGTAGCGCTTGCCCATAGCTTTGGCCAGCACACGATACCGCATGGGGTGCAACACACCGAATGAAAGGTCTTCGAGCTCGGTGGCCCACCGACGCACACCAAGTCGATTAGCGATCGGCGCATAGATATCCAGCGTCTCGCGAGCGATAGCGCGACGCTTGTGCAGAGGCAAGGCACTGATGGTACGCATGTTGTGTAGTCGATCGGCCATCTTGATAATGATGACGCGAATATCGCGCGACATCGCCAGCATCATCTTGCGGAAGTTTTCGGCCTGCTCCTCTTCCTTGTCCTGGAATTCGATCTGGCTGATTTTACTGACACCATCGACCAGTTCTGCCACGGCCTCACCAAATTCACTGGCGATCTGGGCCTTGGCGGTCTCGGTGTCTTCGATGGTGTCATGCAGGATGGCGGCAATAATGGAACGGCTGTCGAGATGCATGCCGGCAAGGATGTTGGCCACTTCTATCGGATGATGGATATAGGGCTCACCACTTTTCCGGGTTTGGCCCTCGTGGGCCTCGGCGCCGAAGAGATAGGCGCGATAGACATCGGCGACTTCGAATTCTGGCAGGTAGGTTTCAAGTAAATCGCACAGGTCGCCAATTAACAACCTGCGCGATTCCCATTCGGGACGCTCGCGCGTATTATTTTTCTTCGCCGCCTTCTTTGAGCTGTTCTTTTTCTGGCCCTGACTCTGGCTTTTCATCGCCGGCGCTCGTGGCTTCCGCGGCTGCACCGCTTTCTTCGCCGCCACTTTTGACTTCCGCGGCTTCGCCGCTGGTGGCACCGATTTCACTGAATAAGTCTTCATCGACATGCAGACCCGCCTCTACCTGATGTTCGCTTTCTTCCAGAATGGCACTGGTTACGAACCCACCAGCAATCTCTCGCAAGGCGAGCACCGTGGGTTTATCGTTCTCCCGCTCAACGCAGGGCTCGGCGCCGGCCAGCAGCTGCCGCGCACGGCGCGCTGCCACCAACACTAACTGAAATCGATTCTCAACGTTATCAAGGCAGTCTTCAACCGTCACACGTGCCATTTTTGCTCGTCTCCTTACTTTGACTGATTAAATTGCCCGGCGAAATGCTCCGGGCCACGAAATGGGCCGGGTATACTACTGATCCTGAATTGGTTTTACCACTCATTCACGCAGCAAATCGTCGATATCCGCGTTCATGGGCCGTACTTTGTCCGGCCTGCTGGAAACAATTGCCCGCAAATCGTCCAGAGCAGCGTCAAAATTGTCATTAACCACAACGAAGTTAAATTCATCATAATGGCTCATTTCCGACACCGCATCGCGCATACGCCGGGTAATCGTTTCGTCCGAATCCTGGCCTCGACTCCTGAGACGATTTTCCAGTTCCGCCCGCGTTGGTGGCAAAATAAAGATGCTGACGCTGTTTTTGACCTGCTCGCGGATGGCGCGGGCGCCCTGCCAGTCTATATCAAGAATCACGTTTATGCCTTTATTTAAAAGGGTTTCGACTGCATTACGCGAGGTACCATAGAAGTGATCGAATACCTGGGCGCGTTCGAGAAAATCGCCCCCCACGAGCCTGGCTTCGAAATCGGCCTTATTTATAAAGTGGTAATGCACACCATCTTCCTCGCCGGGACGCGGCTTGCGAGTGGTATAGGACACCGAAACCACGATATCACTGCTCGAATCCACCAACGCCGCGGCCAGACTGGACTTTCCGGCACCCGAGGGAGCCGAGAATATATATAAAGTACCTTTGTGAGATTCCGTCATATTTCTATTTTTTTAATCGGGAAAATCGATATCTCGCGCGATGGCACAGGGGGTCGGGAACTAATGGCAATGTTCGCAAAACGCAGAGATTATTTGTGTGTAAACGAGCATCGGGCCGAGTGTCAACTCCGCATTCCGGCACCGGCACCACTGGGTGAAAGATCATTTCTCAGTCATTCGATATTCTGTACCTGTTCTCTCATCTGTTCAGTAAGCACCTTCAGCTCGATGGATGCATTGGTAATGCGAATATCGGTCGCTTTGGAACCGATGGTGTTGGCCTCGCGATTGAATTCCTGCATGAGAAAATCGAGACGGCGCCCAACAGCGCCACCTTTAGCGACGATGCGGCGTACCTCACCGATATGGGTTGCCAGACGGTCGACTTCCTCGGCGATATCGCTCTTGTTAGTAAATATCACCATCTCCTGCTCCAGGCGGGCAGGATCCAGTTCTTGCTGAATCTCGCTTAGGCGCTCGCGGATTCGATCACGATAGGCCTGGGTCACTTCCGGCATTAAAGATTTAACTTCCGTCACAATTTTATCCGCCGCCACCAGACGTTGTTCGATATGGCTGGCCAGACCCGCACCTTCGCGAGAGCGGGTTTCTACCAGTTCCGCCAATGCGCGCTCAAGCCCGGTCAGGGCATCTGCCGCCAAACACGACACATCCACCTCGGGCGTGGTCATCACACCCGGCCATTGCAGGATATCGGCAGTGCTAATGGGTGGTATACCACCTGCCTGCTTTTGAATTCTGTCTGCTGCGGCAACTAATCTCTCGACCATGGTGCTGTCAACGTTGATCTCGGCAGCACCGGCATCACGCTGGAACTTTAATACGCCATCAAGCTTGCCGCGACCCAACGCCCTGGTAATGCGCTTGCGCACATCGGTTTCGATTTGTCGCAGATCTTCTGGTAAACGCAAACTAATATCGAGATAGCGGTGATTCACCGTACGCAACTCCCATGTGAGGCTGCCACCAGTCGACAGCGACTGGTCGCGGCCAAATGCCGTCATGCTATGAATCATATCGATTTAAAAATCAGTAGTTTCGCAGTTGCCCATGGTATAACGTTTGCGTCAACAGGCCTAACAGCTACCTTCTGCATTCGCTGGTCTATTATTATCATGGCGAACATGGAAGATCATTCACCATACGGGGTGGCAAGAACCACCAGGTAAGTCACTAAATTAACCAACAACTCCGGTTTCTATGGGTTTATCGAGTCTGGATCATGCACTGCCCAAGGGGCACAGGTTGCACACCTACCTTATCGAAAAAAGTATTGGTGGGGGTGGTTTCAGTCTTGTGTACCTGGCGACCGACACGGAACGAAATCGCAAGGTTGTGATCAAGGAGTTTCTGCCACTCGATCAGGTTCGACGACTGGATGATGCCAGTATCGAGTTTCTCTCCCAGGAATCACAGAATACCGATCCTGCTGCTGCTGGTATCAAGCGGTTTTTTAACGAGGCCGCAGCACTGGCAAAGGTGAGCCACCCCAATATCGTAAAGGTGCGCGACGTGTTCCGTGCCAATAATACGGTTTACATGGTGATGGATTTTCACAAGGGCAAGGACCTGCGCTGGTATATCAAACGTTACTCAGGGCACCTGAGTGAAAAATTTATTGTTACCGTGTTTCCCCATTTGCTGGAAGGATTGCGCGAATTGCATGAGAACAACCTGCTGCATCTCGATATCAAACCCGCCAATATCCATATCCGCCCCGGCGGCAAACCCCTGTTACTGGACTTTGGCGCCGTGCGTGAAACCATGACTCGTCGAATACGCGGTCCGCACACGCTGACGATGGGTTATGCACCCATTGAGCAGCACAAGAGTGGCCACGTGGGGCCCTGGACCGACATGTACGCCATCGGCGCCAGCATGTGGGCCTGCATGAGCGGTAAACCACCGCCCATATCTCTCGACCGTGAAAAGAAGGACACTCTGAAACCCGCGATCAAGTCATTTGCGCGCAATTACTCGCGCCAGTTGCTGGAAGCGGTAGACTGGTGTCTGCTAATGGAGCCCGCACAACGACCCCAGAGTGTCTATGAGCTGCTGGATTTCATGAACAAGGACTGGATTGAAAATGAGCAACCCTCGCTGTGGCGACGCTTTTGGCACGGTGAAGGGGGCAAGAACTAGGGTGCCATGAAATACCAGATCGCCGATTACAGTGTGCGCGGATCACGCGATATGAACCAGGACCGTATTGGATTCGCCGAGCGTGGCAATTCCGTGTTGCTGGTGCTGGCCGACGGACTTGGTGGACATGCCGGTGGCGAGCTAGCTTCCGAATTACTGGTACAAGCAGTTATTCATGCCTACCAGTCAATCAAGCAATCCATGATCACACAGCCATCGGCATTTCTGGCCTTGGCCATTTTACATGCCCATCGCGCCATCAACGCCATGGGCAAGGCACAAACGCCCCCGATTCAACCGCGCACCACCTGTGTGTTGTGCCTGGTGCAAGACGGCTACGCCTACTGGGCCCACGTCGGTGACAGCCGGCTGTATCTGTTTCGTAACAACAGTGTTATGCAACGCACAAAGGATCACACTATTATTGAGCGGCTCAGACAGGAAGGCGTTTTGTCCGATAAGGAAATGCAGGATCACCCGGAAAAGAATCGCCTGCTCAGATGTATCGGAGGTCCGCGCGAGCCTTCAATCACTCTTGGTGAAGAGACCGTGTTGATGCCGGGCGATATACTTTTTCTATGTACTGACGGTCTTTGGGAATCGTTGCCTGTCGACGATATTCAACAGTATTTGAATCAAATGGATCTGGAAGATGCAGTGGTCGACATGTTACTGGCAGCGGAAACCAAAATGAAAGGTTCCTCAGACAATATCAGTGCAACCTGTCTGCGATGGGAGGATGAACTCACGGACAAACCACCGCTACAGGTGAATACCACGGCAGATATTAACCAGGCTGCATTGTGGTCCATTGCCGCCAGAAAAAGGGCCCCCGAATCACTGACGACATCTGACGAAAAATCGGCGAATATGCGCCACAAGAAAGAGCCGGAGACATCGCTGGAAAAAGAGATCGAGAATCTTCAGGCCTTCCTCGATGATTTTCTGCTGAAGCGTTAACATCCGCGTTTTGAATTACTAAGCTCAACTTACAAAAGGAACCCCCATGCGCCCCAGTGGACGTAAGCCTGATCAATTGCGTGAAATCAAAATGACGCGAAATTACACTCGCCATGCCGAAGGCTCCGTGCTGGTGGAATTTGGTGACACCAGGGTGCTGTGTAATGCCAGTGTGGAAACACGGGTGCCGCCGTGGTTAAAAGGTAAAGGCCAGGGCTGGATCACAGCAGAATACGGCATGCTGCCGCGCTCCACGGGTTCACGCATGCACCGCGAGGCCACCAGGGGCAAACAGGGTGGTCGCACCATGGAGATACAACGCCTGATCGGCCGCTCTCTGCGCGCGGCAGTTGACCTGGAGAAGCTCGGCGAGATCAGTATCACTATTGATTGCGATGTCATTCAGGCCGACGGCGGTACCCGGACAGCATCAATCACCGGTGGCTGTGTGGCCCTCGTCGATGCGCTGAATTATTTACAGAAAAACAATTTGCTCGAGACAGATCCGCTGAATCATCTGGTGGCATCGGTCTCCTGTGGTATCTACCAGGGCACGCCGGTACTGGACCTGGATTACGACGAGGACTCCAACGCCGAAACTGATATGAACTTTGTCATGGACGATAAGGGCAAGTTTATCGAGATACAGGGTACGGCCGAAACCGCGGCATTTACCGAACAGGAGATGCTGGCGATGACGGCCCTGGCCAAACAGGG
>SDBU01007387.1_pt1 | contig 12682 bp, 13 predicted proteins | sample 2277071 | NCBI WGS metagenome assembly SDBU01 (sample SAMN10397929, study PRJNA504765) | marine sediment metagenome | isolation source: marine sediment core GS08_GC12, 126 cmbsf | place: Arctic Ocean: Gakkel Ridge, Loki's castle | collected 2008 | reverse complement strand
GTGTACCATAATGGGATGAAAAAACCAACTAAAAAATCCATTAGATATTTCAATGTAAAAATAGATTTCCCCGTATAAAAGATTCTACCTTGGTTCATGGAATCAAGTCCAACTAATTAAGGACGCCGTAAGCCCAGCGACTTGGGTTGAGTAACGAAGTGTATCGAAACCAGCCAGGCGTCGGGCGAAGCGGTAGTTCAGAGGGCGCAAAGAAGCAAAGAACGCAAAGGAAAATTCCTTAACTTGATGCATATGATTAGCAAGAAATGCCTAATCAATGAGATAAAGTCAAATTACTTTTTGATGTAAAAAACTTTGGTTCTTCCGACTTGAGGTACCAAAATTTTTCCAAGGAGATAATAATGTTAATCAGAAATTACCAAGACGTTGTTGCAGAAGATGTAGAAGAGGGTGCCCAAGGTGTTACAATTCGAGGGGTCATCTCACAGGAAGATGGCGCACCGAATTTTGTCATGCGTGTGTTTGGACTCGACCTTGACGGACATACACCGTTTCACGCGCATGAATGGGAACACGAGGTGTTCGTTCTATCGGGTGAGGGCGTTGTGCTCAATGCGCAAGGCACGGAAAATCCTATTCGTAAGGGAGATGTCGTTTTTATACCCGGTAACGAAAAACATCAATTTAAAAATACAGGTGAACAGTTGCTTGAATTTATCTGTTTAATCCCTATTATTAACCTACCAAAATCTAAAATGTGAAAATTAAAATATGCAAATGGCCGACTCTTTTTTTGTTTTGCTTGCAGGTTACAATTACTTGTAACCTGCATTCCGCTATTTGGAAGGAGCCTTCTCGGCATTTAACGGAAAAGGATGAAATTATGCTTACTCTACACAAGGCAGAAACAGAATATACTGTTACAATTCCGAAAGAGGAGTTTTTAAAACTAATTGCAAATTACCAAAAATATGAACCGATTGAAATTATTGAAGATAATGACCCAGATTATTTGACAGGAGAGGAAATCAAAATACGAACAGAAGCAATGGAAGAATTGGAAAGAGGCGAAACAATTAACTTTCGGGATGTGAAAGACAAATGGCTTAAGGGTGAATCTGCTAATGTATGAATTGGAAATCAAAAGACAGCCGGGTAAATTTATTGATAAACGAACCCCAAAAGAGAGAATCAAAATTGCAAAAGCACTCTCAAAACTTCGAGAAAATCCATATCGGAAGGACTTGGATATAAAAAAACTCAAGGGAATTGAAAATGATTATCGTCTCCGAATCGGAAAATACCGTTTCCTTTACTCAATTATTAAAAATCGTCTGTTGATTTATATGTATAAAGCCGATACAAGAGGTGATATTTACAAGTAAAAGTTAATGGCTTGTGCTAGTTTTTTCATCAATAACCCACGGATTGGTGACTGGTCCTTCAATTGACAATTTCTTTGATGAATGCATATACGGTGTTATCACCTGTGGTAAAGCCTTCCATGTTAATATTTCAGCCTTAAGTTGATGCGTATGGGGACCGATGCTAACCGGAACGTAAACTTTAACGCTGTCAGCAGATTATGGTAGCGGATTAACACTGAAAATTAGGTAAAGGACGATGATATCGTGAACCGAAATATCAACACTCAACGTGATGAAGATTGGGTTGTGGTATACACAACAACCGATGAGTGGCACGCTCGATTGGCACAGACAGCGCTACTGAATGAACGGATTCGCTGTAAGATGTATTCCTCCAAGCGACCAGATGGCACGATGCAAAGGGTCGTAACTGTGATGAAATCGAAGCAATTAGATGCCATGGAAATCATCAGTCGGATGGAATGGGCGTTAGTGGCGGATAGGGAGGCGCGTCAGAGAGATTATTCTGGGGAGCCAACACCATCAGAAGGTGACGCGTCCACGACGGAAGCACAATCCATAGAGCGGTTACCACAAGCGGTGCCTACAGCCGTCCCACGGGAATCCATAGCGCGCCGTGAGGGTATTGGTGAGATTATTCACTATTTGGAGCATGGATATGAACTCCGGGTTGGGCCACAACCATATTACATAATCCCAGAAGCCCGATGGGAAGAGTTCGTCGATTTTAGCGCGCAACGACAAGAATTCGCCATTTTGCTGCGCGGCGAATGCACGCGGCTATTCAAATGGCTCAAAGAGGAAAAGCTGATGGCAGAATTCATCCGGCTGATGGAGTCCACCTATCGAGAGGTACCGCCGCCCAGACCTCCAGGGACTACTGGACCTCAATTGTTGAAGCGGTTTGTGCAATGGTTTTCGCGTGTTGGGCATGGTGTTGTGTGAAACGTCACAGGCAGGAGGGCTAGAGGGTTAAGGGCAAGAGGGCAAAGGGGTTTATGAGTGATATTTCCGTCCCGTAGCGAAGCGGAGGAGCGAAGCGGTTTTTCATGGTTTTAATCTTTCCAACGCTTAACGGAATTACGAATTACTAAAGCTAAGGCAAGAAAGCCCCCGAATTCATTCGTGGGGGAGATTTAAATCTTTGGTTTCGATACGTTCGTGGTTTCGATACGGCTTCGCCTACTCAACCCAGGGATTTAATCTTTTTATGAATTGCCAACTTTAGTCACTTTAAAACTTACCCACTCTGTTCAAAGCGGGCGATTATTCGGCGGTCAGGCGGATGGTCATTCTCAAATAGTCTGGGATGGCAATGTTATCGATTCGCACGCGATAGCACACGAAGCTTTCTCGCTTTCCCTCTTTTCATCTTTTTAATTCGTAATTCGTAACTCGTAATTCGTAATTCGTACCGCCTTGCCATGAATCTCGGCGGCGTAATTCTGAGGTGATTTCTGTCAAAACTCTTTGTTTATCCAGTGTCCATCTGGGGGCAACTAACATATCCCGCGGACAATCTCCTGTGAGACGCTGGATTACCATTTGTGGAGGTAATAACTCCAGTACATCCGCAACAATCGACACATATTCATCAAAAGCTAAGGGTTCATACTCACCGTGCAAGTACATCTGTTCCAATGAAGTGCCGCGGACGATGTACATTGAGTGAATTTTTACGCCATCAAGTTGCAATGCCGCGATGACACGCGCAGTTTCCAACATATCCTCACGCGTCTCTCCAGGCAAGCCGATAATGATGTGCGCGCAGATATGAATGCCTCTATCGCGCGTTCGCAACACCGCGTCGATGAATTCGGCTAATCCGTGACCGCGATTTATCAGTTTAAGCGTGCGATAATGAACGGATTGAATTCCATATTCAAGCCATACGTGATAATTTTTCGTATATTCCGCAATTAAATCCAATACAGGATTTGGAACGCAATCCGGGCGGGTTGAAACAGATAATCCTACCACGTCCTCAAATTCCAGCGCGTCGTCATATAATTTTTTGAGTGTATCCACCGGCGCGTACGTATTGCTAAACGCCTGAAAATATGCGATAAATTTCTTCGCCTTGTATCGCCTTTTACCAAACGCCATGCCGGCTTCCATCTGCTCGCGTATGGAATTCGTAGAATCAATTATCGGCGACGCAGACCCGCGACTATCGCAGTAAATACAGCCGCCATCTGCTATACTTCCGTCGCGGTTCGGACACGTAAATCCAGCGTCCAAGCTAACTTTATAAATTTTACAACCAAACCTTTCTCGCAAAAAATCGTTTAACGGATGGTATCGTTTTTCAGAGTTCATTTTTCAGAATTGGTAACTAATTTCCATTTTGCCCCTATACATTTCACGTTTCACCTTTAGATGCAGAATATAGATTCAAAGGAAACCAAATGCGCATTGCAGTAACTTCTGACATCCATACAGACATCACACCTGCCAACAAACACATTGTCAAGCATCTAGTCGCTGCCGCCGAGAAAGCGCGCCCTGACGCGCTGGTAATTTGCGGTGATGTTTCACCCAACCTACTGGAGATTTCTCGCACGTTCTCAGCCTTCCAAGAGTTAAGTTTCCCCTGTCATAAATTCTTTGTGTCGGGCAATCACGATATCTGGGTTAACGAAAATAACATCCTTACGAGTACACAGAAATATGAAACGATTACAGAACTCTGCGCAGAGTGTGATTTTCATCACTTAGAAGGCGGACCGGTAATTATTAATGGTGTCGGATTCTGCGGCACTATCGGATGGTACGACTATTCTTTCAAGCAAGATAATTACGGAATCCCTCTATCTCAATATGAAAGCAAGCGATATGGAAACTCCATTTGGAACGATGTCAATTACGCGAAGTGGGGATGTTCCGACGTTGAGTTGACTCACCGATTTGAGAATGAACTGCAAGCCCAAATCAACGCAATTAAAGATAGCGTATCGCAAATCATCGTCGCAACTCATCATCTGCCTTTTCAAGAAAATGTCCTCTATCGCGGAGAATTGCCCTGGGATTTTTTCAGCGCATTTATGGGCAGCCACGGCTTAGGCGAAATTTGCGTCAATGAGCCACTTGTCACTCACGCGCTTTTCGGACATACACACTTTAAAACTCCGTACCGACGCGACATCAAAGGGGTGATGGCAATAAGCTCACCTGTAGGATATCTCTATAATAAATCGAAACACAGCTTGCCCAAATATGCCAGAGAACACCTTGCGATTTTTGAGGTGAGCGGAGAACTCACCGACCATATTCAGACAGAGTAGCGCCAGCGGACGAAATGAACAGCCACCATATATTTATCCAATTATATCTCAAATTCATTGGATTTTCAACTACAAAACCGCGCGCCGTTTTTCGATTTCCCGTTTTCTATCTTTTTTAACTCTTTTCGCCGCAGAAGTCCCTCTCCGAGTCTATGACTCGTAGAGTCATAGACCTTCTGAAACGGAAAGTTCTTTAGACGCCGTTGCGAACGCAGTGAAGCAATCAACGTTCAGGCCTCTGGTCTGTCGGAGACAGGAGGGGATGAATGCCTAATAAAATCAATTGGGAGGGGTTTTGGCGCGTGTGATCTCACGCGCTATCCCCTTCCAATTTTTCCGTTTTCCGTTTTCCGTTTTTAAGGGCTAAACATTTCTATGATAACAACAGAGAACCTCATGAAAAAATTTGGTAAACTCACTGCCGTGGACAATCTTTCACTGCATATTGAATCTGGCGAACTATTCGGTTTTTTAGGCCCCAACGGCGCTGGTAAAACGACGACTATCAATATGTTAACCGGATTGTTGCATCCGACATCAGGCACAGCGACGGTATGCGGCTTTGATGTTTACACACAACCGTTGGAGGCCAAGGCGGTGACAGGACTTTTGCCCGACACCCCACACCTATACGAAACACTGACAGGACGGCAATTTGTCCGTTTTATCGCAGACCTCTATGAAATTGAACCACAGCGAGCCGAGGGGCGAATGGAGGAGTTATTCGAGCTATTCGACCTCTCCGAATCTGTGGATGATTTGATACGCAGCTATTCACACGGGATGAAAAAAAAGCTGTTGCTCACATCGGTCATCGTTCAGGAACCGCGGGTGATGTTCCTTGATGAGCCAACCAGCGGACTCGACCCAAAAAGCGCGCGCATTGCGAAAGAAATCCTGCGGGCGCTCTGCGACAGAGGCTGTACCATCTTCATGACGACTCATATCCTCGAAATCGCTGAACGCATGTGTGACCGCATCGGCATTATCAATAAAGGTCAACTTATCGCCGTCGGCACGATGGATGATTTGCGCCAGAGTAAGGGAACGGATAGATTAAGTTTAGAGGATATCTTTTTGGAATTGACGGGCGGGGTCGAATATGAAGAGATGACAAAATTTTTGGGGGAATACTAATTAGGAAATTGGGTAATTACCCAGTTTCCTATAATTACCATTACCATCTTACAATGTTTTTTGAGATTCAGAAAGTACCTCAACCCAATATTCCCATTCGATGAAGTCTTCGTGCATCTGAAAGTCTGCATCAATAGGCAAACCATCTTTTTGAAGGGCACTTAAAGATATTCCATATTTGCTTTCAAATTGTTCTATTTTATGTTGAGCCAGGTCAATTTTATTTCGCACTTCCCAAGCGCGCATTGTTGAACCTATCCCCAAAATTAATCCTTTTTCCTCAATAGGTAATTCAGCAATTAGCGAGTTGACATCAAGTTCATGGAAATCTGTTTTAGACATGATATTTAATCTCCTTTGAGTTATCAAATTTTGATAAAGGTATAGCCGCAGATTTTCAGACCGCGCTGATTATATCAAAACCAAAATCGGCGCGGTCTGTTGATCAGCGGCTATTCCCTCGCTGATAAAATCTCAATTTTGGAAAGAAAATATATCATAACTGAATAAGAAAATCAAGCTCAATTTTACCGTTCGCATCTGAGGATACTCTCTCCTCACCTCGTAGAGATATAGATTTAACATTTTATAAGGTCAATATTCAGGAGGGAAAAAAATGAACAAAATTCGATTAGCAATTGTTGGTTGCGGTGGGATGGGACATCGGCATCTCGCCGGGTTGGCAGAACTACATCGCGCGGGGTTAAATAATTTCGAGCTTGTTGGAGCTTGTGACCCGGTTTTAGAAAATGCGGAGTCGCTGGCACAGCAGGCTGAAGAGCATTTTGAAAAACGTCCTACTGTGGTTGGCAATTTGGAGGCATTAGCAGCACTTGGTGTCGAATCGGTGGATGTCACAACGACACCGAGGCATCATCACACAGTAGCCGTTGAAGCATTGCAACGCGGATGGCATGCGATGGTCGAAAAACCGATGGGATTGACGGTGCGGGCATGCAACCTCATGCGCAAAGCTGCGGAGCAGTCCGACTGTATTCTCAGCGTGGCAGAAAATTATCGCCGCGACCCTATCAACCGTTTAGCAAAGGCGTTGCTGCAAGCAGAAGTAATTGGCGCGCCGCGTCTACTTTTGCACAATGCCATCGGCGGTGGTGACCGTATGTTGATTTCCGTCTGGCGGCATCAGAAAAATTCCAGCGGGATTTTGCTTGATGTCGGTGTACATTATACAGATATGATGGAATATCTGCTTGGTGAGGTCGTTAGCGTATATGCACAGACGCGATTGCATGAACGTATCCGCAAAAATCCTATGGCTGGCGCTCCCGAATCCGCAAGTACCGGAGGTGTCTATGAACGCTGGCAGCGTGAGATGCCCGCTGAGTTTGAAGCAACAGCGGAAGATGCAGCTTATGCGACCCTTCTATTCAAAAATGGCGTCGTCGGACAATATATTGAAGACCACGCCGGGCGTGGACAAGGGATGTGGCGGCGGATGATTTTTGGGTCGTTAGGTTCGCTCGAATTGCCCGGTGACCGTAGCGGCGGTTCAATTACGCTGCAATTGGATAGCGCAGAATCCGTCGGCGATGAACGCATATTGGACTTTGTACCTGATTTTCGGTTAGATTTGGTCACAGCAAAACTCTTTGGCGGAGAGCGTCTCTGGCGTTATAACTTCCCATTCCCCGAAACTGACCGTAAAATCATCGCGATTGAATACGCCGATTTTGCCACAGCGATACAGCATGGAAGTGTGCCAGAGGTCGATGCTTACCAGGGCACGCGCGCGGTAGCATTATCTTATGCGATATTAGAATCAGGCGCTTTGGGACGTCTGGTCACAATGGATGAGATGATGAATGAACAAGTCGATGCATACCAGAAGGAAATCAACGAGAGTTTGGGTTAAACGGAAGACGGAAGACGGAAAACGGAGGACGGAAGACGGAGAAAGGAAGGAGTGGAAGGAAGGGAGGAATTCTTCCTTTCTATCCTTTCCGCTATCAATGGAAAGTTGAAATAATAACTGTTAAAGTAAGGTTTTCGATGTACTGATTATAATGAGATGGAGGAGGATTAGAACAATGAAGACATTAGCAAGCCAATGGTGCTAGTTCACTTGATTTTGGCATGGCAGAAAGTGCAAAGCGTATAGCATTCCTCGCCCCCTTGCCCTCTTGCCATTTTGCCCTCTCGCCATAAGCTACACCCTTTGCCAGAATATGACTCTGTGACATTCTCCCCTCCTGATTCTCCGAATCAGAAGGGGCTTCATGCAGCTTCAAGAGCGACAGAATGTTGGTTATAGATTCGTAGACATTGTGCATCGGTCCGAGAAAGCACCAATGTTACTACGGGTAGCGCCACGCTACCACTACTCCGATTACGGAGATACTTTTGTAGGATATTATTTGCACCATTACGATCAGCATTGATACGATTACCACAATCACAGACATATAGTCCACGTGTCTTGCGGTTGTTTTTATCAACAGTTCCACAGGCACAACAAGTCTGGGAGGTGTATCTCTCACTGATACGCTCAACAGTGATACTAACTCTTTGGGCTTTGTAGGTGATGAAGTCAACGAGTTGTGAACTACCGCTACGCCGATTCACTTCGTTCATCGCAAAGTTCCAATTATGGAGTTGCTGATTGAGCCGTCTGGAATAGTTGATGTTATCGCGAATACCCGAAAGGTCACCAAAGACAATATGAGTTACATCTTTGCTTTCACATAGCTTAACAAACTCTTTGGAGATGATATGTAGCCTATGGCGTATCTGTCTCGATTCTTTGCAACAGATTTGCAGGTATCGTCTTGATGGCTTTCGCTTTGTAACTGATGGAGGTTTAACTGATGCTCGTACCTTTTGCCAGTATCGCCTGATAGCTTTGAGTTCACGTCCACTAATGATGACTGTTGTACCATCTGAGAATGTTGCCGTAATGATGTTGTTTAGTCCCAAATCGACTGCAACTATGTGGGTAGGAAATAACTGAAGTTGTCTTGAAGCCGTAGGTACGTCAAGTACCAGATGGGCGTAGTAATTCCCAGTGACAGTATCGTAGGTAATCCTGACGTTCTTCAGTACACCTTTTGGAAGGGAGTTACGATGGGTTATCTTAACGCTTATATCTCTCATTCCATCCTCTCTCTTATTTCCAAGAGATAGGCGCAGGTAAGTGGAGCCATTCTTCCTGAATATAGTGGGTGTTGCCTGCAAGAAGGTAACGGTACTAAGGCTGGTCTTAGGTCTAAAGCCGGGTGGATTAGCATCTTGGTGACCATTTTTGCGCAGAGCAAACCAAGACCTGTAAGCGTTGATAACTTCATAGATTATGAACTGAGCCGACTGAGAGTGTAGATTCTTAGCCCAGTGATTATCCTTGAACATGCGCTGTAACTCAACACGATTCAGAGGTATCTTAGGTTTTTCATAGGGCAGCGAATCATAGCCGAAGTGATGCTCATAGTTCTTGTACTGTGTGCGATTCATCTCATATTCGGCTCGACTTTGCTGCCACTCCGAACGTAAGTGGTAGTTGACCGTATTATACAGTTTCGTAGCAGAGAAGCAGAGGTTATTGAGGATTGCTTCCGTGCTCTTGTCGGTTGTTATCTTGGCTTTGAATGTTAGGTACATGTTCTACACGCGGTGCGATTGCGCGCAGTTCAGCGCAACGCCTTCCGCTTTTCAGGTTGTGATTGCACGTATCGCTTTAGTGTATCAATTGTCACTTGACGCGCGGAAGGCGTTGAAACATCATCGCACCGCGTTGTTGCTAAAAAATAACTGTTTGACCAGAAGTGCCTTTTCCACAAATATTGTTTAATCTCTGGATGTTTTGCAAATAACCTTCTAGCAGAGACAGATTTTAGAGAGTTTATCACTTTTGATGGTTGGTGGGTAGTGTTTGATTTGAACAATATGTGAACATGGTCAATACCGGTTTCCATCTCAATTATTGTTATGCCCATTTTATCAGATAAGGTTTTTAGTATCTGTTTCAGGGAATTAGCAGTTTCACCGTGCAAGACCTTGCGCCTGTACTTCACACACATGACCAGGTGATAATAAAGAGAATATACTGAGTGTCGCCCTTTGTCTAATTCGTATTTCATGGTAATAATTATACCACATACTGATTGTGTTTTACAAGGGAAAGAACCAGAAAAGAGGGATGTTTTTATAGTCAGACTGATTATCGCATTCATCCCCTCCTGATTGAAGCAATCAGAAGGGGACTTCTGCGACAAAAACAGTTAAACTAGCACCACTGATTACAAGGAGATACACAATGACAAACAATATTTCAAACATCGAACACGGAGGCAAATTTGACACTGTCGTTGTCGGCGGTGGCATGGCGGGTGTATGTGCCGCGATTTCCGCCGCGCGATTGAGATGCAGCGTCGCGTTGATACAGGACCGGCCGGTGTTGGGCGGTAATTCCAGCAGCGAAATTCGCGTGTCCATCGGCGGCGCTGAGGGACATGGCAACCGGCATGCGCGTGAGAGCGGCATCATCGAAGAATTGCGCATTGAAGACCGATTCCGAAATCATAATACTGATGTCAATGGAGAGATTAATTCCATCTGGGATATGATTTTGTGGGAGTGGGTGCAGTGCGAGCCGAACATCACACTTTATCTAAATACTTCTGTGCGGCGCGCGGTAAAAGAGGGCGACAACCTGATTTCCGGCGTTATTGGTGAACAGTTGGGTACTGAAAAGACTTTGCTTTTTGAAGGCGATATTTTCATCGACTGTAGCGGTGATGGGCAGATGGCCGCTGATGCAGGCGCGGAGTTCCGTATGGGGCGTGAAGCGCGGCATGAACATAACGAAAGTCTGGCGCCTGAAGCGGTGGATAGTTGCACGCTGGGCAGTTCGATTCTCTTCGAGAGCGTGGATGTGGGACGTCCGGTAAAATTTAATCCGCCGGATTGGGCACACCATTATCCAACTGATGAATCCCTGCCGTTCCGCCATCCCAGTCGCATTAAAAGCGGGTTCTGGTGGATAGAATTCGGCGGAATGCTAAATACGATTCGGGATAATGATGCTGTTCGTGACGAACTGTGGAAGCACCTCTACGGCGTGTGGGACCATATCAAAAACCACGGCGACCACAGAGCGGAAAACTACGCGCTGGATTGGGTCGGCGCGATTCCAGGCAAGCGCGAATCGCGACGTTTCATCGGCGACCATATTCTCACGCAGAGTGACCTTGAGCAGCGCGTGCTCTTCGATGACCGCGTCGCTTACGGCGGATGGCCCATCGACCTACATCCTCCCAAAGGCATCTATCACAGCGGAAGACCAGCCGAATTCAATAACGTCGGGCTGTACAGCATTCCTTTCCGCAGTTTGTATTCTCGGAATATCGACAACCTGATGATGGCAGGCAGACATATCAGCGTCACGCATGTAGCGCTGGGTTCGCCGCGTCTTATCGCCACCTGCGCGGTTGAGGGGCAAGCGGTGGGCACGGCGGCGTATTTCTGTAAGAAGTACAACGCCAAGCCGCGCGATGTCTACAAAAGCCATATTAGCGAGCTTCAGCAACAGTTGTTGAAGGATGATTGTTACATCATCCAGATGAAAAATGATGACCTGGCTGATATTGCTCGCAATGCTCTTGTTGACGAATATAGTTCATTGGAATTGAAGGTGACGGAGGCAGACGGTGTACACCATCTCGATTGTATGCGCGCGCAAATGTTTATTGTCTCGGATTCGAAAATCCGGCGGATATCGCTACTGTTAGAATCAACGAATGATAATGAAACGGAAATCACCGCGCATTTGAGGGCAGCAAATTCATTAGATGATTTTTCCGCACAGGAAGATATAGCTGTAGCGACAGCAACAGTGCCACCACGCGGACATGCGTGGGTGACGTTCACGTTTGATGTCGCGACGTTCCCAAATTGTCCATATTGGGTTTGGTTGCCGCCGACGGCGGGTATCGGCTGGTGTTTCTCACACGCAGAACCGTTAGGGGCGCAACGCTCATATAAATCTACAGGAAGTAAATCCTGGATGAAAGCGAAGAACATATACTGCTTCCAGCTTTCTCCTGCTTCCTTGCTGTATTCGGGGCAAAATGTCGTCAACGGCATCGCGCGACCGGAGGATACATCAAACATTTGGATCTCTGACCCAGAGCTACCGTTCCCACAACACATCGACCTTGATCTCGGAGAACCGCAGACTTTCAATACCGTCTATCTTACTTTCGACACTAACCTCGATAAATTTGTTAGCATTGGCTCTGTCCCGCAGTGCGTCAAGGACTATACGCTTCACTATGAGAAAAATGGCGAGTGGGTAGAATTGCTTTCTGAGCGGGAAAACCATCACCGCCGCCGCATACATACCTTCGACACAGTACAGTCGTCCAAAATGCGCGTGCAGGTCAATGCAACCAACGGGGCCGATACAGCGCGTATTTATGAAGTGCGGGTGTATGAAGAGTGAATAAGGAAAGAAAACGAGAAAACGTAACGCTTTCTTTCGTGATGGAAAACGAGCCATTGCGTGAGCAATGTCACCCCGCGTCCCACATAGCGGTATGGCGGAGTCGGCTTCGAGCCGACTTTTGCTTCTCAGCCTTCGAATTTATTCGTAGGCTAAGATGATGCCAATCTAAATGTCGGGCAAACAGCCCAGATGTGAACATCGGGGCTAAGAGAGCGAAGCCCGATGGGCTAGCTTCAGCGCGAATGTGCTTTGCCCCCCGATTCTCGGGATGGCTCTTTCTTTCGTGACTGGCTGCGCGCATTTTCTCGTTTTCCCGTTTTCTCGTTTTCTATCTTTTTTAACCCTCTTGCCCTTTTACCCCTTTGCCCTTCCATTCACTATCCGCGGCTCTTTCACCCAAAATATTAGCATAAATAGAGCTAACATACCGATACAAGAAGAGATTATAAAAAGAA
>SDBU01007386.1_pt1 | contig 12683 bp, 31 predicted proteins | sample 2277071 | NCBI WGS metagenome assembly SDBU01 (sample SAMN10397929, study PRJNA504765) | marine sediment metagenome | isolation source: marine sediment core GS08_GC12, 126 cmbsf | place: Arctic Ocean: Gakkel Ridge, Loki's castle | collected 2008 | reverse complement strand
GATGAGAGCATCGTGGGCGGTAAATGACCGGCCGACAATTCTTTGCTCGCCGGATTGATAGATAAACTGACTCTCCAACCCCTCCAGGATCAACCCGTCGTCGTTGTCCCCAGCGAACTTGAACTCGAAACCGTGACGTGCCAAATCGCGGAACCAGTGCTTAATTGTGTTTCGGAACTGCCCCGTAGTTTGGTCATCGTTGGCAGCCACCAGGCACTTCAGCCCGTGGTTGGAGGCTACCCTGCGGACACGGCGGGCGAGCAGCAACGTACTAGCCCGCGTCTGGCGCCCCTTAACCGTGATGTCCCGCCCCGTATGGTCCTGGAGCATTTTGACCTGCTGGGGGAAGAGCTTGAAGTCCACAATCTGCCCATGCAGATCAGCCACAGTCAGGTAGGTCTCGATCCAGGCCTGGATCGCCTCTGGACTGGGATCACGCCAGAGCCAGTGCGTCCTCGACTCTGGGTCCAACTCGGTGGTCAGTGTTTCCACCGTTGTCGGTTCTGCTACCACGATGGGCTTCTCCTACTTACCTCTGGCTTCTCCGCAACGGGCACCGAAAAACCCCCTCTGGGCTTTGGTCAATTTCTTCCCACGCACCTCTCCATGCCGGAGGATAGTACACGCTTTTTCCCCAATGTGGCCCTTTTTCTTGCGGCTCCTGCTACGGAGCCTTTCTTTTGCTGTCGCCACAGCTATTTCTCCAGAGCCTTCTTCAAATCCCGCCACCACTGGACGACGGTCTCAGGGCCACCAACACTAGACGACGCTACCTTGATTTGGGAGAGGAGGAGTAACGCCGCCACCTCATCCCGAGACGACCTACGTCCGGGTACGATAGGCACTTAGTCCCCGCTCCAGAGAATTCCCCGCACACGTGGGGTCTGGCTCGCCGTCACGTTGATAAACGATACATTCGTGGCGATTTCCAGATCGTGCTCGTCGTAGGCGTCGCCTTCCTCCAGCACAAGGTCGGTAGTGATTGCCGTGGCATCGAAGGCGAGAGCCACAGCCCCAGGCCCCTCGTTCACCAAAGAAATGGCCCGACCCTTCTTACTTCCGGGGACAGTCACCAAATCCTCGGCAGTATCGGCCACAGCCAACGTCACGTTGAAGGGCGTACTGGCATCGAAAAACTTCTGCTGCAGCTTGGGTTTTGTCTTGATTGGCATAGTCTAGTGTCCCTTTCGCCGGTGGCTCGTTCGTTGCTTTTTCCTACGGCGGCTCTGGGCCCGCAAACGGCCCATTACTTGACGCTTCTTAGCGTGGGGGTTTCTCTCCGGGGGGTGGCCTCCGGCGATGCCTGAAACCAACTCTGTGGAGACGTCACCAGCCACTAAAAGACTCCCGGCAACCGCTGTTGCAGTGTTTTCTTCTGCTTCGCGGAAGGTCGGGTCAACGGTGTAATCTGGCCCTTAGGACCAAAGGAGAAAGACACCGTAGGCAAAGCCCGGAACAAGTCAATCTGCGTCGCCCGTGCAGTCGGGTGCGTGAATAGACTGGTACGGCTCCCTACGCCGATAGGTGCCAACAGGCGACCACGGCGGGCGGTTCCTCCGACTGTTCGGATCGTTCCTACTGGCACAGTTAAAGCCCCTTATCTTGGCCAATGATGGTGGCGTCGCCCTGGTAGGGCTGACCCTGTTCCTCCGTACCCGCCATGTAGTACTTGACGGCACGGAACTCTGCCTGAAGAGCCCCCTCCAGTTTCTCCAGTTCCTCCATCCGGCGGCCCTGCTCGATACTCGCCAGCGTAATGGGCGGATAGGGCATGTAGGTACCACCATGAAGCATAGGGCTCCCAGTCGAGGGGCCGTACTTCTTGACGTAAAGCTCACTCAGCTCCACCCGCACACGGTTGAGGTCGTCGAGGATGTCGATAACCGCACGGGGAGTCTTGCGGGTGAACTCAGCACCAGGCGGCTGATGCTCGTTAGCGGCCTCGGCCGCCGGGGTAGTATCAGGTTTGCCTTGATTGGGGACGGGGGCGGTAGTACTCTCATCGAAACCGGGCATGGCTTCCCTCCAATACGCGCAACTGCCTACTCTGTTTAGCAATCTCATTGTAGTCCTTCTTTTCCTTTGTTGTCAAGTGCTGGGGGATCAGCCGGGGGGTTGACAGGCAAAGGGATACCCGCTACCATGGACCCATGGACAACAATCCACTCCACGACGCGATAATCGAGCAGCGGCTGGTCCCCTGTCAAGTGACGCCCTGCGCCGATCACAATACCATCGACCTGACAAAAGGCCACGGAACGGTACGGCTCAGTGACGAACACGCTGAGAAGTACAAGGGCTGGGTGGTCTTGAACATCATTGGCGGGGCGGGCCCAGAGGGACCAGAGTGCTGGGCCTGGTTTGCCAGGATGGACGAGAAGCGCATCAAGGAAATACGGCAGAGGCTGCAGGATGGATAGCGAAGGCCCTAAATGTCGGAACTGGACCTTCTACAGCGCCTGGTCGAGATTATGGAGTCCACCCGTAGAGCCTCGTGGCTCGCGGCCTGGGCGGCCGTTGCCGCGATAATGATTAGCGTCGTGGCTATCACCCTGGCCCTCTTTTTCTAACCCCCCAAACATCTTCTCTATCCGAGCATCCCACTGAGTCAACCTGCGCTTCTGGGCGGGAGTAAGCCGCGCCACGCGCTCCGCCGAGGGGGTGTAGAGCGCCCGGAGATATAGCGTCTGCGCTTCAGAACCAAACGAACCCTTGGGGGGAGTGGAGGGGGGGACGTCGGGGGGATCAGGAAGATCGTCAAGCGTCATGGTACCTCCAGTCGCCTCGTGGCCTCTTCCAGCACTTGGTTGAAGACAGGCGGTACGGGTGGAGGTACCTCGGGGGGCTTCCACTCCCGCACGACACAGACGATTTTACGACGCGGGCCCCTCAGCCTACGGGACCCCTTCATATAGCGCCGCCGCAACAGAACCACTACACTGCCTCCAATAAGCGACGCAGCGTGCTAGGTACGTTCACCTGCCAGCGGTTGTGCATATAGGCCGCGTCCCCATCAGTCAGCGTACCTGTTCCGCACGCGACCCACAATACATCGCCGTCGATGTGTTCCGCACTTCCTGCGGATGACCCAATGTCGAAGTCGCCAGCGGTCAACGTTGGAACATTTCCGCCTGCTTGACTCGCAAACGCGGCCCCATCAACCGAAACGTACAGCGTTCCCGCTTCCCATCGCGCAATCAGCGTGACTATATCGCCTTTACTAAATGTGTCGGCCACCGCGACCTCGGCCGTACCGCCGCCGTCGCGTCGCTGGAACTCCCACTGGTCGTTGACCGTATCGTAACGCAATTCCAGGAAGTTATTGGCGTCATCGGCCCACTGGAACACAACGGGATCACCTGACGGGTCGTCAGTGTTCGCCCAATTGAGTCGCACTCGTGCGGCGAACCAGCCTTGTGTTTCGTCAATTAAACTTGCAGGCATTCGTACGCGTGCTGCGCTTCTTGTTGCTCCCGCTCCATCCGTGTCGATGTACGGAGTGGCGATTGGTTGTTCCTCGTATTGAACGCCGTCGAGATAAAAGTCGAAACCACCCTGACCCGAGTTGTCACGACACGTCATGACCGCTTTTGTGTGGCCAGCGTTAGCGTAAGTTACCGCAAGCGCGTATCGTTTCCAATCCGCCGTTAGAACACAGTCATGTCCAAAGATTTCGACATCGCCGCCAGACGTGAAGACAAGGAGGATGACAGTTTTACCAACATCTCCCCCCGCTTTTGCCTTCAACCACACGGACGTAACGTATGTTACGCCTTGCGTGGCGGTAAGCGGGTTAGTCCAATGGTTAAACAAGGCCCCATCAGTCGCATCGGTCGTGTTGACTTCGAGACACCAACTACCAAACTTAGCATCGGCACTGACACGCGTAATTGTTCCGGCATCAGACGCCGACCAACCATCCGAAAGGGTCTCGAATCCACCAAACGGGTGGAGATTGGTCGCGGCTTCCCAGATACCCATACTGTCGTCAACGGCACGGCCGTCGCCTTCGACAGCAGCGGCACGGATGACGTCGGTGATCTCGTTGCCGCTGAGCGTCAGGGAGCCCGCACCCTTAGCGATGTAGGATGAGGTTTTGGCTTTCCAGATGAGGGTGGGCTGGGCCCTACGCAGAAAGCTAGACGCCGGGATCAGTAGCCCCGAAGGCAAGCGCATCAAGCGGGACACAGTGCCCTCCTACGACTTAGGAATGACCCAGAGTACCGCGTCGGCACCCTGGGCGGTGTTGCTACCCGAACCGTCCTGGCTCCAGAGCTTCACATAGCGAGCGATTCCCACCTCGGGCGGCGCCGCATAGGCCTTATCCACCGCCGGTGAGTTGATCTGAACGAGATTGCCGCCATCGTCGTACAGCGGGACGAAGGTGCCCCCGGACGTGGGGGAAACCTTGAAACCGATGCTGGCACTCGTCCACGTATCGGGCATGACCACGATGAACTCACGGACGTCTCCCAGGTCAATCTCCGTAGAGAGGTCGTCGTCCTCAGAGATGTCGATGATGCAGTAGATCAGGCCGGGGTAACGCAGGATTTGATCACCCATATTTTCCTCCCTTGTAGTCTACTTGTCAGCGTAGCCCGATCAGCCGGTTCTGTCAAGGCTTCCTCTTATGCATCACCTGGCTGAACCGCAGCACAACCCGCAGGATGCGGGAATGGGGGCACATGGTCCGGCGGTAGCGGCCCTGGGCGTAGGCCCACCTGATCTGGCGTGGCCAGGTGGTGGCCCAACGCCACAGACGAGATACAGCCTCCCGAATATAGCGCCTGTAGTGGTGGTGTGCCTGTGAGCATCTAACGCAGAGTACGTACCCGCAACACATTAGCACGGCTGGAATGGTCTCGCCTCGGGCTTTGCACCACGCGCAGTCCCACGCCGTAGGTAGGCGGTTGTAGTGTATGTCGTCCGAGATGACGCCCTGTGTATAGTAATCCTCGTTCTCGCCGATACCACAGTGGTGTTGGCGCGTAAACGACTCTGCACGGGCACGGGCCAGCCCCGCATCAGCTTGGTTTGGGTAAAGAAGGCCACTACTCCTCATTTCTTCTCCTCCTCGCGGCCTCTGCGGTTCTCGGTACTGTAGAAGCCGTCTCCCTTGAAGATAACGGCAGGTACGAAATAGACCCGGTATAGGCTGGAGCCACACTCGGGGCAAGCCGGGGGCTCCGACCGTTGGGATTCGACCTTCACACCGCACTTGCGGCACATAAACTCGTAGGTAGGCACTTAGGGAAGTACCTCATCGTCGTCGTTTATGGTAGCGCCGAATACCTGACCAACGACCGATATGTTCTGGCTGAGAAGCCAGTCCACCAGATCGGCAGCCAAGGCGATCAGCTCCTCGTGGGCGAGGTCATCGAGATCGCCCTCTTCGCTGATCTTCTTGTAGACCCGCACGTTCAGGATATTATCCATTACCAGAGACACCCCCCTAGAATAGCTTCTTCTTCAGGCCCTGCAGGGCCGAACCGACATCCTTCAAGCCTTCGCCAATGTCCTTGCCTAGCTCCGCAAAGCCCCCACCGGTACGGCGGGCAACGCGAGCCACCTCACCACGGGTGGGGATGCCCAACATACGGCGGAACTTATCCAACCGACGCTTTGACTCTCTCAGCCGCGCCAGGGCCTCGCTCCGCATCGAGGAAGGCTGAAGGGCACCGAACCGCCGCTGCATGGTCTTCTGGCGCTCTCCAATAGTCCGAAGGCGCCGACGCAGCCTCTGTAGGTCAGGATCGCCGTTAGGCATACTGTTCTCCAAATCCGGGTGGCCCCTCCCGCCTGTGCGGGCATTGGGTGGAACCTTGGTGCAACGCAGCCCGGCCTACGTTAGCCCCCGTGTTGGCGCACACCCACACGGGGGAAGAGTCTATCGGCCCTCTAGCACCCCTAGCGTACCTCTGATTTGACAAGATGTCAAGTGCTGCTATACTGGTAGCAGACCCCCGCCGAACGCAGGAGCGGCGACAGAAGCGGTCGCGTGGGTTCGATTCCCACCGGCGGGAGGCCATGGGTCGGTAGCACAGCGGCGAGTGCAGCGGGCCGTAACCCCGACGACGGAGGTTCGAGTCCTTCCCGGCCCACCAAAACAACAGGAGGAAGAAACATGCCAGTAGCGCGAGTCGTCAACCCCCACATCACCTGCTACGTCAGGGCGCAGGACGAGGGGGACGAAACAGCAAATCCACCCCGGCGCCCGACACTCCAGGAGCTTCGTAGGGAGCACGACCTGGGGAGCTACCCAGTAGAGAAGCTGGAGGAACTCCTCGGCGAGATCGAGGGGACGATCCAGGAGTGGATCGCCAACAACCCACCGGCAGGGGTGTAGAGGAGAGCAGTGTTTAAGCTAATGGAAGTCTTCCAGCGGCCGACGACCGACGAGGTTATCATCCCATGCCACTGCGGCTTTGGGCACTACGTGGTGTTCGGGGTAGAGGGCTATGAACCGCCCTTCGAGCCGGGGGGTGCTCCCCTGGAGTGGGAGGTTCACCTTGTAGAGGAGTACAGGCCGACCCGTGACTTGTGGGGCCGCATCAAAGGCGCATTCCACATCCTCTTCGGCAGCACCTGGCACACGGCGGGTGTCGGGCTAAACCGGTCGGACGTCAAGAAGGTAAACCAGTGGTCACGGCGGATTCTGGATGGCAAGCCAGAGACTAAGGAACAGCCCAACCGACCTAATACCGCGTAGTATAAGACGGGGGCGCGGCGGACCGGCCGCCCCACAGGGCTGACAACAAGGCCTGGGGCGAAGATGTGCTGGGTTCGACTCCCAGCCGCCCCCTTCAGAAAAAGGGAAGACACGTGATTTACCTATCCTCATTCTTTGGCCCCGGTAGGGGTCCCCGTTTCTCCATCGCCCGTTGGGCCCCCACGGTTTGGAGCGGAGATCGCCACACACTGGCTTGGCTGGGTGCCCGAGACGCCGAGGGCGCTCCCCTACGCCACCTCTCTCCCGATCTATTCAGAGTCCGGTACATGGGCTACCTACTTCTCACAAAATATGAGGAGCTGGCGGCGTGGCTGAACAGCCTCGACCCCGAGAAGGATATGACGCTCTGCTGTTGGTGTACGCTGGAGCGCCAGCGCCCCCACCCGAAGCTCTTCTGTCACCGCATTCTAGTCGGCTACCTCATTGAGGAGTACCGGCCGGACGTCCCCGTATCCTACGTTGGCGGGGCACAGCAGCCAGTGTGGGAAAAATGAACGCCGATACCATCCTCAAGGCGCTCGCAAACAAGTACAGAGCCCCCGAGTGGGCCTTCTTCAAGGAAGTCCGGCTTGGAACGGGATTCGGCGGCTACGGCACCGTAGGATCAGACGTAGATAAGCGCATGGACGCCTGGGCCCTCCACACCTGGCCCTCCAGCGGCTATCAGCCGACCGGCTTCGAGGTCAAGGTCAGCCGCAGCGACTTCCTCCGGGACGTCAAATCCGACAAATATCGGGCCTACCTCCCCTCCTGTCAACATTTCTACTTCGTCACCCCCAAAGACCTCGTGAAACCGGAGGAAATACCGGACGGCATCGGCCTGATCTGGGTCTACCCGCTCTACAGGAAGATACAGAACTACGTTAGGATCGTCAAAAGGACCCCATTCAAGCGGCCAGACGACCTACCGACAGCGGATTGGGGCTTTCTGGCGTCCATATGCCGCCGAATCGCCAAAGCAGAGGCCCCTCCCACCGCTCCGACCGATCCGAGGCAGGGAAGCCTGTTTACCTGGTACAGACGAGCCCTCTGGGACCTAAAATGGGCCGAAGATAGGCGTCTGCGAGAGTCTAAGTGGGTAGCTGAGGGGATAATCTGAAAATGGGCGCAGTAGAGGTGCAAACCATGAAAGAACGACCCCTAACCGCCACTCCCAACGCCACCGCAGAGATGGTAGAGAACGAGATGAAGCGCCTGAAGGCTATGGGGGCGGAAATCCTCGGCGTCGAGGTCTTCGAGAGCAGCCGGGGGACGTCTGTGGCCTGTACCTACCGCATAAAGGAGTCTTCCGGTGATTAGAGTCACGGTTGAGCTGTTGCCGGGGGGTTTCGGCCCTGTGAAGCACCTGGGTACGGCGATTATCACTAATGACGGCACGGGCACGCCAACGCGGGGGAACTACAACGTGCAACTATCAAGGCGAGGCGCCCCGAAAAGCATCTGGCGGCGTGCCCGTGTACACGGATTCCCACGAAAGCGCCTCGGGTCCTGGCATTTGCTTGGACGAGCCATCACAGCAGCCCTAGAGGAGGGGAAATGAACCACACAGAAGACGTAGTACCTAACGACACGGCCAGAGGACAGACAACGACAACCACACTCCACGTCGACTACCACAACGCCTCATGGCGGTATGTTGGCTGGTCGATCCTGTTTTGGGGCTTCTCGCCGGTACTCGTGCCGTTTCTGATTCTGCTCTCCCGCCTCCGGCGGAAGCCGATCAGCTTCGGCGTCGTCGTGGAAGCAGCCCTGGAGGAGGGGGAATAACCACTAGACCAGTCGCCGACAAGTACGAAGACGCCTTCCTCCGCTGGTACGGGAACATCAGAATGGCCAGGGAGCACGACGGCAGCACGTCCGCCGATGATGACCACCATTTGCTCCGCCTAGCCCTCCACGCCGGGTGGGAGTACGGCGCCGACGAGACCCTAGCGATGGCCCTGAGGACACTTACCCACGCGGAGGTGCCCTAGTGGAGCCCACATTCATCCTGCTCGGCTACGTTTTGCCGGTTACGGCCCTGTTGTTCAGCGGGTACCGCTGGCTGGGGCAGCGCAAAATCGACCGTACAGTACGGAAACTGCGGCGAGACGTCAACAACCTGGCAAATGGGCCCAAAGATTGCCCCAACTGCGGCCACAAGCTCTAAAAGCCAGTGAAAACTCCTTGTAGCCCACCTGACGGCTAAATTTGGGCCTGATGAGGGCAAACCCGGCCGTAGCGGATGGCGTTGTTGCAGTTGAAGCACAGAATCTGGAAACCGGACGGATAACCCTGATCGCGCAACCATGTGTACAACTGACCCCCCACCTTCTTCTTTGGCCCCTCCGGCCTCCCCTCGTCAATGTGGTCTACACAGAGGAAAACGGGTTCTTGTTCCCCACAACATACACACCGACCCCCGTATGCGCCTATCACTTCCAGTTTCTGACGCACCCGATTCTCGCGGGCGTACTGGATGCGGGCCTCCCGTCGTCTCTGCCTATGTAATCGGGCCTGTTCTGGGTTGTAACCCCCACGCCGGTAGTAGTAATCTGAGGCCCTCTTACCACAGGGACCACAGGAGCGCCGTGGGGGATTGGTGCGGCAGGGGCGGAGCCCACAGCGGGTGCAAAGACCCGCCCGCAGCCAAGTTTTCCGGTCTTGGGGGGTTACAGCTCTCATGGTGATTAGCCAACCTCCTTCTACGATACCAGTATACCACAAATCTGAAAAATTATAAATAGCCGGTCGGAGGGTGTGCCCCCACACTCATACCCATACCCCTCTCAAGACGTCCCCGTAAGGACACCGTTACCATCCTCATCCACATCCCCGTACCCAGCTACACCCGACCCGGACCTCCAGCCACTACCTCAGTCTTAAATGCTCAAGTGCTAACATGGTTGATGGATTGGGGTTCAGGGTTGGCGAGGCTGGACTGTGCCAGTAAGCTCGGCCTCAAGGCTACTATCGGCCTCGGGGTCTAGGTTGCCGGACCCTGTCCCCCGAGTCTGGCACCACCACATACCACCAGCAGCAGCCCACACACGCCTACAATGTCCCAGGCTAGGCCCCAGCACCCTCGGAACCACCGAAAGCGTGATCCAGGGCAACTAGGTCAACGAGCCAGATCAACCTACTGAGCATCCGTGAGGATTCGAGAGGTTGACAGCAGAGCCGAACTGTGGTATTGTCGCCCCAAGGCCAGGGGGAATCTTCACCATTCCTTGACTTTCCCCCCTTCAGCCAGCCTGAACCCCGCCGATACTGAGAGTGATGGACAAAATCTCGAAGCTGAAAGGGGAAAAATCCGATGCAATCACCAGTCAGAACCCCGGACCACCCGAGAGTCAGAGCATCCTTGACCTGCCCCCTATGCCTCAGACACAAGGACACTGGCCTAGTCGCCTGTTGGCCCTGCTTCGGACGCTACGACATGAGACAGGGCAACTGGACGCTCGAAAGCATCTTCGACGAGGCCGAGAGTGCGCTAGAGGCAGGAGCCTTACAGCTACGCTCAATCACCGGGGACTGGAGCATGTGTCCCTGCGGCAGCCGACAGGCCCCAGGGCATCAGTGCTGGCCGTAGGGAGCTAGTAGGGTCAGAATCGAGGTTACTAGCAGTCACTAGCGAAAGGACAAGGGACATGACTGGCGAGATGTACCAGATAGACCCGATAACAGGCGAAGAACCAGACGGCACGATATGGGAATACCACGCGGCCATTGCTAAGGCTGTCGGTGGGACAATTGAACCCTTCGACCAGTACCAGGGGCCTTATGTGCTCGTAGGGGAGGACGTACGAGTAGGCGTAGCCCCTTACCAGCACACTCCTACGGGTCTAGGCGTGATACGCCTATGGATTCTTAGTGACGATCTAACGCGCGTCTATCGGGAAGATACAAACGAGAGAAGCGAACCATGCTTCGAGCCAGAAGATGCAGCGAGAGCGGCGTTAGCCCTGATGGGCCGCTAGTAGGGTCAGAGTCGAGGTTACTAGCAGCCTAGTAGTTCAGGGTTTACAGGGCCGGGGATGGGGATAGTAGCTGAAGGATCAGGGTTGAGGTGTTACCCTCTGAATCTGGAGAGCCGCCCCACTCCCGGCCGGAAAGGACACAGAACATGGCAGGAACACAGATTGCACGCGATCCATTCGCCAGGGCAACGCTAATTCGGCGGAGCGAACCCAGCGTATTTGGCGTGCCCTGTACCTGGTGCGGCCAAGTACGAAAATCGGGCGTCATGTTTACCTACGCATGGGTTGAGGACTCGATCAACCGCCAGTGGTGGACGCCCGATAAGCCGTTCTGCTCTGTCGATTGCTGGCGAACGTACAACAGCTAGGGCCTACGATCAGGCCAGGAAGGACAAGGGAACCCGGCAGCTAGGGCGAAAGGACAGGAATCATGGACAGTAGGCTGAGGGTCTACGTTGACCCAACTAACAAAGCTAAGCTCCTGGCGTGGTGGTTGGCCCTACTTCACGGTAAGGCCGCCGTCTACGGGAGCGCGATTCCCACAGCTAGGAGGACGAGATGGTACTGAAGGTGATCATTCTGGGAAGCCAGGACGGGCAAGAGTTCGCACACGCGATCACGACTGGGGAAGAGGTGCCGAACTTAGACGCACTACAGGACGTGATGCGGTTGGTGCAACAGGATGATGATTGGGAGTGGGATTACGACATGGCGCCCGCGCTCCGTAAGGCGGGGTACGGAACGCCGGAGTTTATTCACGGACCTGTGTGGGACTAGTAGCACATCCCGTTCGAGCGAATACTGACCGACTGACCAGCCGAAACGTCAAGTAGGGTCAGCGTATGACAAGGGAGGATGGTAAGCATGGCAACAGAATTGTAACCGTTCCGCTACTCAGAATAGGCCGAGACGACCGATACTACCAGTGAAAGGGGAAGATGATGATTCGGATAGAGGTAACGAAGACGGGTAAGAGCTATTCGCCCAAGGACGAGTACCGCATATTTGCGGAGGACACGCACACCTTTGCCACGCGGGAAGAGCTGGACGCATGGATTCGTGACGCCTACGGGAGCTGCAAGCGGCAACCGCTGCACAGGGACGGGATGGGGAACGCGAAGGGCTCGCCCTTGCGGATCGGTTGGGTCTTTGGCTTTCGCGACGCGGACCTGTCGCACGCTCCCGTCAAGCACTGGCTGCAACAGGACTGGGTGAGCGTGTACGAATGCACGCCCCTAGTCGTCTAACCCGAGAGGTGAACGGCCTCGCTTCCGATGTACAGGGGGCTCATGGAGGCGGAGCTACCAGAGGAGGATTAGAGATGGACGTTCGGGACATAACCATTAAGCTGACCATCGAGCACGAGTACGGGCCGGATGCACAGGCTGCCCTACGGCATCTACTGACAGACCAGTGGCCTGATTGGGTTGTGGGCGCCAGGGTCATTAGTGGAGAGACCCGCCCAGCGACAGAAGAAGAGGCCGAGTCGATGGGCTGGACCGAAAGCTAGACGGCGCGTTTAAACGCCGAGAAGGGGGTGTAAGATGCTCACCTATTTCTGCAAGGCGTGTGACTTCCACTACCGAGAGACCGAGTTGTTGGCGAACAAGCGGTGTCCCGAGTGCAAAGAACAGACCAAGCCCCGGTTGGTGCTGGGCGGCCAAGTCATAGGAAGAAGGACCTAGAAACTAGAAAGGGGGGAGCTGGACCATGAATATAGAGCGAAGCCCAGGCATGGTAGCAATCAAGGGCCTGCCCTACCTAGTCGGCTCCGGCTACGAAGGGGCGACGTCAGAGTTAGACGCCCTTGTAGTGCGGGCCGCCGAGATGCTGGAGGCAGCATACGGGCGGGACATAGAGATTCGCTTCAATAGCGACCGCCGCTCCGGTGGCGCCTGGATAAAGGACAGCCTGCCGGGGTTCAGGGGCAGTACGGCCATGGGGCTCAATGCGGGACTCCGCTACCGGCTGCCCATGTCTATGGAGGCTTGGCT
>SDBU01007385.1_pt1 | contig 12683 bp, 12 predicted proteins | sample 2277071 | NCBI WGS metagenome assembly SDBU01 (sample SAMN10397929, study PRJNA504765) | marine sediment metagenome | isolation source: marine sediment core GS08_GC12, 126 cmbsf | place: Arctic Ocean: Gakkel Ridge, Loki's castle | collected 2008 | reverse complement strand
GTTGTGGGTCGTCAAAGAGGCGAACTACGTCGGTCTGCTCAACTATTCTTCCCATATACATCACCGCCACTGCATCCGCCATCTCCGCCACTACACCAAGATCGTGCGTGATCAGCAGGATGGACATTTGCAGTTCCGCCTGTAGATCTCGCATCAATTGCAGTATTTCCGCCTGAATTGTGACGTCAAGGGCTGTGGTAGGCTCATCAGCGATGAGCAGGGACGGTTGACACGAAAGCGCCATGGCGATCATGACGCGCTGTCTCAGTCCGCCGCTCATCTCATGGGGATACTGACGGAATCGCTCCCCGGCATTGGGGATCCCAACCCTCGACATCATCTGGATAGCATGAGCCTTCGCCGCCGTTTTTTTCATCTCCGTATGCAGTATAACCGCTTCCATGATCTGGCTGCCCACAGTATGCACCGGGCTCAGGGACGTCATAGGCTCCTGAAAAATCATGGCGATCTCTTTCCCGCGTATCTGCCGGATAGCGGCTCCATCCTCCTCAAGCTCTGTGAGAACGATGTCCCTATCCTTGCCATGAAGCACGATCTCTCCAGATACGATCTCCCCTGGCGATGAGACCAGCCGGAGGATGGAGAAAGCGGTGACGCTCTTCCCGCAGCCGCTTTCGCCCACCAGAGCGATTGTTTTCCCCTTCGGGATCTGGAGTTTCACCCCGTTCACGGCGCACACTGTGCCTTCATCCAGAAAGAAATGGGTGTGTAGATTGTCAATCGTTAGCAGAGCTAGTTCATCGCGCATCGGTTCTGTATCAACGTGAGAATTTGATACTCCCCCAGGTGGTAGTGAGTCCTTTTCCGGGATCCACGGCTATTCTGCCACCGGTTTCGGCAGGCACATACTCGCCTATGTAGACTTTTATATCATCTATCCAGAAGTCACCAGGACCGTAGCCTACAAAGAATTTTGCCCGCGTCGCTTGCGGTTTTATGGGCATAGGATCTGTTGTCAAATGATACTCCGTCCACTCATTCGTCGTGGTAAAAGTTTCACTCTTATAGCTAGGTTGGAAGCCATCCTCGCTGCCCCCGGAGATAGTGAGGTGGAATCGCATGTCGTCATCGGATTTAATAAACGCTGAGAACGTGTATATCTCATCTTTCTCATAAGTACTGGGATGATTTGCTGTCATAAACTGAACGTCACCCGCAGATGATGCACCATCTTCCACTCCAACGAGGAGGCATAGTTTTCCCTCGATGGCATCTTCGTCAACTTCTGCCCCTTTCAGTTTATCAACTATCTCCAGAGTAGCGCCAACGCCGCCGCCGTCCCTTATTCCACCGCCTATTTGCCATGGAGCATGAGCGCCGTTTTCAAAACCTCCATTATCCATCAAATTTTCGATTTCCTCAGCGATAGCCATGTTGGAACTCAACAAGCCAGCTACTAGAACAACCATGCTGCCGATGATTAGATCAGTGTTTTTTAGAACGCGCATCATTATTCCCTCCTCGTTATGACTGGACAACCCAGCATCTGCAAATTGATGCCACCATCGGTAAATAACTATACTGTTGTAGGGGAACACCCGCGTGTGCTCCCGATATTAGTGACTCTGGCCACCGGGCGGACACATGGGTCCGCCCCTACAAAGATAGCAGGACTTAGCGATCAGACCATTCAGTCGCCAATTTCAAAATCCTCTGCCAGAATGCTAACATACTTTTCTCTGTGAATCAACAAGAATAACCACTAAATCTACTCAGCATCTTTTGCTTTAGCTATAACCTGTCCCATCCTGAACCGGAAATCTTCGAGATAATCGGAGTCGCGCGTGTGCTCTGTGAAGCTGGGAACGACTTTCTCCTCAAATTCTTCCAGCAAGCTCTTCGCCTGTTCATCTCCAGACTCCGAAAGTTCCCGCAGCATGTAGAGGTACTCATAGTCCTCCATAGCCTTGCGGATAATCTCCCAGCGGATGGAGTCCACTGGATCATCCGACTCACCGGAGATTCGCGGCGGGTAGATAACGTAGCTATCGCCTGCCTGGAGTGCCCCGCCGGTGGTGTTGTCGTATGGGCTATATTCATGTTCTGTGTGGAAAGGTCGATGCCAGCCCCAATGATTGAGTCCCCAATGCAGGAATCCGGGGATGCCATGCTTGAACGCAAGCCACGTGAATATGCGAACGCGGATGAGCGGATAGTCGATAAACCTGTTAGGCCACGCCCCCGTTGGGCCGCAGCAATAGTAAAACCATATCTGCTCCTGCGGAATTCCGCTGCTCTCCACAAAACTTTCGTATATGCTTTCCAGCGGGACGGGATGATCCACGTAAGGAGCGTATTCTCCTGCCCCCATAGCGTCCATCAGGTGGATTTCCGGGGCGATACCTTTTACGAACTTGGCGAGGCTCGTATACGGCTCAAACTGGTCACCGTGAGGCTCGTCCGAGAGGTGAAGATAGAACTTCTCAAGCCATCCCTCTTTCTGGAGGTGCGCCCTCAGAGCGGTCAGGAACTGCTGGAGGAAGTTTCTGTAATCAGAATCCATAGTGGAAGCGAAGCTGCGGGATTCCGCCTGATCTTGCCCCGGCTTTCGCAGAAGTATACCAGAAGCATTAAGCGAGCCGCCGGCCAGATGCGATCCCTCGATAGCCTGAAAACCATGATCAAAGAAGAGCTTGACCCATCGGTCGAAGTTATGAAAGTCAAAGGCATATTTTCCCGGTTCGGTTTCCAGTATATCTATCAATGCTCCCCGGAGCCTGCCGTCCATCAGCTCATGAGTGCCGCTGATGCGGAAAAGCGGCGTCAAAACTACGTTCTGACGGTGATCAGACAGATTCTTTGCATAACGCTCTAGCACCTGCCAGAAGTGGTCTGTGAGCGGCTCCAGTTTGTGGAATTTCATGATGGAACCCAGGAGAAACCAGTTGGTCATCAGGAAGTGAGATTGCTTGGGAAGCGAAAAAGGCCATACCTGTACCGTTACCTGAATATCCGCCTCTCCCGCCTTACATGCGATCTTGACCGTCCCGCTATAGCTTCCAGCGGATACGGATTCTCCGACTCGAACGCGAACCCACGCGCTCACCGTCCCGGGAAACTGAACCCGACCAACCCCGCGCCACAGCGATGACACCAGCGGATCCGGGTAGAATCCCGGCGCCTGTCCCTCCAGATCATCCGGGGAATTCCCCGCCGAGTGCCAGTGTACCGGCACATATTCGGCGTAGCGGACATCAACGTTCTCCTTCGCTATCGTCTCGCCGGATTCGGATACCAGATCGGACGCTTCCGCACTCAGATCGTTGAGATCATTCGGCGGACCGGATATGCCAATCTGAAAATCTCCCACCTCGTTGCGGGCGACGTGCAAAAGTACATCTTTTTTCTTGTTCTCTGGTGGTTCTTGATTGGCGAAAATACGAGTCATACAGTCCTGAGCCCAAACGTGAAGCATAAGATACCTCCATTTTCCCCATTTCTCACTTTCCTTTGATTACCGGATCGCCCTTATTTCACCCCAGGTGGTTGTGAGTTTGCCTGAAGCATCCACAGCGGCTTGGGCAGCAAATCCTGATTGAACGTATGCTTTGACGTCATCTGCTGTCAAAGCCTCATCGAAGATCAGAACCTCATCAACGGTAGCCCTTATCCATTCTTTTAAATTACCGTCAAGGGCATTGTAATTGCCGTTGATGACGAATCTGCCTTTTCCATCTTCGTGGTTGAGATTCCCTGAGACAGCAACCTCTGCAACCGGGTCCCCGTTTACGTACAATACTAATTTGTTGCCATCGTAGACGCCTGCTGTGTGGACCCATTCATCTACCATAATCGTCTCCGGAGCATCCACTCTAATATTCGCTCCAGCGTTTACGAATGCCATGACCGTCCCCGGGTTGCCATTTCTGCCGATGGCAATAGAGTAAGCTTCTCCACCTGACGAACCTCTCTGCATAGAAAAGACAATGTTCCAGTTACTGGCCCTGAATTCGGTTGGTTTTACCCAGGCCATGAAGGTGGCTTCCTTCTTAATACTCAGAAGTTCAGGTGTCGGTGGCAGGAAGTCAACGTATTTACTATCCGTGAACTTCAGGGCGCTGCCAAACTTCCCTTCTTTCACCCATTCAGGTCCGCCGGTAAGCACGCCGTCAATGCCATTACCCGAGGAATCCTTAGCTGCATCTCCGCTTCCTTCATCAAATAGCCAGGCGCCAATAACCTTCGCATCAGCATACCTCGAACCGAAACCAAGAATCAAACCGATCACAAGCAGGGCAGCAAATCCCCACCCTAAAAGACGCTTCAACATAATAAATTATCTCCTACATCGTGGCAACAGATTAAAATCTGATAGCTTTTACTACCTACTTCATGAACTCAAGACACTGTATTTTACAAAGAATCCGCTACCAAGTCAACAAAAATGTCACTTTCCCTGGAAATTCTCCCCCTTGAAGCGGACTTCTCCCTAAACCCTCTTCCATTCTCATCACCTCCTCGTTCTGAATCTACAGTCGCCGGGATAGCTATTGTTGTGGTCGGTGATTCTTATTGGTTTTATAAAATATGTCTCACCGGAGAGTGAGTCTGCATGATGTAGTGAGGATTTGCTTGAGACTTTTGCCGCTCAATGAGGGAAAGAGAGAGTCGTTTTATATAATCTTTAAATAAAATAAAGAGCACGGAGGAGAACAGTTTTTCAACTCAATACCTGTTATCTCTTTGTGCTCTTTATATGTTCGTCATCTTTTCAGAATGTTTCATAACTGACATCCATGCGTTGGCTGACTATGCTGCCTGCTCAAGTCTTTTCCAGTTCTGAGCTTTTGCCCATTCCTCGTAAGTATGCCAGCCGACCTCCGGATAATCACGATGTAGTGCATTGATGTCAACGCTGTAACCCACCTGGTCAAACCACTCATACATTATCGCAAAGTCCTCGTTCTGCGCTCTCAGGTCCTCCAATGGAAATTCCGCATATTGGATTTTGCTCTCTAAGACGGTTGAGAGTATCTCTGCTACACGAGGAAATGTGAGTTCGTCGGAAGCAATGTCAATGCGCTTGCCCAGAAACCGCTCGCGATTCTCCAACACCAGGGCAGCAAATCCGGCGATATCCTCAAGGGCAACCTGCTGTAATGCACGTCCAGCAGGCATTGCTTGCGCAAGCGTACCTTCTTTTACATCCAGGCCCGCCCAGGGGGCGAAAATGTTCTCAAAGAAGTATACCGGCCCTATGATAGTGTGTGGAATATCAATGGATCGTATATGCTGCTCGATCTTGTACTTACTATCAAAATGGGGGATCCCAGTATTCTGATCAGCGCTTGCCACTGAAGAATAGATTAAATGCCCAACGTCAGCGGCCTTAACAGCATCTACAAGCGTGATGCCCTGCCGGGTTTCTGCCTCTGTACCAGCTTCATAAGATGTTGCCATGGCATATACTGCATCTACTCCTTCAGCGGCGCGATCAATTGAGGCGCGATCGTCGAAATTGCCCATGGCCAGTTCAACTCCAAGCCGTTCAAGCTGTCGAGCCGCTGGCGAATCAGATTTGCGGGTAAACGCTCTGACGCGATGACCTTTTTTGAGCAGAATACGAGCCACTGCACCGCCTTGCTGCCCCGTTGCTCCTGTAACCAATACCGTAAATGACTCAGACATAAGTAACACCTCCTCCATTTATGTTTTTTGACTATTATAATACCAACGCCGGGTGTCTGGATTTTATTCCGCCAGCAAAATAGTCCATTGACAAAACGGCGAAACTACCATACTATTTATTCCAGCCATTCCACACGGGGAGCAGGATAATGAATATATGCGAGATATTCTACAGTGTTCAGGGCGAGACCACTTACGTCGGACTGCCGTGCGTGTTTGTCAGAACATCCGGGTGTAATCTGAGGTGTTTATACTGCGATACTAAATATGCTTACGAGAATGGCGTCCAAATGCCTGTTGACGAGGTTCTCGCTCAAGCGCAAGCCTATGGATGCCGTCTGGTAGAAATAACCGGCGGCGAGCCGCTTGTGCAGCGGGATGAGGTGAATCTCCTTATAGCCTCGCTGCTGGAGAATGGAGATACGGTACTGTTGGAGACGAACGGCAGTCTGAGCATCGAGGATGTAGACCGTCGCGTGGTGAAAATACTGGACCTAAAATGTCCCGATAGCGGCGTGTCGGAATACATGAACTGGGAAAATATCCAGCATTTGAGCAGGCATGATCAGGTCAAATTCGTACTCAGCAGCCGCAGAGATTACGAATGGGCGCGGGACGTGATGGCGCGGTATCCTGAGTTGAATGAACTTGAGGCGCTCCTGTCAGTCGCCTTTGGCGCATTGGAAGCTAAAGATGTGGTGAAATGGATGCTGGACGACAAGCTGAAAGTCCGATTCCAACTGCAAATCCACAAACATATTTGGGATCCAAAAGCCAGAGGAGTATGATGGATTGGCAGATAGAAGGCAGACAGCCTGTGATGGCATGGCTTATGTAGATGCTGGTAGATACACGCGGAAAGTCGATCCCGCTCCTGGTTTAGTCTCCACAGAAATGGCGCCTTTATGTTTCTGAATTATACCACAGGCGGCCGAGAGTCCCAATCCAACCCCTACCGTCTTTTTTGTTGTGAAGAATGGCTCGAAAATCCTTTTGACTGTCTCTTCGCTCATGCCTGCCCCGTCATCTGAAATGGAGATGATCAAATAATCGTCTGTTACAAATTCAGAGCCATTACAGTGGACATTTGGGGGCAAAGGGCCCATACCAACAGAGATAGCTATAGTACCACCATCCGGGATCGCCTCGCGACTGTTCACGAATATATTTGAGAGCGCCTGAAGTATCTGATCTTCATCTGCCTCTATCTTCGGAATGTCCTGTGGTATATGCAGATCGAGGCGTATGCTATCCAGTTTCTTATCGCCGTATAGTCTGATCATTCTCTGCAAGAGCTCCCGCATATCAACGCTGGATGCGGTGCTGTGCACAGCATTCGCATACGTGAGAAGATCTCTCGCCAGATCCGCGGCACGCTGGGATGCCTCCAGGACTTTGTCAGTATATTTATACGCGTTATCTTCATGACTGAGGTTTTCCCGCAACAAGTCAGTGTAACCTATAACAGTCCCCATGAGATTGTTGATATTGTGAGCAGTGCCGTCTGCCAATGTAGTGATACTGGCCATTTTCTGCGCCTGTAAAAGCGCCTTGTGGTATTCCAGGTTTTCTTCGTATGTGGCCTTCAGCCTGAGATGAGTCTGAACGCGTGCCATCACCTCCGCAGGGCGAAAAGGCTTGGCGATATAGTCGATACCACCTACGTTCAATCCCTTAACTTTGTCGGTAGTTTCGGATTTGGCAGTAACAAATATAACCGGGATATCCGAAGTTGTCGTATTTTGCTTCAGCAATTGACACACTGCGTAGCCGTCCTGTCCCGGCATCATGATATCCAGCAGTATCAAATCTGGCTGCTGCGATACTGCCAGATCATACGCCGCGATGCCGTTCTCTGCGCTCAAGACAAGATATCCCTCCCGCTGCAGCAATCGAGAGATAAGCAGCGCGTCTACCGGCGAATCATCAGCGACCAATATTTTCGGTGGGTTATTCACAGGAATTCACCGACGACAGACCACAATGTGGAAGCGTCCAGCTACCTCCTTTCTCATATTGCATGGTCCGGGATTTATGTTGACTGTCTCGAACGGTCCAGACTATAGACAAACGCCAGGATCTCAGCCACCATCTTGTATAGCTCCGGCGGTATTTCCTGCTCAAGATCAAGTTGCACAAGTAGCTCTACGAGGTCTGCGTCTTCCTTGATAGGAATATTGTGCTCTCGCGCAACCTGAATGATCTTCTGGGCTACGTCGCCTACGCCTTTGGCTTTTACCACTGGCGCAGAGCTAATCTGCGCATTGTATTTGAGCGCCGCTGCCTTCTGTTGAGTGTCACGCCCGGATCTTATCTGTCTCGTATGATGTCTCATTGTTAGTCTATTAGTCTATTGGTCTATTAGTCTATCTACGGGAACGAAAGTAATAGACTAATAGACCAAATCTAAACAGTAATATCTAAATCATCCATGTCCATCTGATTTTGTACCATGCGACTCTCCCGGTCTCCCAGGGAGCAATGAATTCCGCCCACTTTATAGCCTAATGCTGTTAACCTTCCTGCCAGCGCCTCTGCCTGCTCCCTGGCCAGCATATAGGTCTCATATTCATCAGCTTTGACATGACAGTTGACGCTCTTATCCATCACGCTCATGGCAAATTCTATATGTCCAAGCTGCTGTAGATCGAAGCTGAGTATTATGCTAAAATCATCATCGTCGTCCCCGCGATTCGCCTTTGGGCGGAAAAACTCCAAATCAGCAGTGACCATCTGATCCTGCATGAGAACAGGGATCTGAATGTGAATATACTGGGGCTTGTCTGCCTGCGGCAGTGACTTCAACTGCTGGGATTCCAAAGCTTCCAGCATTTCTTCAATGGTTTCCAACAGCTTGGCCTGAAGCGGCTCCTCACCGAGAACTGAGCGAAGCTGCATCAATTTGGCCTTCAGTTGTGAGCTGATCTCCTCTGCCGAGAAACGACCGCTGGCAAAGGCCGCGGCCAACTTGCGCTCATAATCATACCCCAGAGAATTTACGGCATCCTGAATCTGCTTCGGCAGATCCGCCTCTGTGACGTCAACGGTTACACGCTGAACCAATTCCTGAACGTCCTGCAAAAGCTCTTTCAGTGTATCATTAAGTGTTGGCTGTACCTCCGCTTCTGCGCTCTCTAATAATGCTACCAGTTGATGTATAATATCACCCAGAGGCAGCTTCATGCCTGGCGAGGGTTCAAGACTGATGTTCTGCTGGTTATCTGACGCGAGTTGAAGAATGACCTTATCACCAGCATTCTTGACTATAACGTCGAGCAGTTGATCCTTTTCCAGAAGAAGAGTGGTGCTTGCTACCACGCGTTCGCCTTTGAGATCGACTACTAATTTACCGCCGCCGAGGTAATCCAGAATCCTGATACGAGTAGCTTCTCCATCTTTGGCCTGTATGGCGTTTCCGCGCAGCGCCACGCGACCTGACCCAACCTTCGGACTGGATGTGATGGATCCGACACCTCTACCGCGGCTTATTCTTCCCGTTGGTCTCATTCTAGCTATTAGCAATCAGCTCTCAGCCCTTTACTTGCTGATAGCTGATCGCCATTTCCTGGTTTGCCTTCGCCTTCGATCCGGCTTTCGTCAGGTTGAGGATAAGATTGACTTCCCCTATTGGTACGTTGCTTTGCTGCGAGATCTCCATCCGATCTATCCCAAGTTGAGCCAGTTTGAGAACCTTCTCATACTGCTTTTGGCCTGCCGCTGGCCGAGTGGCTGACCCTCTTCTTTTTCTCCTCTTCTGAGCCTTGCCAGGAATATCGGAACTTATAGGCAGAACTCGCTGCTGTTCTGGGCTATTATCTGTCTCCTTTCCGCCTTGCTGCAACCTACTTACCATATCGGCAAAAACCTCGTCTTCCTTGAGGGCATTGAGGTGTTTCTTTGAACGCCTCGCGACACGACACAGTTTGATCCCCATGGCTATGAGCGCAATCACCAGAAGCGCGTTGAAGCAGAGCTGAACCAGTATATAATCCGTGTTTTGCAGTGGAATCACCGATATGGGAGCAGGTGGAACAGCAGCACGGGTATAAAGCGGCAGACCTGCTGTCACAGCGTCCTCGTATTTCAGTGCTACAGGCGCTTCCGGGGATTCTCCGGTCATCACTTCCGAACTATCGGTGGAGACGCTCACTGGTTGCGGTATCACCACTGCTGTGTCTGGCATTACATCGACGACAACGCGTTCTGGCGAGTTCAACGGAAAGATGGTAAAGGCAGTTCCGCTCTTGAGAGGAATATCCACTTCCACTATATTTTCCATTAACTCTTTCAGTACAACTGTCTTTACCAGTTCATCGCCGATGCTTATGGTCTTCCTGGCGAATTTAAGCCCCGTCTCAAGCAGGCATATAGATATTCCTGGTTCAGAAGTGTAGTTAGCCTGATATTGTGCGACGCCGTCAAGCTCAATCACGATCCTGGTCTTATCGGCTTCCGAACTGTACCGCACATCTATTACATTAGCCGCCTGACTTTGAGAAATCAAGACCATGGTCAAAGCCGCTGCTATTATAAGAACTGTTGAGTACCTCTTACTGAACAATTGGCAATCACCTCCCAATTGGCTGGCAGATTAATCGATCTTGAGATCGATATGTTCTTGTTCTTCATCCGAATCTTTAAGAGAGCGCTTCTTGCGTCTCTTGTGTTTTTCTTTGTTTTCTGGCTCTTTATGTATTTCTGGCGCTTCTGCTTTGTGGGTATCCTGAACCTGTTTTTCTTTATGCGCGGCTTCCTCCTGCAGTGTTATGGCAAACTGCTGCCGCGCTGCCTCACTCCGATGTTGTTCAGTATTCTGTATTTTAGATACTTGAACTGACCTGATTATTGCATTATGCGTATGTATTGGACGCCCCATGACATTATCACCTCCATTACAGAGATAAGAGAAAGCAGGTAACGATATCTGATAGCTGCTAAGAAAAGAAAATCACGAATGACACGAATTAACGAATAGCACGAATGGTTTGGCGATATTCAGAGCGGAGTTGACCATTATGCTCCGAGTAAACTCAGGAAAAGGGGATAAGGAGATAGGAGGAGATAGAGAGACGTTGTTCTAATTCAAGAGCCTATCCCCTTATCTCTCTTTCTATCCCCACATCTCCTTTATTCCAGCGACATTTTCATTATTGTGTGTGAGCGAAGTTCATGGGTCTGTTCCCTATTATTTCATGTTCTATGCACTGACTTCAGCATTTACATATTTGAGCCGTGTGTGTAATCGTAGAATAGCACTTGAGTGTATCTGACATACTCTGGATTCTGATATACTGAGGACTTGCCCTATCTCTTTCATAGTCATCTCTTCGTAATAGTATAGCGTGACAACCAGCCGTTCTTTTTCAGGCAGATTCTCAATGGCGTTACCCACTGCATCCACTGTCTCAGAATATACTATGTCCTCTTCATGCCCCTGGACAGAGAGGCTTTCGGGAGCGTTGGATGCGTCGCCGTCGTACAAAGTGTCTTCCAGCAATGAGATCGTCATTCGGCTGACCTCCAGCAATGTCTCGTGGTATTTTTGCAGAGATATACCCATCGCGGTGGCCATGTCCTCTTCGTCAGGTATTTTGTCCGTGTTCTGCCCAAGTTCCTGCATCGCTCTTCCTATCTTCCGCGCTTTGTCCCTGGTTGAATATGGCACCCAATCCATGGAGCGGATCTCATCCATGATGGAGCCGCGGACCCGATATTTAGCGTAGTTCTTGAAGCTGGCGCCCTTGGCGGGATCATATCGCTCTAACGCGTCCATTAGCCCAATGATCCCGGCGTTGATCAGATCGTCCGCATCCTGGGAGGCGGTGGCATATATGACCAGGCGGTACGCAGACGATTTCACATAGGGCAAACAGGCCATAATCAGCTTTTCCCGCGCTTCCAGAGATCTATCCTCGCTGTATTCTTTCCAGAGTTCCTCTATCATGATAAAGTAAAGAGCTAAGGGCTACGCTCCAATCACATCTCCTTGATCGTTTTGCGATTCTTCAGCGTTTACTTCTGGATCCTGTTCTTCCTGTTCATCGGCGGGAGCCTCTTTCTGAAAACGGCTATGTATCTGAATGACCAGAACCAGTATATATCCAAGCGTCGCAGAGATAGCAAAGGATATCGCGGCGCGCTCCAGTATGATCAGTGGTCTCATATTCATGACCAGTCCCGCCACCATGCATAATATGATAGACCACATACCGAACTGTATACTGACATTTCGCCTGGTTTTAGATATGCTACCCATTTCCCAATTGCTGCTCAGAAAAGAGAATCACGAATGACACGGATCAACGAATGTCACGAATAGCTATGAGCTGTTATGTAAATAGCCACCGGGAGCGCGGACAAGATGTCCGCGCTCCCGGGCAATTCCGCTCTTGCTATGTATCTATTTCCTACCGTTGCCCATTATCTTGTCAGCCAGGATGTTAATACATCGCGCTGCGCTGGATTCTGGGTATTTGAACATCAAAGGTTGCTGGCAGAATATGGCATCTGGCACGGCAGTGTCAGTCAGGATGTATCCCATAAAATGGGGGCTTACATTGATGTGACGCCTGGCTGCCATGATGATCCTCCTGGCAACTTCCCCTGCTTGATGTGAATCGCCTACCATATTGACTATGATCCCTATGTCCGCTTTCTTCTGCTGTGAGATAACTTTTATCATTGCATAGGCATCTGTGATGGCTGTGGGTTCTGGTGTGGTGATGACTATCACTTCCTGAGCGGTGAGGGCAAAGTCCATGACGTTCTGGGATATTCCAGCGGCAGTGTCAATGAACATTATGTCGAAGTCACTGGTGTGTTCCACCAGCTCTCTCATCAATCTAGTCCTATCAATATCAGAGAGATTGGCAAGCGAAAATCTCCCGGAACCGGCGGGAATGATGGTCAAGCCGGCAGGTCCTCTGATGAATATCTCCTTCATCTTTTTCTTGCCAGAGATCACGTGCTCGATGGTATATCTGGGTTTGAGCTTCAGAATCACGTCTATGTTCGCCAGCCCCAGGTCCGCGTCA
>SDBU01007384.1_pt1 | contig 12685 bp, 15 predicted proteins | sample 2277071 | NCBI WGS metagenome assembly SDBU01 (sample SAMN10397929, study PRJNA504765) | marine sediment metagenome | isolation source: marine sediment core GS08_GC12, 126 cmbsf | place: Arctic Ocean: Gakkel Ridge, Loki's castle | collected 2008 | reverse complement strand
GGTTAGGGCAGTGGGAGAGGTGACGTGGCTGAGGAAGATTACTTTGGTTTTGTCAGTGACACCCTGCCAGAGTGCCTCTAAAATGTCGCCCTCAGAATGGAAGGGTGTAGCGACTTTTTGGATTTTGTATTCGAACCCTCTTCTCTTGGAAAGGAACCGCCACAAGCGATCCATAGCTCCATATTCATGGTCACTCGCCAGGACCTGGTCGCCAGAGCCCAGTTTAAGATTCCTCGCTACGATGTTGATGGCGACGGTGACATTGCTGACGAAAATCAGGTTGGAGGGAGAGGCGTTCAGGTATTCCCCCAAAGACTCGCGCGCCTCATCCATTTTGTGGTCAAGCCCACGAGCGAGGAATTCCACCGGTTGGCGTTCGAGCTCCAGCTGCAGCGCCTGGTAATGATCGAATACAACCTTGGGTGTGGCTCCAAAGGATCCATGGTTGAGGAAGGTAATTTCGGGGTCGAGCAGAAATTGGTCTTTGAGATTGTCCATGTGTATTGATTCCCTCAAGCGCATTCCGATTGGACAAATGATAGAACAAATCATCTTATCATGAAGATACTGAATGATGGGAAATCCCTGAAATCGGGGACTCGTGCTGAGATCTCAAATGAAAAAAGTGGCTACTTTGTGGAGGGAAGTGTTCACAGAGTCACAGATTATGGAGTGTCAATTTCAAAAAAAGAGTTGTGTAGATTTTGCACTTACAGTTCATCTCATTTAAGATAGCCTTGCAGTAATTCATTACAAACACACAACGGAGGATAGAATGAGCCAGCGCGTTGGGTATATTGGTCTGGGTTTGATGGGAAAATCGATGGCGATGAACATCATGAAGGCAGGTTTTAGTTTAACTGTGCATAACCGAAGTCAAGCTGCAGTTGATGAGTTGGTTGGTGAGGGCGCCCAGCGTGCGTCTTCACCTCGCGAAGTCGCGGAGAAGAGCGATTTCGTGTTTACAAACCTGCCAGATACGCCAGATGTTGAGAGAGTGGCGCTTGGAGAGAATAGTGTGATCGAAGGTTGTCGTGAAGGTATGATATTCATTGATAACAGCACGATCAAACCTGAGAGCGCACGCCACGTAGCGAAAAGATTCTCTGAAGTTGGGGTTGCGGCGTTGGATGCACCGGTATCCGGCGGGGACATTGGGGCAAAAGCGGGCACATTGGCCATTATGGTTGGTGGACCAAAAGATGCATATGAGCAAGTTTTTCCAGTCTTTGAAGCGATCGGAAAAGCGATCACCTACGTTGGTGAGAGTGGCGCGGGGCAGGTTGCGAAGGCCTGTAATCAGATCATGGTCGCGGCGCAAATGGTGGCGATGGGCGAACTGCTCATGTTGGCTCACAAGAGCGGGGTGGATCCTCGCAAGGTCATCGATGCCATTAAGGACGGCGCGGCACAGTGCTGGGCTCTCGATGTGAAGCCCCCGCGCTTGTTCGAGGGTGAGCGAGGACCTGGCTTCAAGGCATATATGATGCACAAGGATTTAGGCATCGTGATGGACAGCGCAAGAACCTACGGCGCACCTATTCCTGGCACCGCCGTGAACATGCAATTGTATGAAGCCATGCTCCAGATGGGGATGAGAGAATTGGATAACTCCGCGGTGATCGGCGTGCTTGAGCAGATGGCGGGAGCGAAGCTTGGGGAGAGTACATAATCTTCACCCTCACCCCAACCCCTCTCCCACAAGGTAAAGGGGCTTTTTTACTCAATCAAAGAGGATCAGGAAAGAGATGAAGAATCACCTCAACCCAGGCTTTTTCTCCGCCAGAATTTGAGCGATGTGTGCGCAACGGATCTCAGACCCCTTTTTTCTCAAGCCGCCCTCGATGTGCATCAAACAGCTCACATCACAGCCAACGACAACCTTAGCACCACTACTTTCGATCGCCTGAATTTTCCTGTGGAGCATCTCTGCGGATATTTCTGGTTGATCAATTGCAAACAGACCTCCGAATCCACAACAATCTGTCTCTAGCTCGCTTACTTCCGCACCAGCGACCAATCTTAATAATTCAAGCGGCTGCTTATCAATTCCAAGCCCTCGTAAGAGATGGCAGGAAGGGTGGTAGGCGATAGAACCCGAGTACGCAGCCCCTAATTGATTAACCTTTGCTTGATTTACCAAAAATTCACTTAGCTCAAAGGTTCGATTGGCAAGCTCCCTTGCTCGCTCCAACATCCTTTTGTCATCTTTGTAGAGCTCAAGGTATTCGTGCCGGATCATGGCTGCACAGGAACCCGATGGAACCAGGATCGGCCCAGAGGTCGCCTCAAAAACCTCGATAGTATGGAGAGCCATTTTCCTGGCTTCTGCCCGATATCCAGCATTGTAAGCCGGCTGACCACAGCATGTTTGGTCATCTGGGAATTCAACCAGGAAGCCCGCGCGATTGAGCACTTCCACCACGGCCTCACCTATCATGGGGAACAGACTATCCACCAGGCAAGTTGCGAAGAGTTGAACAGTTTCAATCATTTTGGGTTCTCTCCTATATTATTGCGATATTTTCGCGGCAATATATTGAGTAGGCCCGAGATTAATACAAATACCTGGAATGGAAGGGGTCGTCGCTGAAAAAGACGACGACCCGCTGTCGGGGCGGGCGGATTTGAACCGCCGACCCCCTGCACCCCATGCAGGTGCGCTAAACCTGGCTGCGCTACGCCCCGATGTCGAGGCTGATTATAATCCAGCGCCAATCAACCGACAATGTTGCCCTCCCGATGGTCCAATCCCCATTACCCTCCCGGAGGTTCTGGAGTGGGCTTCACCTCAAGATCTATTCTACTGAACCTCCGGGAGGGTAATGTCAGCTACCCCTCCCCAAATCGTGCGATGATACGAGCAGTGTGCCGGACCCCGTTAACGAAGTTGTCGATGACCAAATTCTCGTTGGGCGCGTGAGCGAGTGAGCCTGGATATCCCACACCAGCGGTCGCCACGGGCAACTGAAGAGTGTGAAGGAATGCGTGGTTTGGACCAGATCCGCCCACCATCGGTGCGATCAGTTGAGGCACACCATAAACGTCCTCGGCAGTCTGAACAACCAATTGCAAGAATGGATTATCTGGATCAGTCCTGCCAGGTCGTACCCCTCCTAAAGCGGTAATTTCAACATCTCCGAATCCGTGCGAATCCAAGTGAGTGCGCAATTGTTTGTGCACCTTTTCTGGCGATTGATTTGGAACAAGGCGAAAGTCGACCTTGGCGCTCGCTTGGGCTGGAAGAACAGTTTTGCTGCCCGGTCCTTGATAACCGGAACTTAGGCCACAAATCGTACAGGTAGGATTGAAAACAGCTTCTCGACTGAGTTCCAGACCACCGTCTAGATCTTTAAGGAAACCATTGAGCCCATAGGTTTGCAAAAAGCTGGAGGCTTCGTCTGGAAGTTCCGAAAGGTGTTCCAAATCTTTCTTTGTTGGGGGTAAAACGTCGTCATAAAAACCTGGAAGCTGGATGTTTTCGTCATGATCCTTCAATGTCGATAACGCCCAAACAAGCCTCCAAGCCGCGTTAGGGAAGATGGAACCACCAAGTCCGGAATGGGCATCGCGCGAGGCCGTCCTAACGCTGAGTTCGACATAGAGAATGCCACGCAATCCAGCATACTGCACTGGAGTTCCCTCATGATTTACTCCGCCAAATTCCCATAAACATGCATCTGCGGTTAATAGATCACGATGTTGTTCGAGGAATGCAGGGAGGTTCACACTTCCGATTTCCTCTTCGCCCTCAATCACAAACTTAATATTGCAGGGCAGTTCATCCATTACTGTCAGGAGGGCGTCGATCGCTGCGATGCGACATTGAATATGCCCCTTATCGTCGCTTACCCCCCGGGCGAACATCTTGCCATCTCGAATTGCGGGTTCGAAGGGAGGGGAGTGCCAGAGGTCCAATGGTTCAGGTGGTTGAACGTCATAGTGGTTGTAGAACAGCAGCGTTTTATCTAAGCGCCCTTTCTTCTCGGCTACTACGACAGGGAAACCATCTGAAGGCATAAGTTCAGACATAAACCCTCGTTTGGAGAGCATTTCTGATACAAGTTGGGCGCACTCCACCATCCCAAGCCCTTGAGCCGAGACACTTGGTTGTGAACATAATGTTGATAATTCCGAAAGACTGCTCTCAAGATTCTCTAAGATTGCGTCATCAACACGCTGCATATCGCGCATAGCCTGCTCCTCAAAACCAAACTTAAAGGATTATAGCCATAGGTCGATAGAGTGAAAACCCTCAGACGCAAACGATCACATCCACGCTCGTGTGGAGGTGATCTGGACATTTCCCCCCAATGGCTGGGGAGTCACTCGTTCGCCTAAAGATGAGATCGATTCTATAATCCAGCAGCGTGGGGGGCGTCGTCTACTGCTCAGGCTTGCGCCGTATATGCTTACCGAGGGGAGTGGCGTGAACCTTGGAGGTTGTGAATGCGGATTTATGACATTTCCGTGGGGGTGTCAGAAGAGATACCAGTTTGGCCGGGGGATCCTCCCGTAGTCCTTAAGCGTGTGGCAAAAATTGAGGATGGGGCGAATGCGAATGTAAGCCACTTCTCCGCTTCAGTGCACATCGGCACCCATATGGATGCGCCGGTCCATTTTCTCGATGATGGAGAGGGAATTGAGGCCATTCCATTAAATATTTTGATTGGCCGGGCATACGTAATCGATCTTTCCAAAGCCACCGTGCTTGACGCTGAGACTCTGGAGAGAGCAGGAATCCCACCTCGAACAAAGCGCCTTCTTCTCAAGACCAGGAATTCAGATTTGTGGGCAAGGGGTGAAACCAATTTCCAAACGGATTTCGTTGGGGTGAACAAGAGTGGAGCTGAATGGTTGGTCCGTAAGGGTGTTCAGCTTGTAGGAGTGGATTATCTTTCCGTCGCGCCATTCAAGCAAAGTAAAGAACCTCACCAGATCCTTTTAGGGGCGGGCATTGTGATCCTCGAAGGCTTGAACCTCGATGAAGTCAGCCAGGGAAGATACAACTTGTGTAGCCTGCCAATAAAATTGATTGGCTCCGATGGTGCACCCGCTAGAGCAATTCTCACAGGTGTTTAACTTAAGTAGATGGATGGTATGATAACTGAGTTTTCAGATCTAGCGATTGCGGTCGGAGTTGTCGGCGCGGTGCTGCTCATCGTGTTCATTGCATGGAATATAATCGTCCGTCGCCGCAGGGTGGCTTATCATTACACACCATCTAGTTTGGATGATGTTGCAGATGCGCAGATCGAAAAGGGTGAGTTTAGCTCCTCCATTATCAGTGAGCAGATTGAGGAAAAAGTGAAACAAATCCTGGAGAAACAGGGGTTAAGCCTGGGCGATGAACTTGATTTTGGAACTGCGTCCGATGGCAGTTTGCAAATTTGGGTGTCGGGCCAGGCCTATGATGAGCTGGATGAGATCCCTGATAGCAGCGTTCGAGATGCGGTAAAGAAGGCGGTCGACGAATTCAACCAATAAACTCCAAAATTCCCTATGAAAATAAAAAAAATGCATTACTCACAAATTTCGGGCATCATACCAGCTGTACCCACCCCATTTTCTGAAGATGGAAAACTTGATTTAGAAGGCCTGCGGTTCAATTTAAACAGGCTGGGTGAAGAGCCGCTTGCGGGCTACCTTATTGGCGGATCCAATGGTGAATTTGTCTATCTAAGCGCTGAGGAAAGAGTGCAGGTGGTCACGGCTGCGCGTGAAGTGATCCCGGAAGATCGAATTTTAATCGTCGGATCGGGGATGGAATCAACACGCTCGACGATTGTTATGACGAAGATGATGGCTGAGACGGGAGCAGAAGTAGCTATCGTTGTTTGTCCCAATTATTTCACCAGTAAAATGACATCGGATGCATTGGTGAAGCACTATTCAGCCGTGGCTGACGCTTCTCCTATCCCAATTCTTTTATACAGCGTGCCGGCAAATACAGGTTTTGACCTGCCAATCGAAGCAGTAGTTCGTTTAGCACCACACGAGAATATCATCGGCATGAAGGATAGCGGCGGGAATATCACAAGGATTGGTTCTTTAGTACTTAAAACACCCAATAACTTTTCCATGATGGCTGGATCCGGTGGTTTCTATTTGGCCGCGCTTGCTGTTGGGTGTGTCGGAACAATCTGTGCACTGGCAAATATCGCTGCCAGAAAGTTGGCATTGATCCAGGAGTATTTCGATCAAGCGGACCTGATCAACGCCAGAGCGACTCAATTACGCCTGATTGAACCCAACACAATATTGACAGTCCAGTTGGGGGTCCCTGGCCTCAAAAACGCAATGGACATGCTGGGCTTCAAAGGTGGTGCGGCAAGACCGCCACTACTGCCCTTGACGGATGAGGAGAGGGATGAGGTGCGGAGGGTGCTCGAAGAGTCTGACATTCTTGATTGAATATCTTTCTTGGAGGGTGTGTGGGCTTTGGTTCGCGTCGCCCTCTAAATATTTAAGTTTTTTCGATAATCGTAGGGCAGGGGGCTGTCTAAAAAGTATTGGAATGCATTTCGCTTCATCTTATACTCTGGGTGTATGGGCAACGCGTGCTGACGCACGTCGCCGGTTGCCCGTACACATGGGGTTGCTGGTGACCATCTGAATACATCAGATTACTGGTTCCCTGACGGACGAATGATGTTCTTTTGGAACAACCCACCTGTCCGATTTAAATCAGCGCCTACTTTTTTTCATCCGGAGTACTTACTATCGAGCGAAGGATTTTCGTGACATCCTGCCTGGCTGTAAGATCAGCCTCTGGGCGAAGCCGAACCGCTATCTCCTCCAGGGTTTCATCAGTAATTGGATGTAAATAACCGGGATCGAGTTCAGCCAAGGGCACCGCCAAATGCGCGCGCTCGAATATTTCTGGGTCGGGGATAACAAACTCAGGAGTCTGAATTACGAGGGTGTTGTAGAAGCACAGATCTAAGTCTATCGTTCGGGCAGCGTACTTATCCTCAGTTCGAACTCTTCCCAATTGAGCTTCAATCGAACGAAGCGCGTGCCTGACCCCCAAAGCCTGAAGATGGGTCAATAACAATGCGGCGGCATTCAGGAAATCAGGCTGTTCACTTCTTCCAAGGGCAGGATTTTGATAAACACCTGAAACTGAAAGTATCTCGCCAAGCTTTTTTAATTTGCGAATTGCCAGGGGGAGGTATTTCTCTGGATCGATATTCGAGCCAATGGAGATAAACGCTCGTTTAGGCAAAATCCTCAGCTCCACGCTCTATTTCAACACCTACTGATTTGGCGAACCGCAGGGCTCCAGGCTTTTCCACTCGAACCCGTGCCCGAATAACTCCCGGTTCATTAAGACAAATCTTGGCGATGTCTGCTGCAAGGGTTTCCACGGTGTAGGGATCGTTCAACTCGATGTGTTTAATGACTTTTTTGGCTACAGTCTTATAATTTACACTGTCGTCGATATTATCTGTCTCTCCGGCTTTTAGTAAATCTGCAGTCATGACGATGTTAATCAGGATATCCTGTTTATTCTCCCTCTCCCAATCGTTGATCCCAATTATTCCTCTAAGCAGCAGGTCTTTAATCTCAATTCGATCTTCTTTCATCGTTCCCAATCCTCGCTAATCAATCTCCCTCGAATGGGGAAAGGTCTCACCTAATGTACCCATCCCACTGCTTGATTTTACTCTCAATCGCATAATCTGACTCCCTTGAAAAAGGTCAATCGCAAGGAGAGGATATGTAAGCCAACTTGCCCTTCAATAATTAATCCGTGGTAGTATTTTTGACAAGGACCTATGTATGGAGGATTCTATGCACTCAATAGAAGCAGCTGCTGAACTTCTCAGTGGTGTTGGGGTCGCAAAACCTGAAATCGAAGCGGCGATTGGCCAACTTCTCAATGCTTTCGGGGAGGACGTAAACAGAGAAGGGCTTGAACGCACACCTGAGCGGGTAGCGAGGATGTACGATGAACTACTGGCTGGCTACAGAGTTGATCCTTATGCCTTGATCAATGAAGCCGTTTTTGAGGTTGATTACGATGACATGATCATCGTTCGAGATATCGAATTCTACAGTATGTGCGAACATCACCTTTTACCATTCATCGGGAAAGCGCACGTAGCCTATATCCCTGACGGCAAGGTTATTGGTCTCTCAAAAATCCCGCGCGTTGTTGACTTGTTTGCAAGACGATTGCAGGTCCAGGAGAGGATGACTGCTCAGATTTCCGAATTCTTGCAGGCTGCGATTCATCCTCTGGGGGTGGCCGTAGTCGTGGAGGGAATGCACCTTTGTTCAAAAATTCGAGGCGTAAAAAAAGCTAATGCTCGAATGGTAACCAGTTGTATGATCGGTGCCTTCAGGGAGAACCAAGCCACCCGTCAGGAATTCATGTTCCATCTTGAGCGTGGAGACATCCCACTTTCCATCTGAAATTGTTCGTGATCTTAAAACTAAAACAGGGCAATCGAATCTGCCCTGTTTTAATTTGAATCTTTAGATTCAAACTTATTCCATTAAATCCAAGCCTTGAATTGGCAACGTGTAGCCGCCATCTACGAGGATTGTTTGACCTCTAATCATGTCTGCTTGAGCAGTACAAAGGAAGGCGACAACGCCAGCCACATCTTCGGGAGTAACGATGCGTCCGGCAGGAGTTTCAGCGATTACTGCAGGGAGTACGTTTTTTTTCCTGAGCTGTTCGAAGTGCTTCAGGGCATCCGTCTCGACGATGCCTGGAGAAACTGCGTTCACGACGATATTGTGCTCAGCCAATTCAACCGCCAGATACTTGGTGAGAGTTTCTACCGCAGCCTTACTCGCACCAACCACGGCGTAATTGGGCATAACACGGAACGATCCCGGGCTTGAGATACTTACGATATGACCTCCCCCGCGCTTTTGCATCAATGGAACTGCACGTTGCGCAGAAAAGAGCACGGAGCGGGCGTTGATATTCATCGTCCAATCCCAGCCTTTGGATTTTTGTTCGAGAACCTTTCGGTTATATCCTGATGCAGCGTTACATATCAGGATATCAAGCCCACCAAAAGTCTCGGCGGCTGCGTTAATAAGACTATCGATCCCGGAAATCTCACCAATATTTGCCTTAACTGCAATAGCCTTTCTTCCGAGATTTAGGATTTCTTCGACCGTGGCTTCAGCAGGTTTCCGATTACGGAAGAAGTTAATAACGACATCAGCGCCACCCTCAGCAAGTCTGATTGCAATGGCTCGGCCAATCCCTCTACCTGAGCCAGTGACCACTGCAACTTTGTTCGGAAACATCATCTCTACCTCTTTCCATTAAATAATGAAGACCTTTCATATCAAATCAAGTCCATCCATCATAATACCACTCACAACTATTAGGCAGGTGAAATTAGGGGGAGGCTGAATGTACTCCCCGGCGGTGCTCGCAACAATGCATGTCATAACTAATCGATATTTTTCACCCATCTCTTTGTGATAGCATATGCCCATGCGATTAGAAGAAGTAAAGCTTAACATCGACAAAGAACTCCAGATGGCGGAAGAGTCGCGGCAGAAGGGGAATGAAGGGCGTGCGAGAGTTTGCGCCCGGAGAGCAGCAGGGATAGCGATTGGTTTCTATTTTGAGAGTTTGACCAAAGCATTTGCTCCAAAGAGTGCCTATATCCTTCTTCAGTGGTTGAGTGAGCAGGGACAAAATGATTTGGAGATCCGACGAGCCGCTCAGCGATTGACGGTCCGAGTTTCTCCTGATCACACACTTCCTCACCCTGAGGATCCGATTGCCGATGCGAGGTTAATCATTGATGCACTGAAGCATGAGAAAAGCTCAAATCCATCGCATTCAACTTGATCCCCAGTGCCCTGTAAAGAATGGTTATGATTAATTGGCGAAATCGTCGTGGAAGTTGCTGAATGATGGGAGAGCCAATGGCGCCTGAGCGTGATCTGCGAAAATTTGCTCGGAGTACTCAATGGCGATTGGTTGTAGGTTTTCTATTTATTCTCGTTGCGATCGGGGATGGGTTGATTTGGTACTTTTATGGAACACAGGCTCTCCAACTGGCATTGGTATGCAATATGACTGCACTAATTCCTGTGGTATTAATCGTTATAGCACTATGGCTGCTGGAAAAACTCCTTCGGAGTACGGATAATGAATAGTCCACCGTTAAAAGGTGAGACCAAGGGAGGTCTGACCTATCTTTCTCGTACAGTTGATGGCAGGCCTTCGGCATCGATTGTGATGTTGCATGGGCTAGGAGGAAACGAGACCTCAATGTGGGCGTTGGAGAATGCCGTCCCGGTGGATGCTTTTGTCATCACCCCAAGAGCACTATTCCCGTTAGGTGCAGAGAGTTATAGCTGGATTCCGCCACGCTTAAGCGGATGGCCGAGACTGGAGGATTTTCAGCCATCTGTGCAAGCGATTGAGAAGATGCTTGAAGGCTTGGAACATGAATCGCAATTTGATCGAAACAGATTGGTATTGATGGGTTTCAGCCAAGGCGCCGCATTGGCTTTTGCGGTAGCAACTCAAAGTAACTTGAAACCAGTCGCACTGATCGTCGCAGCTGGTTTTATCCCACAAGGTGACCTAACGGGATTGCGAGATATTTCCGTATTCTGGGGACATGGCAGTCAAGATGAATGGATCCCAATTGATAGAGCAAAACGGGAAGCTAACCACTTGGCCGATATGGGATTGCGCGTGAATTTTTGTGAAACTGACGTGGGTCATAAGCTCGGATTGGAATGTCTGGAAGGGTTGCGGAAGTGGTTGAAAATGAGAATTCATTCATTGTGATGAGGTAATATTTTTTTGGGTCAATTTGGCTCATTGAGTATTTCGTTCGTGATAAGATAGTGATAATCTTGTGTTCAGGCCAAGACAGTGTCGGATAAAGGATCTAATTTTTTGAGAGCACACACATAGGATTCAAAAAACGAGACCTCGCCTACATCTAAGCCAATGGTTCGGAATCGAATTGGATTCCGATCTTTTTTCACCGACCACTCATCCACGCCGGAGTCATCGATGCAGGATCAAGATCTCGAAACACGCGCAATAAATACCATTCGATTTCTCGCAGCAGATGCAGTTCAGAAAGCGAATTCGGGCCATCCTGGATTACCCATGGGAACCGCGGCGATGGCCTTCGTCGTTTGGACGCGTCACCTGAAATATAATCCCTTCGCACCTGAATGGGTAAACCGTGATCGATTTGTCCTTTCTGCGGGTCATGGCTCGATGCTCCTTTATGCACTCCTACACTTATCCGGTTACGATTTACCCCTCGATGAGATAAAGAACTTCCGGCAATGGGGCAGTATCACACCAGGACATCCGGAACATGGTTTGACTCCAGGTGTTGAAACAACCACGGGTCCATTAGGGCAGGGTTTCGCCAATGGGGTAGGGATGGCAATTGCCGCAGAGCATTTAGCCGCGCTTTATAACCGTGAGGGATGCCCGGTCGTTGATCACCATGTTTACGGCATCGTTTCGGATGGTGATCTTATGGAGGGTGTCGCATCGGAAGCCGCTTCCTTAGCGGGGCACCTCCGGCTGGGCCGCTTGATATACCTCTACGATGATAATCGGATTACGATCGATGGAAGTACTGATCTGACATTCACCGAGAGTCGGGCGGTAAGGTTTTCTTCATACGGTTGGCAAACCCTTCATGTTGATGATGGGAATGATCTCGACCAAGTCGACAAGGCGATCGAGCAAGCGAAAGCTGACCCTCGACCTGCTCTGATACTTTGTCGAACGCACATCGGTTATGGTTTGCCAACCCGACAAGATACAGCAGCGGCACATGGTGAACCGCCCGGTGAAGAGGAATTGGCCGGTGCAAAAGAAAAACTGAATTGGCCGCTTGAGCCCACTTTCCTCATCCCGGATGATGTCAGTGAATACTTTTCCAAGATTAGAGAGGCGGGAGTGAGGAAGCACGATTCCTGGATTGAACTTTTTAATGACTATAGCAGGGCATATCCAAAATTGGCGGCTGAGTTTGAGCGTGTGCATTCAGGAAAACTTCCCGCTAATATTGGCGCAACAACTTTTTCTCCCGATAAAAAAGGATTGGCGACACGTGCCTCTTCTGGACAAGTGTTGAATAGCTTGGCCCCGCTCCTACCAGAATTAATTGGAGGATCGGCGGACCTGACTGGCTCAAACAAGACGGATATTAGAGGCGAAGAACCCTTCAGCGCGCTCAACCCCAGCGGTCGATATATCCACTTTGGCATTCGAGAGCACGCCATGGGAGCGATTTTGAATGGGATTGCAGTTTATGGTGGATTGATTCCCTATGGTGGCACATTTTTGGTGTTTTCGGATTACATGCGTCCATCAATTCGCCTGGCGGCATTGATGGAACAACGTGTAATCTATGTATTTACTCATGATTCAATCGGATTAGGAGAGGATGGTCCCACTCACCAACCGATTGAACAACTTGCGGCACTTAGAACGATCCCAAATCTCACGGTTATCCGGCCAGGAGATGCGAACGAAACCGCGATCGCTTGGCTTGTAGCTCTGGAAAGTGAGCACAGGCCTGTTGCCCTGGCTCTGACAAGACAAGTTGTGCCGACTCTGGACCGTGAAACCTATGCCGCCGCCAACGGATTACGGCAGGGAGCGTATGTTCTTAAAGATCCTGGAACAGAAAAGAAGCATAAAAATTCCCTT
>SDBU01007382.1_pt1 | contig 12689 bp, 11 predicted proteins | sample 2277071 | NCBI WGS metagenome assembly SDBU01 (sample SAMN10397929, study PRJNA504765) | marine sediment metagenome | isolation source: marine sediment core GS08_GC12, 126 cmbsf | place: Arctic Ocean: Gakkel Ridge, Loki's castle | collected 2008 | reverse complement strand
GGGCTGCCGTGGCCAATAATATTCTTAAACCTGGCAATAATGGTAGTTTTGGTAGTTTTGTGGTCTAAATTCTTTAAACTAGGAGGGGGCAGGGTTGAGGTTTGAGCGGTATGGCATCGGTATAGCTAAAGGTATGGCTTTAACTTTAAAGCACCTGTTTCGTAAGCCAATTACCACCCAGTACCCTGAAGAGAGACTAACCATCTCTCGCCGAATCCGGGGCAACGAGCTTGCTTGGGATAAGGACAGGTGCACTGGTTGTTATACGTGTGCCCGGAGCTGTCCTCATGGCGTTATTGAGATTGTAATCTCTGGGACTGGGAGGAGGGGATTGGTTCCGGCGCCATGTACCCAGGCATGCCCGGCCGGTGTGGATGCCGCCCGTTATGTCCGCTTAATTGCTGAAGGTAAGTTTATCGAGGCGTTAGCTGTGGTCCGGGAAAAAATTCCGTTCCCATCAGCTTGCGGTTACATCTGCGCTCATCCTTGCGAGTCTAAATGTACTCGTGGGCAGATTGATGAGCCAATTGCCATACGGATACTCAAGCGGTTTGCCTGGGAGCATGATACTGGTGTATGGAAACAGGGCTCTAAGATTGCTCCGCCCACTGGTAAGCGGGTGGCTATTGTCGGCGCTGGGCCAGCCGGACTCACCGCAGCCTACTACTTGGCTAAGCTTGGTCATTCCGTAACCGTCTTTGAAGCCTTGCCTGAGCCGGGTGGCATGCTGCGCTATGGTATCCCTGAGTATCGACTGCCCAAAGATATTCTCCTGGCTGAGATTAAGGAGATAACCGATGTTGGCGTTGAGATAAAGACGAGTACCAGTGTGGAGTCACTGGAAAGCCTCTTTACCCAGGGTTATGATGCTATCTTTATAGGCGTGGGGGCACAGCAGCCTACCGGGATAGGTGTTGAGGGAGAAGATAGTCCCAGGGTGATAGAAGGTGTATCTTTCTTGAGAGAAGTAAATCTGGGTAGGAAGGTAGAATTAGGCGATAGGGTGGCGGTTATCGGCGGTGGTAATACGGCGATGGATTCGGCACGAACTGCGCTCCGTATTGGGGCTAAGGAGGTGACCATAGTCTATCGTCGGACTCGGGTGGAAATGCCGGCTAATCCTGAGGAGATTGAAGAGGCTCTTCATGAGGGGATAAAAATCTATTTCCTGGCAGCGCCATCAAGAGTAATTGACCAGGATGGTGAAGTGCAGATGGAGTGTATTCGCATGAAGCTGGGTGCGCCGGATGCCAGCGGCAGACGGCGACCTGAACCAATTGAGGGTAGTGAGTTCACCATGGTCTTTGATACTATTATTGCGGCTATTGGTCAGCGTCCGGATATTCCAGAGTCATTTGATATACCAGTCAGTCGGTGGAATACTATTGAGGTTGACTCTGATACCCTGGCTACTAGCAAGGAAGGCGTATTTGCCGGTGGTGATGTCGTGCTGGGGCCAGCTACAGTCATTGAGGCCATTGCCGCTGGAAGAAGGGTGGCAATCTCCGTAGATAAATACTTAGGGGGTACAGGGGTTATTGATGAGATACTGGCACCGGTAGAGGACATACCCCTCATGGTTGGCGGACCCAGGGAGGCATATCGGCCAGAGATACCTGCTATCGCGCTTGACCAGCGCCTCGGCAGCTTTGACGAGGTAGAGCTTAGCCTGGGTGAAGAGTTGGCGGTTGAGGAGGCGAAGCGGTGCCTGAGGTGTGACCTTACTTATGAACCGATGACATATCAGGTAGACACCAGGAAGTGTATATTCTGTGGCTTATGTGTTGAGTCCTGTCCCTTTGATGCGTTGTTTATGGGTTATGGTTATGAACGGTCTTCGTATCGGCAGCAGGAACTGGTGCTTGGTAAAGAGGATTTGCTCATCCATGAGAAGATAAAACCCAGTGGTTATGCTCACCCTGAGGTTGAGGCGGACTTACCTGAGCAGACTTTACTACTCAATAGGGATAAGGTGAAAAAGCATGGGACTTGAGATTGCTTTCTGGGTATTAGCCATAGTTGGTATAACGTCGGCTCTGGCGGTAGTTTTACTCCGTGATATTTTCCGGGTGGCTCTTTCTCTGGTTCTTTGTTTTCTGGTTGTGGCTGGAATCTATGTTACCCTTAGTGCTGACTTTTTGGCCGCAGTACAGGTGCTGATTTATGTCGGGGCCATATCAATATTGATTATTTTGGCTATCATGCTGACCAGGGAGGTTCAGCAGGGCAGTCTCTCTAATAAATTACGAGTTCCAGCTTTTGTGGTGGCTGTTTTGCTTTTGGGGGTGGTGGTTTTTGCCGTGGTTAATACTCCCTGGCAGGTATCGGCGGTACCACCCCTGGAACCGACTACGGCGGCCCTTGCCGGTAAGCTCTTCGGCGAGGGTGGTTTTATCCTGGCGGTGGAGATTGCCGCCGCACTTTTGCTTGCCGCTATTTTAGGGGCAATTGTTTTGGTTAGGGAGAAGTAAAAAGTATGTCTATAGGTTTAGAGCATTACCTTATATTGTCAGCCATTCTATTTTCTATAGGGCTATACGGGGCGCTGGCTAAGCGCAACGCCATAGTTATACTAATGTCTATCGAGATTATGCTTGTCGCGGTGAGTATCGCTATGGTCGCTTTCTCTCGGTATATTGTGCCGCTAATGCTGACCGGACAGGTTTTCGTCATATTTATAATGGTGGTGGCGGCGGCTGAGGCAGCGGTGGGCTTAGCCATAATAATGGCTATCTATCGGAGTCGTGAGACTATTGATGCTACCAAAATCGACTTGATGAAATGGTAGGTTAGAAATGCAGGGAAGCGGAGTTAAGAAACCATAATGCCACACGAGTTAATATGGCTTATATTCCTGTTGCCTCTTTTTTCTTTCATTATAATTGGTTTGTTTGTCAGACCCTTCCTGAACCATAAGCCCAAGCTTGGTGGCTATATTGCTATTGCTTCTATCTTTGGTTCTTTCGTGTTGTCAGTCTGGGCTTTAATGGGGGTGCTGGCCGCACCGGGGCATGAGATACTAGTGCCTGACATTAACTGGGTGATTATTGAGGGCGAGGTTACCATTCATCTGGGAATAATAATGGATTCGCTAACAGCAGTGATGCTGATTGTGGTTACTGTGGTCAGCCTGATGGTGCAGATTTACTCGCAGGGTTATATGCATGGCGACCCGGGTTATCACCGCTACTTTGCCTTTATGTCACTATTTACCGCCTCGATGCTGGGTTTAGTTCTGGCGGATAATCTGATTTTCCTGTTTGTATTCTGGGAACTGGTTGGCTTATGCTCTTATCTGCTTATTGGCTTCTGGTTTCATCGGCCGGCGGCACGTAATGCGGCTACAAAGGCATTTGTTGTTACCCGGATTGGTGACTTTGGCTTTTTGGCTGCCATACTGCTTCTATTTTATAACACTGGAACCTTTGATATTGCTGAACTCCATAATCTGGCCATAGCTGGAGCTATAGCGGGCACGACCCTTACCTGGGCAGCTATTGGCATCTTTTCCGGTGCCGTGGGTAAGTCAGCCCAATTTCCACTCCATACCTGGCTGCCCGATGCTATGGAGGGTCCCACCCCGGTTAGCGCTCTTATCCATGCGGCGACTATGGTGGCGGCAGGCGTCTTTCTGGTAGCCCGCATGTTTCCCCTCTTTGAGCACTCGGTTGAGCCATTTGAGGCATTGACCATAGTGGCTGTAATCGGCGGCGTCACCGCTATATTTGCCGCCAGTATGGGCCTGGTGATGAATGATATTAAGCGGGTGCTGGCTTATTCTACTATCAGCCAACTTGGCTATATGATGCTGGGATTAGGCACTGGTGGTATAGCTATCGGCATCTTTCACCTGTTTAATCATGCCTTTTTCAAGGCGCTACTATTTCTGGGGGCGGGTAGTGTCAATCATGCCACCGGAACTTTTGATATGCGTCAAATGGGCGGACTGCGTAAGGTGATGCCGTGGACGTATGCCACCTTTGTTATTGCCTCGCTGAGCATTGCTGGTATCTGGCCCCTTGCCGGATTCTGGAGTAAGGATGAGATATTAGCCAGCTCTTTGGGAAGTCAACCTGTACTCTTCACTCTGGCTCTGATAACTGTGTTTATGACTGCCTTTTATATGTTCCGAGTAGTCTTTCTTACCTTCGGTGGTGAGTACCGGGGGGGTGGTGCCGAGGCTTATGGCAAGCCCCACGAATCGCCATCGGTGATGGTCATGCCGATGGTGATTCTAGCTATTCTGGCGGTTGTTTCTGGCTTCTGGAATGTTACCGGGCACTTTGGTGCATTTATGGGGCATGGTGAGACGCTTGGTTTTGCTCAGGGCTTCTTTGGCATCCTGTCCCATCCTTTGCCCTGGATATCACTGATAATGGCTGGGTTAGGTATTCTTTTAGCCTATGCGATGTATAGCGTTAGGTGGCTATCAGCGGAGCGGATAGGCAAGCTATTTTCTCCTTTGTATACCTTGTTCTACAGAAAATACTGGTTGGACGAGCTTTATGAAGGTATCTTTGTGGGCAGGGTATTAAACAACGGAATTTTTGCCGGCTTACAGCAATTTGATACTTATGCTGTGGATGGGACAGTAAATGGGATAGCTAATACAACCATAGCCGGGGGCAAAGCCATCAGGCAGGCACAGACCGGGCAGTTACAGCTCTATGGTCTGTTCATTGGCATAGGTATTCTGGCTATTGCTCTCAGCGTGTATTTCTTTGGATGAAAAGGAGTCAGCGTAGTTGAGTTTTCCTTATTTGACAGCGATAATCTTTCTACCGGTAGCGGGGGCGATTTTAATTGCCTTTATGCCGGGTCTCTCCGGCAGGCTGATTAAGCGCCTGGCGGCTATTTTCACCTTTATTCCCCTGGTTCTATCCATCTTTCTTTTTGCTAATTTCGATAGGTCTCTCGGGACGGCTGGGGTAATTCAGTTTGAAGAAAAGGTCTCATGGATTGCAACGATTAATGCTTACTACCATCTGGGTGTCGATGGCTTGAGTCTGCCCCTGATTATGCTGATGACCTTTCTCGGTTTCCTGGTTGTTTTAATCTCGTGGAAGATTAACCTCAGACCCCGGGAGTATTTTGCCTGGCTACTGCTTTTAGAGACAAGCATTCTGGGGGTATTTTCCTCCCTTGACCTGCTGCTATTCTTCCTCTTCTGGGAGATAGAAATTATCCCGATGTACTTCCTGATCTCTATCTGGGGAACTGGTCGGAAGGAATACTCAGCGATAAAGTATGTTATATTCACTTTATTTGGCAGCGCCTTGATGCTGGCGGGCATCCTCAGTCTGTACTTCACCACCGGCAGTCTTAACATGATAGAGATAGCCCAGACTGGGCTTGCCTCATTTACCGCAGTTATCCCGCTAGTGGCTATCTTCTTCCTTCTTTTCATTGGCTTTGCCGTCAAGCTGCCTGTTTTCCCATTGCATACCTGGCTGCCGGATGCCCATACTGACGCCCCGACGGCGGTTAGCGTGGTGCTGGCGGGGGCACTGCTTAAAATGGGTGGCTATGGCATGATTCGACTGGGTGTAACCATGTTCCCACAGGTTGCCTATAATTATGCACCCATTTTAGTGGCATTTGCCGTGGTCAGCGTGCTTTATGGGGCGGCGGTAACCTTGAGGCAAACCGACCTTAAGCGGATGATTGCTTATAGTAGCATCAGCCATATGGGCTATGTGCTACTGGGTATCTTTGCCTTAACTCAGGTAAGCCTGACCGGAGCTACTTTACAGATGTTCAGCCATGGCGTTATCACTGGACTCCTGTTTGCGGTGGCAGGTCTGGTTATGCACAAGGCTGGTGAGCGAAACCTCAACAAGCTTGGGGGACTGGCACGGCAGATGCCGGTTATCGCTGTCGTCTTTTCTATAGCCGGGCTGGGTGCCCTGGGGTTGCCAACCACCAGCGGCTTCGCCGCTGAGTTCCTGGTTTTTCTGGGGAGTTTTTCCAGTACTGTCGTTACTGGCATTCAGGTTTACACTATCCTGGCGGTGCTGGGCATTGTTATTACTGCGGGATACATATTGTGGATGTTACAGCGTGTGTTCTATGGTGGGGTACTGGAAAAATTCAATGGCGTGAGTGATGCCGATGCTCTGGAGAAAGTATATATGTTCGCCTTTGTGGCGGTGATTATGCTGGTCGGTATCTATCCGGCAATTCTAACCGATGTTATTAAGACTGGTGTTTCACCCATAATGAGCTTAATAGGGGGGTAAAGGAGCAGATTTTGAATCTTGGGTTACTCTTACCAGAAATAAGTCTTGGTATCTTTGTCATAATAGTAATTCTGGTTGACCTTTTTGTCCAGAGAAAAGGTTTACTGACCTGGGTCAGCATAGCTGGTCTAGTGGTATCCGCCGGCTTTACCCTGGCGATGTGGGGAGACAGCTCTCAGGCTACTTTCAATAATATGCTGGTGGCAGATAACTTTGCCTTGTTCTTTAAACTGCTTTTCCTGGTCATTGCCGCCCTGGTTATTCTAGCCTCGGTGGATTATGTGGGGAAGATGGCACGCTTCCAGGGTGAATACCATGCTCTGGTGCTTTTGTCGGCTCTAGGCATGATGCTGATGGCAGCCACTACCGAGCTAATCTCCATCTATATTGCTATAGAGCTGACCAGCATCTCCCTCTATATCCTGGTTGGCTTCCTCAAGGACTCAAAGTCGACTGAAGCCTCGCTCAAATACCTGTTACTCGGTGCAGTAGCTTCGGCAGTGATGCTCTTTGGTATGGCACTGGTTTTCGGCTTTACCGGTAAGACTCAGCTAGGGGAAATTGCTCAGGTTATTCAGGCTATGTCTCCACAGACTCTCTTAGCCAGCCCGGCGCTTATTTTGGGTATAGTGTTGCTGGTAGCTGGGTTTGGCTTCAAGGTTGCGGCTATCCCTTTCCATATGTGGGTGCCTGATGTTTATGAGGGGGCGCCAACGCCGATAACCGCCTATCTCTCTGTTGCCAGCAAGGCGGCTGGCTTTGCCATTATCCTGCGAGTTTTTTACTCTGCCTTTGGGTTCCCAGACTGGTTGAGTCTGGACTGGGGGTTAATCTTCGCCGTGCTCAGTGCGATTGGTATGACTCTGGGCAATGTAGTTGCCATTCCCCAGGTAAACATCAAGCGTATGTTAGGTTACTCCAGCATAGCTCAGGCTGGCTACCTTATGGTGGGGATAGCTGCTGTCGGCTTATCTCCAGCCGCTGATGTCATCGGGCGAAGCAGTGTTCTCTTCTTCCTGGCCAGCTATGCACTCACTAATATGGGAGCATTTATTGCCATTATTGCTATCTCCAATAAGCTTGATAGCGACCTGATTGACGATTATTCGGGTATGGGCAAGCGGGCGCCGCTGCTGGCTCTGGCTCTGACCCTGTCTCTTATTTCTCTTATTGGTATGCCACCCGCCGCCGGCTTTATGGCTAAGTTCTATATCTTCAGTGGGGCGGTGCAGCATGGCTTGTTGTGGCTGGTAGTTGTTGCGGTAATAAACAGTGTCATATCCGCCTACTACTATATGAGGGTGGTAAAGGTAATGTGGCTGGGCAAGCCAGCCTCAGAGGAAAAGGTACCCTCTTCTGTAGCTTTGAGGGTAGCCTTATCTCTATCCTGTCTGGGCGTTCTGCTCCTTGGTGTTGTTCCTGGCTTGGTAATAGAACGACTAGCCGAAGCAGCCGACAAGATGTTCGTCTTCTAAGCGGCTATCCTGAGGACGGCTTCCTAAATCTTACCGTGTAATTCCACAGATTACCCAGATTGTCATCCAGAACAAATCCTTCACTCCGGCCTGTTTTAATGGTAGTCGCGCGCAGGGGATAATCCGGGTCAGGTAGCCATTCGGTTACGGCCAGGATTCCGCCCGGTTTTAATACCCTTTTTATTTCACGGAGCGCCTTACCTGTATCAGGCACTTCGGGGAGCACGGTTACCATATATACCAGGTCGAGGGACCCGTCTTCAAATGGCAGGTGGTAGGCGCTCGCTGGCTTCAATTCAATATTCTTAATATCCTGATTTTCGGGTCTAGCTAGTTTGTGTTCTAGCTGTCGTAGCATTGCTGGCTGGATATCGACGGCATAGACTTTGCCCTTTTCTCCCACTGCCCTAGCCACGAAGGTGGTAAAGGCACCACTGCCGCAGCCGAGGTCGAGTACCGTCATACCCGGTTTAATACCGCTGCGCTCAATTAGCTTATCCGGTGGTTGTGCCCAGCGCCTTAGGTCGCTGTCCAGGAACCGCCCAATAAATGCTGGGGCCGGGTGGTGATGAAACTTTCTAATTACACGAACCAGCGCAAACCAGAAGAAGAGAATGCCTAAGGCTATCAGTATAACTTTTAATGCTGTCATTTCTGCACCCGAATCGATTAATTATAGGTGATATTACTTATGTAGAGAAATAGTCATTCCTTGAATAAAGGTCGGGTATCGGTAAATGTCGGTGCCCGCTTAGTCAGTGCTACTAGTAGGGCTATTGTAAGCATAGCCAGTGCTACAGCTAGGAAGGCTATGGAGTAATTACCTTTGACATCGAAGACGACTCCGGCCATAGCTGGGCCAACAGCCGAGCCAATACCCCAGGCAATATTCAGTGTACCCATTATCATGCCAATATTGCGCAGCCCAAATGTGTCACCAACCAGTGCGGCTACAGAAGTATCAAAACCCCCGAAGGCTAGCCCGTATATTACGCCAAACAGGTACAGCATCCACAGGTCTTGTGACCAGGCTAGCCATAACATGGCTATTGCCATAAATAAAGCACAGGTGATGGCTGTCGCTTTTCTGCCTATTTTATCGGAGACGCTACCAATGAAGACCCTCCCAGCAATACCGATTCCACCTATCAGGCTGATGACTGCTGCTGCCTTCATGGCAGGAATACCCATGTCTGTAGCATGAGGCATAATGTGGGTTAATACCATTAAGTAACCAAAAGAATCCAGTAACCAGATAAATCCTAGGAACCAGAAGTTAAGTGTTCTGGTAGCCTGCAGCAGTGTAGTTCCCCCTTGCTGAGCACTGCCTCCTATTATTGGTTCATCTGTGACTATTACGACTGAATTTGATTTTGCACCGTTGGGTAGAGCTCTAATTTCGTGGGGGTCCTTTCTTAGTAGTTTGGATAGAGGAATTGCGATTAGCCAAGCAATCGATCCGATTATGATATATGCCATACGCCAATCAAGGGTAGAGATAAGATAGGCGGCAAACGGTGCCATAACTGCCATACCTAGCCCAGCTCCTGAGCCGGCAATACCTAAGGCAAATCCTCGTTTTTTATCAAACCATCTTGAGACTGTTGCCATTGCCACTACGTACATGGCACCGGTTCCTATAGATAGTAATAGGCTATAAGTTATGAATAATTGCCATGGAGCGTTGGTCTGGCTGGTGAGTAATAAACTTAGGCCGGTAAATAGACCCATCAGGAGGATAATGATTCTCGGCCCATGCCTATCCAGTGCCCAGCCGCCTATAAGAGCAAATACGGAGCCGAGCGCTGTCTGAAGGGAAAACACGCTGGAGGTCATGGCTCGAGTTAAGCTAAACTCGCTCTCTATGGATTTGAAGAACACCCCAAAGGAAAAGTATGAGCCATAAATAATGGTGCCAATAACAAGAAAAGTCGCCAGCACTACCCAGCCATAAAATACCCTATTTTTTATCCTTAGAGATGAAAACAATAAGAAGCTCTCCTGACTGATGAGATGTTGGCGCTTGAAAATCCATTATACACTGTTTGTCATCTGCTATCTAGGAACCCTACATCTATTAACTAGGTGCCTGCAATTATCTCCAGCTTGGGCGCCTTTTTACTTAATTTATGGTGTATAATTTACTTAAGTATTTATTAGTGGAAGATTTGAACGGGTGCATTTGGAGGTGATTGTGGAGATAATAATAATTATCCTTCTAGCGATTCTAGTCGTTTTCTTTCTTTGGGACAGGTTCCAAAGGAGACGAGGGTTTAAAGAACAAAGTGATGCTTTATCAAAAGCAGTGGGAGATAGAATAGATGGCACCATCAGTGTTTTTGGAGAGCTTAAAGAGAGACTGGGGGAGCTGACTCAGAGAACAAAGGATATTCAGGAAGTTGGCAAGAATATCTCCAGCTTACAGGAGCTTTTACGCGCCCCAAAATTTAGAGGCGGTTTTGGTGAACTCCTGCTGGAGAGACTACTGGATGATGTGCTACCACGCGATAACTACTCACTCCAATATAGATTTCGCAATGGTGGGATTGTAGATGCTGTTATTCGCATTGGCAAGAATCTAGTCCCTATTGACTCTAAGTTCCCTCTGGAAGATTTTGAGCGAATACTCGCCGTAGAGTCCGAAGAAGAGCAGGCATCCTTACGAAGACAATTCACCCGCACGATTAAAAAACACATTGATAATGTGGCCAAATATATCCTACCTGATGAAAATACATTTGACTTTGCCCTGATGTATATTCCGGCGGAGAATGTCTATTATGAGACCATACTCCGTGGTCATGCTGAAGAAAGCGAGATATATTCTTACTCTCTCCGAAGGAGGGTTATCCCGGTTTCACCAAACAGTTTCTATGCCTATTTACAGGTTATTATACTAGGGCTAAAGGGGCTACATATTGAGAGTGCCGCACGCGAAATTTTGGGACATCTAGGACGTTTGCAAGGTGAGCTTGTGGATTTTCAAGAAGACTATGCCACGTTGGGTACGCATATTGGGCACGCGGTACGAAAGTATGACGATGCTGCCAGAAAATTGGCAAGGCTCAGCGATAAGCTACAGCTGGTAAGTGAAACTCCTATTGAAAAATTACCCGAGGGGGATACTGAAACGCATGACGAGGACGAGTAGCCAGTGAACAGGACTGGAGGCTTTGTTAATCTAAACCGATTCAAGTCAAGCAAGGCGATAAAGCGGCTCAGCAAGGCGGTGTATGATAGACGTCAAAGCTCAAGTTGCTGTGATTACACTCAGCTAGCTAGTAACCACTCAAATTCCGACCTTGACACCTCGAGAGAGGCAATGTTACACTTCCCTTGTCCTCATAAGCGATGCTTTCACTTTTATTGGAAAGTAGATTATGGTTAGGAAAAGAATTGGTATCCTTTATCATCCGAAGGTTGAGGCTGCCTATAAGCTGGCTAAGGAGTTGGGAAGTTTTTTAGACTCCAAGGGTGTTGCGGTTTGGCTATGTTCAGCTTGGGAAGGGGAGAAGGCCAAGGCCCAGTTAGATGATACCGATTTAATTCTTACCACTGGTGGTGATGGTACTATCCTACGGGCGGCTCAGGTAACGCTTCTGACACACATCCCTATTACCGGGATAAATTTAGGTAAGCTGGGATTTATGACTGAGCTCAAAGCTGATGAGGCTAAGACTAAGCTATCTGCCTTGTTAGCGGGAGAGGGCTGGCTTGATGAGCGGGCTATGCTTGAGGCAGAGCTTGCGGCTATAGACCAGGAGCCACTTCATATATTTTATGCCTTAAACGATGTGGTGGTGGCACGGGGAGCAATAGCTCGGGTAGTCCGTGTAGAGGCCAGTGTTGATGGTGAGCCACTGACCACCTATAGGGCAGATGGAGTGATTGTGGCTACAGCTACTGGTAGCACCGGCTATTCACTGGCGGCAGGCGGTCCCATCCTACATCCGCAGGCTAAGGAGTTCCTGCTGTCACCAATATTGCCTCACCTTAGTTTAGCTTATACCGTGGTAATGCCGGCTACCGCCGTAGTTAGGCTGCGTGTTAACACCTTTCATGAAGCAACATTGAGCATTGATGGTCATATAAATTTGCCTTTATTAAGCGGTGCCACGATTACGATTAAGCCCAGTTCTAAGAAGGTTCGATTTTTAAGAATTCATCCAGAGGCTTCTTTCTATGGTTCTCTGGAGCGAAGGTTGAAGGGAAAGCGGTAGATTGAATTCAATAGAAAAAGCCACAATTAAGGATGTACCTCAGATACATCAGCTGATTAATTGCTTTGCTGATAAGGGCGAGATGTTACCTCGGGCGCTGAGTGAGATATACGAAAATATCAGGGATTATTTTGTGGTCAGGCAGGATGAGAGAGTGATTGCCTGCGCCGCACTGCATGTTAGCTGGGCAGACTTAGCCGAGGTAAAGTCACTGGCTGTAGCTGAAGATAGCCAGCAACAGGGCATCGGTGCCTGGCTGGTAGAAGCCTGTCTCAAGGAAGCTAAGGAGCTTGGTATTCCTACCGTTTTTTGCCTGACCTATCAGCCAGCCTTTTTTGAGAAGTTTGATTTCTGTCAGGTGGATAAGATGGAGCTGCCACGTAAGGTCTGGACTGAGTGCTATCGCTGTCCTAAGTTCCCCGATTGTGATGAGGTAGCCCTTATCTATAACTCGGAAACGATGTCTAAAGCATAATGACTCATTCACCAAAGGGGGGAGAGTGTTTAATCCGGCATACGTTGGTGTAGTGATGATTGGGCTCTTGCACGGGCTAGAGCCTGGGCATGGTTGGCCAGTTGCTGTGCTGTATTCTATGAACAAAAGAAACACCGTTTTTAGTGCCACCGTCAGTTCGGGCATAATTGGACTGGCACACCTCATATCATCCATAGCTGTTGTCGTCGCCTATGTTCTGCTCCAGGAATGGCTGGACTTTGAAGCACCCTGGATAAAGTATCTGGCAGCAGGTATTCTG
>SDBU01007381.1_pt1 | contig 12693 bp, 12 predicted proteins | sample 2277071 | NCBI WGS metagenome assembly SDBU01 (sample SAMN10397929, study PRJNA504765) | marine sediment metagenome | isolation source: marine sediment core GS08_GC12, 126 cmbsf | place: Arctic Ocean: Gakkel Ridge, Loki's castle | collected 2008 | reverse complement strand
GTGGTGGTGCGCTCCTGGGGAGAGCCAAAAAAGTTTGATTTCGAGCCAGCCCCCCACTGGAAGCTGGGGGAATCTCTGGGCATTATTGATTTTGAGCGGGGAGTAAAGCTATCCGGCAGCCGTTTCTATGTGCTCAAAGGACTGGGCGCCCGGCTGCAAAGAGCTATCATCTCATTTATGCTCGACCTGCATACCGCAGAGCACGGCTATCAGGAGGTATACCCGCCGTTTATGGTCAAGAGGGAGTGTATGGTCAGCTCCGGTAATCTGCCCAAATTCGCCGATAACCTATATCATGATGAGGAGGATGACCTCTGGTTTGTGCCGACAGCCGAGGTGCCTCTTACCAACCTCCACCGTGACGAAATCATACCACCGGGAGTCTTGCCCATCTATTATGTTGCCTCCACTGCCTGTTTTCGCCGCGAAAAAATGTCGGCGGGGAAGGATACCCGGGGTATAAAGCGAGGTCACCAGTTTGACAAGGTAGAGCTTTACAAATTCACCGAACCAGCCGTCTCTGACGAGGAGCTGGAGAAAATGGTCAGTGATGCCGAGGAAGTCTCCCAGAAGCTAGAGCTTCCCTACCGGGTAAAGCAGCTTTGCACTGCCGACTTGGGCTTTGCCTCAACCAAGTCCTATGACATTGAAATGTGGGCGCCCGGCTGTGCTGAGTGGCTGGAGGTAAGCTCCTGCTCCAGCTGCGGTGATTTTCAAGCCAGAAGGGCTAACATCCGCTACCGTCCCTCGGCAGAGAGTAAGCCCCAGTTTGTTCATACCCTTAATGGCTCCGGGCTAGCCCTGCCCCGGGTGGTCATCGCCATAATGGAGAACTACCAGCAGGCTGACGGCAGCATCATAATCCCGGAGGTGCTCCAGTCCTTCGTGGGCACCAAGATAATTAAGCCGTAAGTTTCTTATCAGCGGCTGTTATTCCGGCTTGGAATCGCCTATCTCTGGAACAAAGGAGATGGGGCGCAGGAAGGGGTACAGGAAAAATCTTAAGATTCATGGGAGGTGCAGATATGCTCATTACAGTCTTGGAAGCCCGCGTTGCCCCCGAGAAGTGGGTTGCCCTCGAGCAGGCGTTTAAAGAGGAGAGAAAGAGGGAACTGCCACCTGCGATTCTACAAACCCTCCTCGTGCACAGCCGGGAGGAGCCGACATTGTGGCAAATCGTGACCCTCTTTCGCAGTCTAGAGGCAAGGGATGAAATGCACCAGGCTACCGGAAGGCATGGTGCGGTGCTTATCTTTCGTGCTGCCGGCGCTGAGCCGACCGTTTCGATGTTTGATGTGGTTGGGTCTTCTATATCCTGAAATGCTCTAGACATATGTTGGGGAGAAGATTATTAAATAGATGGTGCTGGCTGTATTTGTTTCTAAGTACGGTTTTCGAAACCCTCCTCCGTGGGTTTGGTGTTGGTGGCCTATCCCCCTGACCCCCTTCCCTTGGGTATTGATGAAGGGAAGGGGGTAAATTCTTGAGAGAGGCAAGCGCCCCTCTCAAGACTCATTCACTTCTAATGCTGTCTAGACTGGGTTAACTATATACGTCACGGTGGTGACCAACTGCCAGGATAACAAAAGTGACTAGGAGATACCCTTTTCTGCCTCTGGCTCTGATATAAGTCGCTTATTCTCTAAGCAGAGAATTATGATAACACCTATACCGGTGAGGCTCAACAACAGCCAGCCATAGCTTCTACCTTTCTGGTGCAGAACCCACGCAGTAGAACCCACCAAAATAGGTATGATGGTTATCCAATATACTAATTCCACAACATTTTCGTCCAGAGATACTGGCTGTACCTGAAAATATATCGTCTCCCACGCTTTGTCCGGTGACAATGCAGACTGAACGGCGGGATTCCGGCTCATTTTTATGACGGTAGGGCTACGCTCATTTGGCTTGAGTACCACTACATCACTGGACGCACTGAAACCGGGCGTTGCAAACCGTGGCTCTTCCGTGGTAACGACTTTCACCTCAACAGTAAGATTACCTCTGTTTTCCAAATAGGCAGTAAAGGTAGCAGTTTGCCAGCCACTAGAATCGGCTGCGGACCAGGGGAGGCTGTCTAAATTAGGCACATCAGTTTCACTCCATAGACTTGTGTAGCTTTCATCCAGATAGGTATACAGAGGGTAGAATGGGCTTGATTTCTTCACTACAACAAATACTGAAATAACTACTATTAATAATGCTATTAAGAAAGCAAGTACTATGCTCAATAAGTACGTCCAATTGAGATGCTTCTTGAACCAATTCATGGTTGTCTTCTCCGCACACCCATGCAATATACCACCTTAACTCTATTCTTTTAACCATATCCTACCCCCTGTTTTCACAATAGTCAATAACCTGAAATGAAACTGAGGGCAGCCCAAGAGGGGCGGAGCCCCTCTTAAAAATTACTTCCCCCTCATAATAGGTAGATGTAATCCATATCATGGAGAAGGGGGACACAGGGGGTGAGGTAGATAAAATCCCTCTCAATCTCCCTTTACGAAAGGGAGAAACTTGTACCCAAAAGGGAGTAGCCTGCGTAGAGGGGCACTAGCTCCTCTTAAAAACCTCCCCCCTTCCTTTACCAAAGGAAGGGGGTTAGGGGGATGGATTTCTAAAGGAGGGGGACCGAGGGGGAGGATTTAAAACCACATGGGGTGAGGTTTATGATTTGACCCCGTGGACTTTCAGGCTCACCACTGAACTGGCAACCTCCGCTACTGTCTCCGGGGCTATTTTTAGCGCCTCCATGATTGCCTTTGCCGTGGGGTCGTTAACTATAGACTGGACAGGGAAGGGTGTCTCATCAACTATCCTAATATCTTTAAATCCGGCTGCCGTGATGGCCCCGATGTAGTCGTCCCTCATTATTGCTCCAGAAAGACAACCAATATATGCCTCGATAGAGCTCTTGATAAAATCCGGAAGTTCCTGCAATAAAACTATGTCGGAAATCATCAGTCTTCCCCCGGGCTTTAGCACCCGGAAGGCTTCCTGAAAGACTCTTCCCTTATCGGGTGAGAGGTTGATAACACAGTTTGAGATGACAGCATCAACGGAATTATCGGCAGCTGGTAGATTTTCAATCTCTCCGAGCCGGAACTCTACATTTTCGTAGTTGCCTTTCTTTGCATTTTCTCTTGCCTTATCAATCATCTCTGGGGTCATGTCAACACCGATAACCCTTCCTTTTTCACCAACTTTTTGGGCGGCAAGGAAACAATCAAACCCGGCACCGGAACCGAGGTCAAGAACAATCTCTCCTTCTTCTAAAGAAGCCAGAGCCACCGGATTCCCACAGCCAAGCCCTAGATTGGCACCTTCAGGAACCGTTTTAAGTTCTTCATCGGTATAGCCTATTTTCTTACTGATATCCTGTGTTAAATCAGTGCTTCCGCAACATGAATTCACCGGACCACAGCAAGAACTCTCTTTTGTGGCTATTTGGGCGTAGCCTTTTCTGACAACCCTCTTGATTTCTTCCTCTTTCATCTCAAGCACCCCCATTTCATTTTTGCAGTATTTCTCCCATTACTGGCCCGAGCATGTCTTTTACCATTTCGCTGAGTCCTTCAACTTTAATTAAAGAAATACAGCACACCTCCCCATCTTTTTCCCAATTTATGACGGCCAGCTTATCTCCGGCACGAATTTTTGCCTTATCTCTTATTTCCTTAGGCAGCACCATCTGCCCCCGGTCATCTACGCTTACTATTGATTCCACTTTACAGCAGCCCAATGCTTCATCCGCTGGCACGCAACAAGCTTCATTGTCATCTTTCTCGACCATTTTCTTCACCCCCTCCAAATGTTCTGAATATTCTAATAAATCAGTATAGACTAAAAAGGTTAGCTTGTCAAGTCTTTTTACAAAAAACCTGCAATTCTGTGTGCAGGTGCAATTGCACTTGACGCATCTCGACCTTTTTAGTCAGTAATTATTGACTGGAACTATATCACCGGGTTGTTTCTTAAGAGGATGTAAAGGGGTAAGGTTAAAATACCCCCAGCTTTGAAAGTCGGCTAACTTAGATGTTACAATTAAGGCGTTATGGAGAAGAGAGTGATTAAAACCGATTGCATACTGTGTGTCTGGGGCTGTGGCATCAATGCGTATGTTGAAGATGGCAAGCTGGTCAGGGTGGAGGGTATGGCAGAGCACCCTTTGAATGAGGGAGTGCTCTGCCCGCGCGGCGAGCACCTGGTGGACTATATCTACTCGCCGGACCGTCTCAAATACCCGGTGAAAAAGGTAAACGGAGAATGGGAAAGAATCTCCTGGGACGAAGCACTGGATATCATAGCCGGTAAACTACAGCAAGTTAAGGACGAATACGGTGCCCATACCCTGGCAATCTTTTGTGGCTCGATAGGTGTGGAAAATAATGAGCTGGCTGCCTTCGCCCGCCGCTTTCGTGGTGCCTACGGCACACCAAATTTCCTGTCTGTGGAGAGCAACTGCTATCGCTCCCGTATCCTGGCCCATCAGCTAACCTTCGGCACCTTCCTTGCAGAAGAGCCAGAAAAGGCTAAATGCGTCATCCTCTGGGGGCACGACCCGGATAACTCGAAGCAACCACCACTGGCCCGTAAGCTTTATAAGGCCCTGGATGGAGGATTGGAGCTAATTGTCATTAATCCCAAGCGAACACCACTGGCAAAAAGGGGAATTCATATCTCGATAAGACCGGGAACCGACTGTGCTCTAGCGATGGGTATGCTCAATGTCATCATTGCCGAGGAGCTTTACGATAAAGAATTCGTGGAAAGGCATACCATTGGCTTTGATAAGCTCGCTGAGCATGTTAAAAACTACCCGCCAGAGAGCGTAGAGAAAATAACCTGGGTGCCTGCCGACGATATAAGAAGAATTGCCCGAATATTTGCCACCGCTGAGTCAGCATCCATCGTTCCCGGTATCTGCTCCATAGACCAGCACATAAATGGGTTGCAGACTAACCGTGCCCTTGCCCTTCTGCAGGCAGTTACCGGAAATATTGATGTCCCCGGTAGCTGGGTTAATGTCCCCTTCCCACGGTTGGGCAGCCTCCATATCAAGACAGAAGAAGACCCGATAGGTGCTGCCGAGCATCCGTTGTTCTATCGTCTGTGGGGCAGGCAGTCTCCCTATGGTCAGACCATGTACCTGGCGGATGCGATTCTTGATGAAAAGCCATATCCTATTAAAGCCCTGATTGTTACCGGTGGCAATCCGGTGGTTACACTTCCCGATTCTAACCGGATCAGGCAAGCGCTGGAGAAGCTGGAGCTTTTGGTAGTTATTGACCTGTTTATGACCGAAACAGCCGAGATGGCGGATATTGTGCTTCCCGCCTGCTCGTTTATGGAACGGAGCGGGGTCGGCTATGTTTATGCGGTGACCAGCGGCCTCCCTTACATCATACTTCGTAAGAAGGTGATAGAGCCACTTGAAGAATGCTGGCCTGACTGGAAGTTCTGGTGTGAGCTGGGGAGGCGAATGGGGTATGGAGACCTCTTCCCGTGGCAGACCGATGACGAGATTGTGGAATACTGGCTAAAGCCTACCGGGCTAACTGTTGAGCAGCTAACTGAGCAACACCCTGAGGGCGTTTTCTTTGCCGAGAAGAAATACGATATGTGTGACAGGGGTGACTTCCGGACACCGTCTCAGAAGATCGAGCTCTATTCCCAGACATTAGCCGATTATGGATATGACCCACTGCCAGTCCATGTTGAGCCGAGCTTGAGTCCGGTTGCTAGCCCAGAGCTAGCCAGGGAGTATCCCTTAATCCTGACTACCGGCGCCCGGATGCCGCAATATACCCACACCCAGTTTAGAAATGTGCCCGGATTACGGCAAGCAGCTCCGGAACCAATAGCTGAGATTCACCCCGATACTGCCCGAGAGCACGGCATTGCCGACGGCGATATGGTGGTGATAGAAACAAGGAAGGGTGAAATAAGAATGAGGGTCAGGACAACTGAAGACCTGGCACCTCAGGTAGTTAGCATTCCCCACGGCTGGCCTCAGGCAAACGCTATGGTGCTGACAGAACTCAAAGACCGTGACCCGATTACGGGGTATACTCAGCTTAAGGCCCTGCTGTGCCGGGTAAGGAAGGTTTGAGGTTACTTATCTTCCTTTCGTTATTTTATAGTTTCTTTTCGCCAGACCTCTCCCAACGTGCCTCGGTAATACGCAGTCTGGTGAACTGTTTGACGCCGTCAGCCCGATTTTCTATACTGGACTGGGTAGGGAGGGGTGTCCGAGTGGCCTATGGTGCCGCTCTTGAAAAGCGGTGTCCCGCAAGGGACCGTGGGTTCGAATCCCACCCCCTCCGCCACTATAATGGATTAGTAGACTTGAGAATCTCGCCATATCTCACCAGCCCGGCCAGACCGGTAACTGCCCTCTCCGGAAGAGGGTAAGTTGGGATGAGGCTCTTCTCAAGAGCATCAACTTGGGCAGCATCTAAGCCGCGGGGGGAGCTAAGACATACCGTTATTGGCTTTCTATTGTATTTGGCGATGTCAACCACTGCCTGCAGCAACTGCATATTGGAGGCGTAGAAAACGGCAACGACAATTAGGGCATCAACAGTATCATCCTCAATAAGAATCTTCAGTATCTCCAGGCTGGTGTCAAATTCGTCGGATTTCCAAGCGATGTCAACCGGGTTATCGATTGCATTGAGTGGCGATACCAACTGCCTCAACCGCTTTCTGGTATCCGGTGAAAATTCGGCCAGTCTCAATCCAAGCTCGCGGCACTTATCGGCGACAACTATTCCGGGGCCAGCTTGAGCAGTGAGGACGGCTACGCTATTCCCAGATGCCGGTGGTTGAAGGTCTAACGCCTTGGTAATGTCAACTAGCTCAGTAATACTATCAACCGTAATTACGCCTGCCTGCTGGAAAGCGGCTTCATAAAGCTCGTGCTTACCGGCGAGGGCACCGGTGTGGGATAAAGTAGCTCTACTACTCCCACTCCTACCGCCTTTATACATCAGAATTGGCTTTTGCTTTACCACCTTCCTGGCGACACTCATTAGCCGTTTCGGCTGCTCTAAGCCCTCAATATACATGATTATTACCTTTGTCTCTTTATCTCTAGCGAGGTAGGTTACTACCTCATCAAAATCAAGATCACATCTATTCCCCAGTCCAATAACCTTGCTAACACCTATATTGTGGTTAATCAACGCGTGGACGATACAAATACACATTCCTCCACTTTGAGCGGCTACAGCAACACTACCGGCCTTACTTAAAGCAAGGCTTGTCTGGAATGAGGCAACAAGATTAGCCATGGGGTTAAAAACTCCCAGGGTATTTGGTCCGATAATTCTAATGCCACTCCTGTTAGCTATATCATGTAGCTTAGCCTGCAAGCCCAGCCCGATATCGGTGCCTACCTCTTTAAAACCGCCGCTGATTACAATCACTCCCTTTACCCCCTTGGCCACGCACTCCTCAACAGCGGATATGGTCAGCTGAGCGGGGATAACAATAATCGCCAAATCAACCTCACCGGGTATGGCGCCGATTGAAGGATAGGCCCTTAGTCCAAGAAGCTCAGTCAGGCTGGGGTTTACTGGACAAATTTCACCCTTAAACCCGCCTTCCAGTAGATTTGACACACATATGAATCCCACCTTCTTGGAGTCTGCTGAAGCGCCTATTACGGCAACCGCCTTGGGGTAGAAAATATGGTTTAACTGCTCTATCAAATCCACGCCTCGATAATCTCCTTTATCTAGTGGGGTTCGATGGAGACACTCTCTAAAGCGGCAAGGCCTAGGGGATTTAGTTGGTAACCCTTAACATACGGCTTAATCAGGGTATAATTCCGCCCAAACCATAGTGGCAGACAGGCGGCATCCTCAACCAGTTTTTGCTCGGCTTGCTGATACAGTGCCAGACTCCGCTCGTAATCCGGTTCCACGCCGGCCATCTCCAGCAAACTATCCACCTCAGGATTACTGTACTCGCTATTGTTATTATCAGCGCCAGTATGGAACAGGAGCTCCAGAAAATCCTGTGGATGCGGGTAATCAGCTACCCAGCCGATGTAGAACATATCGTCCTTCTCCTGCTGCAGGTGATAGAAGTATCTTTGTGGCTCTAACTGCCGTACCTTTACCTCTACTCCAAGGTTCTGTCGCCACTCATGACTGATGGCCTCCAGCCCCGATGATATTAGACCTCCCCAGCCCGCGGTGGTGATGGTGATTGGTGGTAGCCTGGAGACATCACCATACTTGGAATTAGCAATCAGCTCTTTTGCTTTGGCTATATTGAAATCCAGCCCGGATAAGCCTTTGTTGTAGCCAGGCATGCCCGGCGGCAGGATACCATCGGCTCGCTGCACCATTCCCCTAAAGACCAGAGAAACTAGCCTGTCCTTATCAACAGCCAGGGAGAAGGCACGGCGGATATTAACATCATCAAACGGGGGTTTAGTAGTGTTGAAGCCGACATAGAAAAAGCTTAGCTCGGGGACTATGCTTAGCTCTTGATGGAAGGGGCCGGCCTTATCTTGAACCTTATCGATGTAATAAGAGTAGACACTGGCGACATCAATTTCACCAGTCTCATACATGTTTACCGGTCTACCCCCAAACAGTTGAAAGACAACAGAATCAACCTTGGCCGGCTCTCCGTAGTAACCCTCGTTCTTCTCCAAAACAAGTTGTTTATTCTCTTCCCACTGCTGAAGTTTGAACGGGCCGGTGCCATTCGGCCGGTGCCACCACTCCCCTCCTGATGCCACATCGGCTTTATCCACCACAAAAGATGTCGGATAAGTGAGCTTGGATAGAAAGTAAGACTTAGGGGCATCTATAGTCACCTGGAGAGTAAAATCATCAATAACCCGGACGCCGGATATCTCCTTACCCTTACCAGCTAATACCTCTTTCACACCGACAATATCTCCGAGGTAGGTAGCTGCTGTCGACGATCTAGTCTCCGGAGCGCTCGCTCGCTCCCAGGAATACTTAAAGTCCTCAGCTTTAACCTCCCGGCCGTCATGAAACTTGACGTCGTGCCGCAGGTAAAAGGTATATATCTTACCATCATCACTGACCTGCCATCTCTGAGCAATATCAGGGGCTGGCTCCAGATTATCGTCAAGACGCACCAGGCCATTGAATATCTGTGTAATATACTGGTGTGAGGTGGCGTCGCCGGAAAGTGCCGGGTCAAGGGTTAATGGGTCAGTACCATACAGGTTAAGAATCTTTTCTTCGGCAGCCAGAGTCGATGTCTGTTTTGGAGCCGGCTGGAAGATAGTGGTGGGCAGGTAGAACACCAGCAGGCTGGCTATCAATACTACTGAAACAACGGCATATACGATTTTTTTCATCATTTAGTCCTAAATTATGCGGTTATTCCGATTTCACCCAAGCGTGAGAAGGGTTGTTTATCACGGAAGTTTGAAGGGGATTTGCCCGTCATGACTATTATTCTCCTTGAAGCGTATTTACTAACCTTACCCCCTTAAATCCCCCTTTCTCCTTTGGAGCCCAAACCCATATCTGGGGTGTCTGAGAGGGGCGACAGCCCCTCTTTCTTATCTTCCCCTTCAAAGGGGAAGGGGACTAAATTAGCCTTTCCCTCAAAGTCTTCAGATTTAAAACATCCTCTTTGTTATATTCAAGCAATGTTGCCAGAGCACCCTGGTCATAATCGTTCCGATATTTCCACCACAACCATATAGCTTCACGCCCATTTACATCCTTTAGCCGTCGGTCTATACCACATTGCCTCTCCACAGCTTTTAATCCACCATAGAGGTCATTCCGCCAGCAGTCATACATCAAATCACAGTGTTGAAAGAGTGAAGCCAGGTTTATTCCCAAATGCGAGTCAATGAAGGGAATGTCAAATCGGCTACCATTGTAGGTGTAGATTATGCTTGCTCCCTGCAGTGCTTCAAGTAAACTCTCAGCGGTTATATCTTCCCCTACCAGTTGCACAAACCGGGTATCAATCCCATTGATAAGATAAATACCGATCACGGTGATTTCACTGTATCTGGAATAAAGACCGGTAGTTTCTATATCCAGGTATGCTTCCAGACCGTATTGCAATTTTCCCCCATTATATTAAGCAAACTCTCCTGATATCTTACTGACCGATGAGTTTCTTTACTTTCTCAACCAGTTCTTTCCCAGCTACAGTAAACCTATCTTTGTCTGACACGCCTGCCTCCCTTCTAGGGTAGCACAGGTACTATTATAAATACAAACCTGTTCGTTTTGAGCATAAAGGACTATTTGCATCTTAACTTCGGCAATGGCTATTACCGGCCACTGCCCGAACATGAGATACCAATATTTTCGGCTGACCTAAAAGAGGCGGGGGATACCCGGTGAGATTTTAATAAAATTTTAACGCCATTTTTATGGGCACTTAATTTTGGTGCCCTATGATAGAAGTATGGATGTGGATAACCAGAGTAAAAGGGGAGCCGGAAAATTGAGATACAACCTTCTAGTTATCGAGGGAAGCGATCCTGTTGTGAATGAGGTGAGTGTTTCAACTTTGTCCAGGGAGGGCTTCAAAGTAGCTATCCATTCAGACCATCTGGAGGTGTTGTCGAGGCTGGATGAGCTTAAACCAGACCTAATTATCTTGGGGGAAGGATTGCCGGCAGATAGTTTTGAAGCTTGCCGTCAACTACGCCAGGCGGTTGATATTCCTATCCTAATGCTGGGCGAAGTACCCCGCGCCATAGCCTGGCCCAAGGCAGTAGATAGTGGTGCTGACCTCTATTTAGTAAAGCCCGTCTCCTGCCCAGAGTTAATAGCTAGAATTAAGGCTATCCGGCGCCGACGTGAATGGGCTTTGACTGAAGGATAACTTGAGTAAAGAAAGGGGGAAATCAAGAGATGGAAACGGCTGTGCCCAATAATAGCCAAAATCTAGGCGGAATAATCAAACGACAGAGAATTGTAATTCCATTGACACTAAGGGAGCTTTCGGCCAGGTCAGGTGTATCTTCATCGCATCTCGGTCGCATAGAGAGGGGAGAACGTTTCCCATCAGCTTATATTCTGCAGAGGATCGCCAAGCCTCTGGGTTTTGAGGAGGGTGAACTGTTTGCTTTAGCTGGCTACTTGTCCCCTCAGCCTTCAACGGCCGACGAGACGAAGACGGATGTTAGGCAATTGGATCCTATTGTAGCCCGGTTTCTGGCACAAGAGCCGGTTGAAATCCAGCGGGCAGTTGTGGCCATCTTGAGTGTCTTAAAGAGCATTGCCAGGTCGTTAGAGTGAAGGTTAACAAGTACGATGTATGACAGAGCCAAATGGTTATATCTATCAATTGCCAGTTCGGTACTAGCTGTTTTTGGGGCTAATCCACCAGAAACTGGCACCCCCTGGGGAATGGTTCAACTGGGAACAGTTCTGGCATCACGAACCCTTGATAGTCATGGCCTCGGTTGCCTGGATTACTTTATTGATTGTGTACCTTGCGGAGATAAGCAATGGCAATTGTAGTAGAAATAATAACTGATGCGGTAATAATCTGGTTGCCCATAGACCTGCTATACCTGTACTTTGCCGGAGGTTGGAGTGAGCCTGACCGGACTATTCTAGTAATAGAGCTGGTGGTGCTATTCTTGCTACCAATGTTCGGAATGTGGCGAGTGTATTACCTTATAAGAACTGAGAGTAAAAGGCGCAAGTGGACAAAAACGACATAGGGGGTGATTAAAGTGTCCGAACGTTGTGGTGAAGACGTTATCTTCATGCTGACTGAAGCTGAGGTTCTGACCTGTGTTACTGAGTTGGGAATATCTAATGAGCCGGTAACCGATGATGTAATCGAGCTGGTGAAGGGGAGGGTTAGCCTGGCATTTGGCAACTGGCCAGAGGTAGTTAAAAGTGCTCTTCATGAGACCATTAAATGTCCACTAAAACTGGCTTGCTACCTTTCCTGTTTTTGGTGGCAAGACGGTAAATGCATATTCCCAAGAGGGGATAAACAGGAACCAGAGGTAGAAAAGGGGTAAGAGATGCCCCCAATTAAAAACAGTTCCTAAAAAGAAAGGTGACTAATCCCATCTCGAGCCCTCATAAAATTTATTTCCGATGGTTGACGCTCATTGCCGCCGGGAGTCTTAATTGGCTCCCTTTTTGTTTTGTCTTCACACTTTTGCTATCCAGGTAGCAAGCTCCACGGGCAACCCACAGTGCCGGCTGTCTCTGGTCTTCCGATGAACTGTATTTATTGCTGTTGCCTACTGGCAATTCTTGACACCTTATGATACAATTGGCATAGATGACATTGAGGGATGCGGGGGCAAGTATAGAACGGAAGCCAGTTTCGCAGGGGGGAGGGGACAGTTGGATGAAGAATGCGGTTGCTGATAGTAACACTATGGCTCTTGATTTGCTTCTGGAGAAGGTATATCGGGATAGCGGACACGATTTCCGGGAATATAAGCGTGGCACTGTGACGCGCCGTTTGCAGAGGAGATTATACGCCACGGGGGCGGGAACATATCAGGAATATATGCGGTTTCTAGATACCCACCCTGAGGAGTACCACCGGCTTGCTGACGACCTCACTATCAAGGTAAGCGGTTTCTTTAGAAGCCCGTACACCTTTTGGCAGGTAGCCAGGTTGGTATTACCCGAACTGGTAGCCGGCAAAAGAGACCGAAGAGAGCGGAGTCTCAGATTTTGGAGC
>SDBU01007380.1_pt1 | contig 12693 bp, 17 predicted proteins | sample 2277071 | NCBI WGS metagenome assembly SDBU01 (sample SAMN10397929, study PRJNA504765) | marine sediment metagenome | isolation source: marine sediment core GS08_GC12, 126 cmbsf | place: Arctic Ocean: Gakkel Ridge, Loki's castle | collected 2008 | reverse complement strand
CTAAGATTTAAACAAATCTGAATGAGTGCCTGTTCTCTCAAAAACAACATCAGAATTATCTTCAAGATAAATTATGAGCCAATCAGGCTCAATATGACACTCCCAACGATTTTTATAAACGCCAGCTAATTTATGTTTTTTATATTTTTGCTCTAAGATTTCTTCATTTATTATTTTTTTGATTAAAGACTTAAGTTTTTTAATATCTTTGTGTCTTTTGGCAATTAACTTTAAATCTTTTTTAAATTGATTAGTATAAGTTAGGTTTAACATCAAATGCCCAAACCATCAAACATTTCTTGAAGTGTATCAAACTTATGTAATCCTTTGCCTAAATCGGTGTCTTTTAGTGTTCTTTCAGTAGTTTTGTTCAATTTCCTATGGGTGAACTCATCTACGCTCAATAAAATAAAATCTTTCATAGAAATGCCTAATAAAGAAGCTGTAGTACTTATTCGTTTATGCTCCTTAAAAGGTAAATCCATGGTAAAACGTTTCAATCTAGCAGACATAATAATATCCTCCTTTTCTTTTAATTATAGCTCATTGTACGTAAATACTGCAAACAGTAAAATAATAACTTTACAAGATGTTAAATAGTTCGATCTTTATCGGCTTCTTAAGGGTGAATGGCGTTCCCGTAGCCCAAAGCGGAGGGGATAAGCCAGAGGGCTTGCCCTTCTTCTTTTTAAAAAATTAGAGACAACGAAATATAATGAAGTTGTCTTTAATATTCATTAATGTCTTAATGACTTAATGACTTATTCAGTGTTTTTTCATAGAGCGAAACCTAACGCGTTGCCCTAAATACCCTAACGCGTTGCCCTAAATACCCTAACGCGTTGCCCTAAATACCCTAACGCGTTGCCCTAAGTACTTTTCTTTTTAATCTTTGTTTTTTTGTTAGTTGCTTCTTTTATTGAGTATGTTTGCTTTTTCCCTTTGGATTTGCTGAAACCTGCTATTACTCCTTCTTTTTCAAAACGCTCTAGTTTTCCTTTTAAGTCGCTTCTCGCCTTACTTTTATTTGAATTTGCTGTTTTTTCTAGATTCGCCCGTGCGAACATGAAAGCCTCATCGTAGGTGTTTACTTCTTTGTCCATTGTTTGAGCTTCCCTCGCCTGCAACGACAGAGCGAGTAGTATGTCTCTTGGGTGCAGTTTTAAGGTGTTATTCTTTATAGCAGTCCCTATCTGTGATTGCCTTTTAAAATCCTCTGTGTTGAGTATCTTAACCCCTATTTTGTTAGGGTATCTCTCTTCCGATATTTGGTTTGATCTTGCTCCTATATCTAACATACGGTGTTCGAAAGTGAGCTTTTCTGGTTTTTTTTTACCTTTTGGCATATCTAAAGTTACTGTTAGTTTTGTAGTTTCTAGTTTTATAGAGTCTGCCCAAAATTGCCCTTTTTCTTTAACCGTAAAGAAACTAGTCCTGTCTTCACTTGAAGCTATACCCATGATTTTAGTTAGCTCTGCTCCGAAAGAGAATAGACGTTCTTCACAAGCCATTTTCCAATAAGCTGAGAACACTTTTAACCCTCTTGTCGGAAACCACTCTATGTAATCCTTTTTGTATTCCTGAGCTTCCTTTTCACTCTTAGCATTAAATGTATGTTGTAATCCTATCTCTCCCATACTAGGTGTTTTTACACTTGATGCTAGAATCCATTGATTACCACTTATCTCTCTTATTTTTGCGTTTTTTAGAAGTGTCGGGAGGTGGTAAATCCTATCCATAAGTGGCTTTGTTATTCCGAAACACTCCTCTTTGTCAACAGATTTAAACAACTCCGGCAAAGAGTCTATTGATGGTTCTGACATAATGTCTTTTTTAGCAATCAACTTTCTTATAGCTCTGTTAAGGACGGTATCTTTCCGAGAGCCTAAGCGTTGCCCCTTCGCACTTTGTGCAAAAGCAGTCTGTTCTTCCGGTGTAGCTTCTGGGTTTGCCTTTCTCCATTCCCTGAAATATTGCATTTGTTTTTCAAAAGATTGTATATCTTCTTTCAGAACTTCGGCGTCTTCTGTGGATATGTCCCCGCTCTTTTGATATTTTTCTATTTTCTCAACATCGTATTTAAAAGCTAAGTCTGCCTCTAGTGCATCTAAGTGAAGAATGCCATTTTTAACAAAAGAATCTCTTGTAAAAACGTGCTTCTCCAAACCTTTCTCTTTTGTAACTGTTTGTATAAACATTTCGCCTTTATAGATCTCTTCTTTATTTGCCATATATTAGCCTCCTTTGACTATGACCATGTGGTTGCATTTGAGATTTTTAATAGCTTGCGGTTGAAATCTAACTCTATCTCTTTGCCAACTTCCCCGTCTCTGTTTTTTAAAACAGTTATAGTGAAATCTTTTGAACCTGCTCCTTCGTTTTCTACCTCGTCATTGTATATTCCTAAGACTATCGATGCGTCCTGTTCAATATCGCCACACTCTCTTAGATTATCTAATTTTACTTTGTCTTTACGTTCTTTATCCCTCCCAAACTGCGCGCCAAGAATGATAGGTATGTTGTTTTCAGAGGCGGTCTCTAGAAGCATTTCCGATGTTTTCTGTAGCTCTAATTGTCTTGTTGCAAAACTTCTCTTATTTTTTATCTTTTGGATATAGTCTATAAAAACAGCCCCTATTTTAGTTTCTTGACAGCTTTCTCTTATTTTATCGGATAGTATCGCTGCTTCGTACGGGTGGGCAAAAAGTTTCAATCTTCCTGTTGAGATATATTCTTCATATTTCTTTTTTGCCGCTTCCAACTCTTTAATATTTGTGTTGTTTCCTTTTAGATATTCTTGATAGTTATCTTTCTGTTTTCCTGTCGAGAATTCAAAACCTGAAAGTATTTGGAGAAACCTCAAAGCTGTACTTTTCAAGTTTCCTTCGTATCCGAAAAAACAGAAACTATAATCCGGATATAGCTCTAATTGGTTTGCAAGTATATTTAGTTTTGTAGTTGTTTTACCGTTAGCAGGTCTGCCCCCTACAATGATTATTTCGCCCTCATGCAAAGATATCTCTTCATCTAACTTGGTTAGTCCTGTCTTAAGCCCATCTTTGCTGTTTTTTATGTCCTTTGTTAAATCTTCAAGCGAGTATACGCCAGCTTCCCTCTTCTCAGTTTCAGAGAGGGTTTCCGCCATAAGACCACTTTTAGCCTGACTTCTTTTTTTTAAGTAATTCTCTAAACTTACTTCCATTTCGTCTAAGGATATTTCTTTATCGATATTTTTTTGAACTTTATCTATTACTTCTATAAAGCTTTTGTATTCAATATCTTTTTTCAAGTCTGTCATTTTTTTTATCTCCTTATTATTTTTTTTACATATAAAACCTTAAATCATTAAAATCTTTTATCGAATAAAGTTCTCTAGTTTTTAAGTTTAATTTTCGTCCAAAGTCTATTGGATTAAAATACTTCTCGTTATACTTAAATCCTTGCTTGTACAGTTCAGGTTTTAATCTCTCAAACATCTCTAGACCTATAGGGTCAACGTCAGGACAAAGAATGAACTCACTATTTTTGTATAGCGATAATTCATTTACAATCTTATCTAGCCGCTTGCTTGCTGACAGAATTGCTATGCTATTTAAATCTTTACTGATAAAAAATAGTGATGTAATAATACCTTCGCATACGTGAATTGGTTTTTGCTCTGATATTGTCGGAATGTACAGTTCTTCTTTTTGGATTCTCGATAAATTGAAAACCTTTGGTGTCTTATTGTCTCTCAACTCGGGTTTAGTTATTCCTTGAAGATAAACTATTTTATCATCTCGATAAAATGGAACAACAGCACAACAATTGAAAAAAGCAAAATATGGATAACCTTTTTTGCTAATAGGAAATAGACCACTACTGATTAATCGATCTTCAGGGAACTCCTTTTTTAGTTCATTTAAATAATGATGTCTGTTTTTTTGGTCAGCTACATTTTTAACATTGTTTTGTTTTAGAACTTCAATGCTTATTTTTCTATCGGCAACCAAATAATGACTCTCTCTCGGGAAAAGAAGCACTTTATTGATAAAATAGTCATAAATATCAGCGTATTTTTCACCTTTTTCTTTGGAACCGCTCAGATTGCGTTTCAAGGGGTGTTTTTGGGCCTTCTGTTCGCTGGCAGACGTTTTGTTTAAGCTTTCATTTAAAATGAATTCTACAGCTTCTATGAACTCGCAATTTCTTGCCTGCCTCACTAAAGCAATTGTATCCCCATGAAAACCACAACTAAAGCATTTGAAGGTATTCGTTTCAATCTTAAAGGACATGCTGGGGTTTTTGTCTTCATGAGACGGACTGATACATCGACAGACTGTTCCTTTTACTTCAATTCCCAACCGATAAGCCAGCTCTATTATGGAAATTTGCTTAGATCTTTCTATTATTTGTTTATCAACCATCTATTCTCGCTTATCTTACTTAAGGTTCAACTCTTGTTGCTCTGCTTTCTCTTTTGATTTTAAATTAGAAAGAAACGTTTCCAAGATAATCTTCATAGCCTTTGATCTACTTAATCTGTTAGCCCAACGCCAATCCTCTAACGCTTTAAAAAGCACAGGGTCTATGGTCATGCAATAAGGTTTTGCTCTTTCTTCGTGTGGCTCCGACATAAAATCCTCTTAAAATAGTTTAATAGAATATTCAAATATTAGTTATAGCAGTCACTTTATATTAACGCAACTTCTTGAGAGCTATTTTTATCTGTAATGTGACTTTTCGGCCGTAGATTGGTTGTTCAAATTCAAAATAAATATTTACTTTTTCTTGATAATGTATAAGTATGTAAACACTTTTTTTAATTTAACTCATAAGGAATTTATTATGGCTATTATCCCTCAAATACCAGGACAAGGTTTAGTTCAACAACCGGCTCAATCGTTTATTGATACATCTCTCAAAGGACCGATCTTTAGAGATGGAGTTAGTGAAAGACAATCTTCTCTTGATCCTGCCAAATCTTTTACAAACTATATTGGTAGAATTCATCATAGATACAAAGGCATGAATACTTCTAATATAGAAACTTTGGTAAATAGATTATTACAAGCTCCTGATTCAACACTTATGAATCGAGTAAGAGAAGAGACCTCTCTTAAAGATACTCTCAAAAATAGAGTCTTTGAAGCAAAAACTCCTTTAGGTCAAGTATTGCAAGAATTACAAAACTCTCAAGAGAGCCCAAACAGAAAATTATTACCTAAAGAAATATTCAAACAAGCAGAAAAAGAAGCGCAAGAACTGACTGAAAAAGAAGTAGCCTTAGCTGCAAAAAAAGGAAGTCGGAGGGAAGTTTCAAATGAAATTTCTCATCTATTAAAAAGACAAGCAACAGGTGTTACAAAAATTGGGCTGGAATTTCAACTTAACATGACTTCAGGCTTCTTTATGGCAAGCCCTTCAGTAGCAAGCCTAAATAATGGTCAGTTTGTTGTAATATGGGTAAACGAGGAGCCTTTAGGACAAGTATTTAACGCAGATGGAACTAAAAGCGGTAGCGAGTTTCAGGTTAACACGTATACAACAGATGATCAGGGCAGCCCTTCAGTAGCAAGCCTAAATAATGGTCAGTTTGTTGTTACATGGACGAGTGATGGGCAGGATGGCGATCTTGGTGGTATATATGGTCAAGTATTTAACACAGATGGAACAAAGAGCGGTAGCGAGTTTCAGGTTAACACATATACTAACAGTTTTCAGTACAAGCCTTCAATAGCAAGTTTAAGTAACAGTAAGTTTATTGTTACATGGCAAAGTTATGATCAGGACGGTAATGATTTTGGTATATATGGACAAGTGTTTAATGTAGACGGGACAAAAAGCGGTAGTGAATTTCAGGTTAATACATATGTCACTAATGCGCAGCAAAATCCTTCAGTAACAACCTTAAGTAATGATAAGTTTGTTGTTACGTGGGATAGTTGGGATCAGGATGGCACTTTTTCTGGCATATATGGACAGATATTTAATACAGACGGAACTAAAAGTGGTTCGGAGTTTCAAATCAATACCGAAACTTTTTTGTCTCAGAGCAAGCCTTCAATAGCGAGCTTAAGTAATGGTAAATTTGTTGTTACATGGGAAAGTGATAGTCAGGATAGTGATGGATATGGCATATATGGGCAGCTATTTAATGCGGATGGAACAAAAAGTGGTAGCGAATTTCAAGTTAATACGTATACAACAGATCAGCAAAATTTGTCTTCAGTAGCAAGTTTGAGTAATGGACAGTTTGTTGTTACATGGGAAAGTAATGGTCAGGATAGTGATGGATATGGCATATATGGGAAACTATTTAATGCGGATGGAACAAAAAGTGGATCTGAGTTCCGCGTTAATACAAATACTACAAACGAACAACAGGGACCTTCAGTAATAGGTATGAATAATGGTCGATTTGTCGTTGCGTGGTTAAACGAGAAGGCTTTCTTAGATTGGGAAATACGTGGGCAGATTTTTGAAACTGATATTATTTCAAGCTCTGGTTCTGTTACAAGACAAACGAGATCAAGTATAGAAGTTTCTGGAGCAGAAAGACAAACAACAAGTATAGCTCTAACAGCTCTTGGTTGGGTAGCACAAACAACTAAAAGAGTACTAGGCTACTAATAGATTTTCAAAGGTAAAAAACATCAATGCACAAATAGGGCCCTTTTCATTTGTGCATTTTTTGTATAAGGTTCTGAGTCGGTTATTGCAAGTTTTTTCTTGTCGGATAGCATCGCAAGTGTTATGATAACGTCACTTATATTAATAGATTTTCAACACACAAAGAAAGTTAAATCTATAATATACCCTTCATATTTTGGGTGGAATATATTCTTTGGGACATGTGGCAACAATATTTCCGCCAACGTCAACAATGTTTTTAGAAAACAAGCATTCCTTTAAATGATAGATTTTTATCTTGGCTTTTCCTGTTGAAGCTTTTATCAATTCATTACTATGAAAATAGTGAGGTGGTACTATTGTCGTAAATTCTTTATTTGGAAAATTCTCTCGTACCATATGAATTGCCGGTGCTAGATCTGAATCATTTGAAATCAAACAAGCATGGTCGTATTCATTTTTATATGCTAAATTAAGCAAAGCTAATGCAATATTTACATCCGTTTCTTTTTCTTCATGTCCATTCCAAGTAGTCTTACATTTCGGGCATTTTTTGTTTTTCGATTTAAATCTTCCCATTACTAATTTTACTCCCGCGGATGTTAAAGCTTTAACATATTGCAAATGTCGTTTTTTTGATTCAGGAAGCCAATTTGCATATGCAGAGAAATAATACACATCAATTAATCTTTGCGATTTTGGTCGTATAAAAACCGAAGCAAGACATTTAAGATTTACCCATTTTAAATATGGTTCATTAAGTTTATCTATAGCATGGTAAAGATTGAATCCATCTACGAAACAAATAACACGTTGTTGCATTATTGAAACCCCAAAAAAAAGTAACCACAAGCCTGGACCTGTGGCTTTCGCATGGGTAGACCATACGGGATGTAATTTTATGCATAGTATATCTGTTCTTTTAAATCAAAGTCAAATAAAAACTTTTTCAAAAAAAGACTATAATAAAGTCGCAAAATGCCAGTTCTTTTCGTGCTAAAGATTTATATTACTTCTCATATTAATGCAACTTCCTGCGTAATATTCTTTTCAATAGGCGTTTTGTCATAATACGATACACACCCACTAGTAACATGCCCCGATACTTTCATGATTTGTTCAGTTGAATACCCCCTATTAGTAAGAACGGTTATAGCAGAAGCTCTTAAAGTATGCGCCGTTACCTTTTTAGAAAGGTTAGATCTTATTCCTGCTCTTACAAATGATCTAAATATATGAGGTTGAACAACTTTATTTCCTTTATCTGTTATAAAAATAAAATTTTCTCCTCCTCTATCGACAACATGTTCTTTAAGTTCTTCCATAAAATATTCAGGATAATGAATTATAGTAATCTGTTCCATTTCTCTTGATTTTGATTGTTTGAATATAATTTTATTATTAGTCCAATCTATTTGAGAAACCTTAGCCGTTAAAACTTCATCCAACCGTTTAGCTCCCTGCAAAATAGTTTTAGCTATTAAATAGTCTCTATAATTAAGAGTTTTCAACGCTTTTAAAAAGATAAAAAGCTCTTTTTCTGTTAAAGCTTCGGTTGTAGCCAGGCTTCTTATTTTCTTAAATGTAGACGCCCCATTGTCCTTACAAGGGATGGCTTTTCTTATCATACCTTTCGTTCTTCTTGCTAGAAAGCCTGTAAAGCTTACAAAGGCAGCAACTCTTGTTTGTTTTGTAGCTTCTGTTCCTTCAGTTTTAGACTTCATCATATCGATAAGCGATTCAAGGTTGAATAGAGATAGTTCTTGCAGTGATATCGTTGGAGTTAAAAGGCGGTTTCTAAAAAACATGTTAAAGCTAGTCTCATATGTTCTGCGAGTATGAGGGCTTAAGGTTTCAAGATAAGAGTTCATAGCATCTATCAAGGATATATTTGACAGATGTTGCCAAACTATTTCCTTTTGCAACTCAACTGCCTTTTTATATGTTAGATCTTTTTTATTAATTACCCTGTTTTCCATGCATTTTCTATTGTTATGATAAGTAAGTTTATCATAACACTTGAGATGTTATCCGACAAGAAAAAATCCTAAAAAGATCTCCAATAAAGAATTTAAATTATTAGACAAAGTTAAAAAGAGGCAATTGCGATGCGGGTTTTATTCCTAGCCATGTTTAAGTTTTATCTTTAAAACCTTTTCGGATAAGAAAAAACTTTACATTATTAATCTGTGAAAAGTTTAATGCTTCCAAAACGGCTTAAGGAATCAACTAAAACTTTTAATCGCACCCATTTTTCAAAAAAGACTTGACATATGAAGAAAGAATAAATAATCTCGTTTTTTCATGTTTTTTAAGTATGGAGGTATGAATATGAAAATATTAGCCAGTGGTGATTCAGAAATGTTCTATGTAACTATTAAACGAGACAGAAAGTCTGACCCTTCCGCAAATGACGTCTTAGAAAGAATCGACGGTGCCATGCGGGGGACTCTGCAATCTCAATCTTGTCCACCTATTACGGAGGGCTACAATGAAGCCAATAGCTCTTGGTATGTGACGAAAGCAAAGGGAGAAGTATTAGCAAGTAGATTGAACTTAGTAAGCTCTCCCCGAGGAGTTTCTTATAGTAGTGTACTTGATGCAATTTCAGCAGCAAGCAGAGCCTAGTCTCTTTAGTCTTCGGTCTATTTTATGTAGCAAAGAGAAGAACTCCCCTAGCGCTTTAGTAAACTCTTTTTGCATTAACAGCCTCTAAAACTTGCCAGCAATAAGGGAATAAAGCTTGCTTTCTGGTTTTATTGTTTTGAACTCTGTAAGCAAATGTTGTATAGCAAATTCAACAATTTCTGTTTTAGAGATCTTTTTATCTCCCCTATCTTTGCGTATTTTAATCCAAGTATCTTCTAAGTCTTGTAATAGCTGTTTGCTAAGATTGAAGGTAGCTTTCTCTTTGCCAGCTTTAAGGTTAGCTGTATCTATTGTCTTATTGCCAACTGGCTTTATGGTTTTATTGCTAACTGTATTTATTGCTTTATTGTTTTTAAGTTTTTCCTCACCTAAAAGAGAGTCCAACCCAGACATGAAGTTTTTCTTAGACATGTTTTTCCCTTGCTAGTATTTCTTTTGTTAAAGCTTCATAATCAACAGCGCCAGAGCATTTTTTGTTATAGTCAAAGAGATGCTTTCCAACGGCCGAAGCTTCTGCAATAGCTATGTTATTTCTTATCTTTACTTTAAACACTTTGCCTTTAAAGTGCTTCTGTAGAGTCTCAGCAACATTTCGGTTTAGTATCTTTCTGGAATCATATTGAGTTAAGAACACTCCTGATATACGAAGATTGGGATTGAGTCTTTTTTGTATCTTGTAAATAACATCTTGTAGTTTAGAAAAACCATGCATAGCTAAGAACTGAGCCTGCAAAGGTATTAACACTCTATCAGAAGCTGTAAGGCTGTTTAAAGTAAGTAATCCAAGGCTAGGAGGGCAGTCTATTAAGATATAATCATAGTTATTCTTTACAGGGCTGAGCAGATCTTTCAAAATAAACTCTCTGCCTGATTCAGAGCTAAGTTCTATCTCTGCCCCGCATAAATCCAAATTAGAAGGCACAATGTCTAAGCCGTCGCTTATAGAAGCTATAATATTACTTAACGCAACCTTGCCTCTTAAAGCGTCATAAATGGTCTGTGTTGGCTTAACCCCGAACATCAATGTTAAGTTAGCTTGCGGGTCTAGATCTACCAATAGAACCTTGTATTTGAGCTTATGAAGATAAGCGCCAATAGCCGAGCAAGAAGAACTTTTTCCTACTCCGCCTTTGTGATTCGCAAATGAAAAAACTTTAGTCATACTAAATCCTCTTTTTCAAAAAACGATGTTATAATTAGAGACAACACAGCTCTAATAATAATTAAATAAAAGGGGACAAAGACAATCCACCATTCTACATAGATAAAAGAAACACCGAAACCGGAAGCATATGCAAGTTTTGCTATCAAGATAATTGCCTGTAATACCCACATAACGACTACTTACCTTTTTTAGTTGGTTTCGAAGAAAAGGCAACAAATAAAAATATAACAACTACAATCGAGGATAATAAAAAGGAATAAGGAGAAGAGTAACTATCAGTTAAGAAGAAATTTGCAAAAAAAAGTAAAGTAGCAGCTATAATAAGTATGGTTTTTTGTACTTTATTAACCTTTAACATTGTTATTCCTTTATTGCTTTATGGTTTTATTGCTCTCGTCTAATTTAGACTGAATCCAAGCATCTATTGAGGTTCTTTCAAACTTCCAAAACCTACCAATCTTAAATGCGGGTATCTTACCACCTTTAACAAGTTTGTGTAACGTAAGCCGAGTCATTTTGAGTATTTTACATGTCTCTGCGGTACTTAGTAGTTCTTTCATATAGCCTAATTATTAAACATTCGCTAAAAGAACCAGATATACGTTAATAATCTTTAATCAGCAACAAAAAAGAGCATTTTACACTATAGAAAAAACATAATAAAAGTTAAAATAAAGAGTAAGAACAGGAGGATTAACTCATGAACAAAAACGAAATAGCTAAACAAGATAAAAAAGAAATGGCAACTAGCAACAAAGTAGATAAACATACTCTTGACTATGTTTTTGAAACAGATGAAGAAGGAGACTCAACGATAACAGACCTTATATTAGATGGTGAAACTCTTAAATCAGAAACAATGACAATAGCTAAATCAGAAACAACAAGTAAGATCCTGCACGGGTTAACAGGTCTAACAGATACCAAAGTAGCGCTCTCTTACTTATTGAATACAGCTTCTAGTTTAAAAGACCCAGGTTTGGAAGCTAAGTTTCGACACTTAGTCGCTTTTCTAGAAGAGATGAAACCAAAAGACCCGATAGAAGCTAGATTGCTGTCTACATTTTTAACGCTAAACGATAATGCTAACTTAATGATGAAAAATGCTGGGAAAGCAGAGATGATGAACCACGGAGACTACTTTTATAGAAACAGCATGAAAGCAGCCAATCTTTCTTTGCAAGCAATCCAGACATTAGTAAAATACAGATCAAAAGGCACTCAGCAAATAAATATTATGCACATGCACGATAATTCAAAAGCTGTAGTAGCAAACAAAATAGAGGGGGGGAGGGGAGGCTCTTAATCTAAGCAATAGACCTCTTGCAGTTTATGAAACAATGTAAAGCTAAAAGTAAAAGAACGGATAAGAGATGCAAAGCGTATGTTGTGAAAGGTATGGAGGTATGTTATTACCACGGGGGCAAGTTAGGCTCTACAAAAGCTAGAAGGGCTAGACGGCAAGCAGCGTTAAGACACGGATTTTATACAAAAGAAAACATAGCAGAAAGAAAAGCGTTAGTAGCATTTATGAGAGAAACTAAAGGTATGCTGAAAGAGATTTAACAGGAAATATTCACTTAGGGCAAACGTTTAGGTTTTGCCTATTAAACCGTCAAAATCAGACAAAAAGGGGGCTAGTTTCGCGAAGCTTTAATGTAAGATTTAATTTTAGGAAGCTCTATCGTAAAGGTTACTCAACAAATAAGAAGACTATAACGAAAACGTGTTTTAAGCTATGTTTTAGGGCGTTTTAACGGAAAAACGAAGGGGAACGTGTACATGTGACAGCAAACAAAGGGCAAAAAAAGCCCTTTAAACCGACCTCCGAACAAAACTAAGACAACGGACACTAGTTTAATGAAATATTTACAGATAATGAAGGTGTTAGCAAAGGATTACAAAAAAGAGCAGGTAAAAAAGAATTAAATAAATTAAGACATAAAGCAGAAATATACATATGAGTGCATTAGAAGCGCAATATTCAACGATTTTCAATTTTATGGAAGATATCTCACTAAATAGAAAACAATTGAAAAACAAGCCATTTCTGAATGAATACAACCAGTTGATATTTGATGAATATATTGAACCTCAGTTTAATTGGGCTTGGAAAAACTGGAATGAAACAAAATCAGAAACATTTTTAGATTTAGTTTTATTTTGGGTACAGCAATATTTTGAGCTAACAGAATCTAAGATTTAAACAAATCTGAATGAGTGCCTGTTCTCTCAAAAACAACATCAGAATTATCTTCAAGATAAAT
>SDBU01007379.1_pt1 | contig 12693 bp, 13 predicted proteins | sample 2277071 | NCBI WGS metagenome assembly SDBU01 (sample SAMN10397929, study PRJNA504765) | marine sediment metagenome | isolation source: marine sediment core GS08_GC12, 126 cmbsf | place: Arctic Ocean: Gakkel Ridge, Loki's castle | collected 2008 | reverse complement strand
GGCCCCTTGAATCCTTGAATCCTCGAATCCTTGTCCGCCTTAGACAGGCTTGTCTGCCTTGTAGGCAGGATTTTCTACAACTAATCTGGAGAAGAACCCGGAATTATAACCCCAGTACGATAGTACCCTGGCCCAGACCCTGGCCCAGAGCTGGATTACTGGCTTGGTAGCTTATAATAAGCCAAAGCGCCAGGGCGGGCCGCAGGGCGGAACGCACCAGGGCAGGCCTACCTACAAGGCAGGCGGATTGCGTTTTCCCACCCATCAAATTGCGCTGCCAAAAATATTGTCGTATGCGTTGATCCATGGTAACTACTCAGGTTCAAAGTTCCAATTCAGCCGTCGTAGCCATAGGCTACTATGGTACTATGGCGAAGTCGGCGGTTCACGGTTCACCAGAACGGGGTTCAGCGGTTCAGAGGTTCAGAGGTTAACCCAACCAACCGTGGAACCTTGAACCGTGGAACTTGAACCTGACCGGCGTGCTCCCCGCGCACGAAGTGCTGCCGTAAGGCAGAACCCCCGCCCGGAAAGGCGGGGTCTAGGGGAGCTATACAAGAATGTCCCTTTTCCTTACCGGGGAGGCTTCACAACCTGAGTAGTTACAATATTTCGGACGAAGGAGAGGTTTAATGAAAAAGGCGCTTATAACCGGCGTGACCGGTCAAGACGGTTCCTATCTGGCGGAATTCTTGCTTTGCAAGGACTATGACGTGCACGGGATCATAAGAAGATCTTCGTCTTTTAATACTGGAAGGATTGATAGAATCTATCAGGACCCTCACGGGGAGGGCACTCGCTTTTTTCTCCATTACGGGGACCTGTGTGATGGTACGGCTCTGAGAAGAATATTGGAGATGGTCATACCCGACGAGGTGTATAATCTAGGTGCCCAGTCCCATGTTAGAGTCTCTTTTGATGAGCCCGAGTACACGGTTGACGTGATTGCCATGGGCACACTCAGACTGCTCGAGGCAATTCGAGATTTTCGGGAAAGGACCGGAAAGGACATAAGGCTCTATCAGGCAGGGTCCTCTGAGATGTTTGGAAAGGTGATCGAGAGCCCCCAATCAGAAACGACCCCGTTTTATCCGCGCTCTCCATATGCAGCCGCAAAGGTTTATGCTCACTGGCAGACGGTCAACTATAGGGAGGCCTACAGTATTTTTGCGTGTAACGGGATCCTCTTCAATCATGAATCTCCTCGTCGCGGGGAGACATTTGTGACCAGAAAGATCACCCGAGCAGCAACCCGGATCAAGCTTGGACTACAGGAAAAACTTTATCTCGGAAATCTTGAAGCAAAACGAGACTGGGGCTTCGCAGGTGATTATGTGGAGGCTATGTGGCTGATATTGCAACAGAATGAGCCGGATGATTACGTGATTGCCACCGGGAAGAATTATTCTGTTAGAGAATTTCTATCCACAGTATTTTCTCGTTTGGAATTGGATTGGGAAAAATACGTGGAAACAGATCCCCGGTACTTCAGACCCACCGAAGTGGACGAATTGTTGGGAAATCCTGAAAAAGCCATAAAAAAGCTGGGTTGGAAGCCAAAGGTTGATTTTGACGGCCTTATAGAGATGATGATCGAAAGCGATATGGAACTGGCTCAACAGGAAAAAACACTGCGGGATGCGGGGCACATACCGAACACTCGGTGTGTTGATTAATGTAACTACTCAGGTTCAAAGTTCCAAGGTTCACGGTTCACCAGAACGGGGTTCAATGGTTCAGCGGTTCAGAGGTTCAGAGGTTAACCCAACCAACCGTTGAACTTTGAACCTGAGTAGTCACCGCCTTTTTAAACTTTAGGCACTTTAGCTCACCCTGGCCCAGACCGGGTTTGTGGGCATAATAGGCTGATTCGTGCACGTAGCTTCCCACAGGCTTAGCAAGCTCATCTGAGCATATAGCTTCAGGGCGGGCTTTAGGCATTTTAGGCACTTAACCCAGTCCGCAGGCGGATTTGAGGACCAATAAAACAAGCTATCCCTTTTAGGGTGATTATTGACTGGGAGGATGGATGGAATTAGATTCCAAGATATATATCGCTGGTCACATGGGACTTGTCGGGTCAGCCATACACAGGAAATTGAGGGAAAAGGGATACGCGAACACCATCGGGCGCGCCCGCAAAGAGCTGGATTTGGAAAGGCAGGCACAGGTCGAGTCCTTTTTTGAGGAACAAAGACCCGAGTACGTGTTTCTTGCAGCTGCCAAGGTTGGCGGTATATGGGCCAACAACAGTTTTCCGGCTGAGTTCATTTACAGCAACATCATGGTGCAGACAAATGTTATTCACTCAGCGTATCGCACCGGAGTAAAAAAGCTCCTCTTCTTAGGATCATCGTGTATCTACCCAAAACACTGCCCACAGCCCATGAAGGAGGAATATCTTCTTACCGGCCCGCTTGAGCCCACGAATGAACCTTACGCTCTTGCAAAAATCGCAGGCATCAGGGCTTGTCAGTCATATAATCGGCAGTATGGCACCAACTATATATCGGTCATGCCCACTAATCTGTATGGACCGAATGATAATTTTGATCTTGAGACATCGCATGCCCTTCCCGCTCTCATTCGGAAATTCCACGAGGCCAAGATTAAGTCGAACTCCTCGGTGACTATCTGGGGGACTGGATTGCCGAGACGGGAGTTTCTTCATGTAGATGATTTAGCCGACGCATGTATCTTTCTCATGAATCATTATGATGAATCAGATATCATCAATGTTGGTTGTGGTGAGGATATTTCGATTGCAGAACTTGCGTTGTTAGTAAAAGGTGTAGTCGGTTATACCGGCGATATTGAATATGATATTGAAAAGCCGGACGGCACGCCCCGCAAGCTGCTTGATGTGAGCAGACTTAGGGACTTAGGCTGGCAGCCCAAGCTATCCTTGGAAGAGGGAATAAAGAAGACCTATGAGTGGTATTGTCAGAATGCAACTTGATTAGGTCTTATCACAGATCATTGAGGAGAATGTTTGGACTTCTTAAGGATATTACTCAGAGTTGCAAATTCGTTAACACTTAACGTTTCAGCCCGCCTTTGAGGATCAATCCCGCCGAGTTCTAGTGCCGCTGATATCGGTTCATCTCCGAATCCCAGATTGCTGCCCAACAGCGCATTTCTCAAGGTCTTGCGTCGCTTCCCAAAGGCTGCTTTTACTACCTGGGAAAGAAAACGCTCATCAGTTGCCTGGAAAGAAACAGGGTGTTGGAACTCAATACCAACCACTTGAGAATCCACCTTTGGCTTTGGAAAGAAGGCGGAAGCAGCTACTGAGACCACGGGGTAAATCTTGGCACAATACTGAATCAATACCGATAACCTGCCGTAACTCTTCCCTCCAGGCTTGGCCATCAGACGCTCAGCGACCTCTTTTTGAAAGGTGAGAAAGGCTGTGTCCACGACCTCGCGAAAATGGATCAGCCGTATGAGTACCTGAGAAGAGATATGGTATGGAAGATTGCCGACCACCTTGAGGGATGCACCGGATTTTCCTGCAAGGGCCTCAATGTCACACTTGAGGATATCCTTTTCAATGATTGTTACGTTGGAGACACCCATGGCCAAGAGCTCATTGCCAAGGAGGGCGGCAATCCTTCTGTCCGGCTCCACGGCCAAGACCTGTTTAACCTGCGCAGCTAACGGCAGAGTAAGGGCCCCCAGACCCGCACCTATTTCAAGGACCACATCGTCGGGGCCGAGCTGAGCCCGCCTGACAATCAATGCCGCCACATTGGGATCTGTCAGGAAATGCTGTCCCATAGACTTCCTGGGGCGGATTCCTCCGGCCCTGAGAAGTTCACGAGGAGATTTCATGGATGTACTTTGAACAGGCATAAGTAAAGCTTTCTAATTGTTGGGCACGACCGTGCATCTGCCGCAGGTGGACCAAATCCGAAATACGAATATCGGCACGAAGTGAAGCTTTGCGCTAATCCGAAACAAATCCGAATTTTCAAATCTCATAATCCTCATCAGGCGGACCGATTTGTTTTGAATTTTATATTTTGGTAATTTTATATTGTCTCGTATTTCGATATTCGTATTTCGGATTTATTTAGTTTGATAACAAGTTTTCTGCCAGAGAGATCGCGATTTTCACGAGTAGGCGGTCAAAAATCATATGTCCTGCGTCCTACATAATGGGCGGCTGCACGAAGGCCCAATGGGTGGCCCACATCAAAGGCCTCGCCTTCGAGCAGAACACCGAGCAATCTCCCTCGCTCGACAAGGATCTGGTGGATGGGGACATCGTCTACCTCTCTCCTGGCATGGGCACGTGTCTTCTCAATCAGTTCGAAGTATTCCGGCAGATAGATCCCTCCGCCAAAGCCTTTATGAATAGTCTCCCCAGGCTTTGCAGTCAGTGGTTGCGGATTCTTATCAGAGAGTGATGTGATAAGGAAGCACTCATTGCTGAGCCTTTGAGTTCCCAGCAAACCTACATTACCAAAGCGCTTGACATGGGCACTCTTTATGAGAACTGTGCCTATTACGTTTTTCTCGTACCTTTCAAATACGTGCAGAAGCTGTTGGGGGTGGGGCTTGTCTGAAAAGAGAAGACAGTCCGGCATAATGCATACGAATGGTTCATCTCCCACAAAATCTTCAGCCAGCCCAACAGCATCGGCGACGCCTCTGGGATGGCTTTGCGTGACAAAAACGATTCGGCATTGTTCCAACTGGTTGTAAAATATGGCGTCTTTTTCGAAAGGAAAGGCAGGTGGGTTCCAGTTGCCCGTGATAAAATCATGAAGGTGAGGTTTATCAGGGCTGGTTATGATGCAAAATTCAGAAATGCCGGCGGCCATGTGCCTCTCAAGGGCATATTGGATGATCGGTTTTCCCCCTATCGGGAGGAGTTCCTTTTGGGTGTGATATGTCAGGGGCATAAGGCGTGTTCCCAGCCCGGCAGTCGGGATAACCGCTTTTGTGACTTTGTTCACGTAATGTTTCCTGTATTTCTATTCGCCTTCGCCCGAATACCCCGTCCCGATTTATCGGGACTGCGGGGAGCTTCATTTTGAATGATTTCACAGAATAACATACTTGCTCATACCCTTCAATAGAGAGCTGCCAAAAGCGTTTCGCCCCCAGCCTTCACAGAACCGCCAGTTAACCGCAATCGCGACGCATATCCCGCAGCTTGCGGAGAACCTTCAATTTGACACGACTCCTCTCGTTCTGCTATAAAATGCAGTCTTGCTCATCAAACTGATCTTGTCTTATTCGCCTTCGCCTGAATACCCTGTAGCGCGCCGTCGCCAAAGCGGCTATGGCGCGTCGGCGACTTGCTACAGGGATGAATGGCAAGGTGAACCCGCCATAGCTCGTAGAGCGAAGGCGGGTTGGCTTCGGCGAATTCCACTTTGATACCCTGCAGTTTATTGCAGGAAGCTTCATCGGAGTTGCCTCAATGAATGACGCCACCCAGAGAAAGCTGCTGACCGGAAACGACGCCGTAGTTGAGGGCCTGTGTTGTGCAGCAGGCAAAGAGCGGCGCATTGTGTATGCAGGTTATCCAATAACTCCGGCGTCTGAGATCGCCACCCGGGCCTCTGTGATTCTCCCAAAGCGAGGAGATGCCTTCATACAGATGGAAGATGAAATTGCGTCGATACAGGCGGCCGCAGGTGCCGGTCTTGCTGGAGCCATTGCTGTCACAGCCACCTCAGGTCCTGGTTTTAGTCTGATGTCTGAGGGCTTCGGCTTTGCTGCCATGATTGAGTCGCCCGTAATTTGTATCAATGTTCAACGGGGAGGTCCTTCCACTGGTATGCCAACATGGATGGGACAAGGGGATATGATGCAGGCAAGATGGGGCACCCATGGAGACAGGCCTGTAATAGTCTTGGTTCCTAACTCTGTTCAGGAGACCTTGCTCCTTACTTATGATGCCTGCAAGCTTTCTCAGAAGTATCTGGTCCCAGTGGTCTTGATGCTGGATGAGATCATAGGGCATATGGAAGAACCGATCACTATCCCTGAACTTCCGCCTGTACCGCTTAACCCGGACCTTCAGATCATGGGCCAAGGGCACCGGTTCCATCGGACCGGTCTTACCCACGACCTCGAAAGGCATCTTCCAAGGATTAATCCTGATAGCCAAGAAAAACTGGTTCGATACTTGCTCGACAAGGTCAAGAAGGACGCGCGAAAGCTTGTCAGGTATGAAACTTTCGGGGCGATCAAGGATGCTGAAGTCATCATCATTTGTTACGGATCTGAATCAAGATCGGTGAGGGCAGCTGTCAAGAAGGCACGGAGAAAGAAGGTGAAGGTTGCCATGGTTCGACTCATTGTGGCCTGGCCGTTCCCTGTGGATTTCATTCGAAAGCTGGATACGAAGAAAAGGGTATTTCTTGTGGCTGAGATCAATGCTGGGCAGATGAAAATAGAAGTTGAACGCTATATTAAGAAAGGGACGGTTCAGGGTTTAAACCTGATGGGTGGCAGAATCCATACCCCTGAGGAGGTTATAGAGGCTATTGAGTCCTTGGTTCCTTAGTCGTAAGATTCGTGTTTTTTCTGGCAGAAAATAATCTTGGAATAACGAATAACGAATGTCGAACAAGGAATTAAGAAGGAAAAACCTCGACATTCGGAATTCCTTGTTCATTATTCTACATTCTTGTCTGGTTCCGGCTTGTCCGGGTTAGGAGAGGACTCTTTGAGAATATCTACAACAAAGGACGAATAACGAATAACGAATGACGAATAACGAATAACGAATGACGAATAACGAATGACGAACAAGGAACATTGAATAAGGAACATTGAATAAGGAACAACGAATGACCAGTGACGAACAAAGGGAGTCCAAGATGGAGATCGACCAGCACCCTTATGGTGATATCCTCAGAAAAGAGATGATGCCCAACATCTGGTGTTCGGGCTGCAGGATAGGAAGGATCAAGAATACCTTCATAGAGGCTATTCAACAACTCGGATACGACCCGGACAAGTGTTCAGTGGTGTCTGGTATCGGGTGTTCCTCACGCATTGCAGGCTACTTGAACCTCGACACCATTCACGCTACCCACGGCCGCGCCATTCCCACGGCCCTGGGGGTTAAGCTGGCGAATCCTGAGCTAAAAGTATGTGTGATGGGAGGCGACGGAGATATCCTAGGCATTGGTGGGAATCATTTTCTGGCCCTGGGCCGACACGGCCACGACGTAAACGTATATTGTATGAATAATTACGGATACAGCATGACAGGTTTTCAGCACGGCCCCACCACGCCACTCGGGGCACGTACCGTTACCACATCGGGTGGTAATCCTTACTCACCGCTTAATCCTGTTGCCCTGGCCCTGGCAGCTGGTTACACCTTTGTGGCGCGCTCCACCTCAGGCCACCCATATCACCTCATCGATTGCATGGTTTCGGCCATGAAGAATAGGGGCCCGAGTTTTATTGAGATACTGGTTCCTTGCATGCTGTATGAAAGGCGCAACAAGATCAAGTCCCTTGAGGCCCTGTTTCTGGAGAAGGCCCAAATTAAAGAGACCCTGAGTGAAGAGGACATCGACCAGAGCGACTTTATGAAGCAGATCAGTCTGGGCATATTCAGGGACGCTCCTATCCGGGAAGCGCCGCAATTAAGCTTTGTCAAGTCCACAAAAAAGGCCGCTGCAAAGAAGTTCAACATAAAGTTCAAACCAAGCGATAGTGGTATCAAGTATATGCAGATTCGCATGGAGGGAACAGGCGGCCAGGGGATTGTTCAGGGGGGCAAGACCATGATCTTGGCGGCTATGAACATGGACCCCAAACTGAATAGCACCCTGACGAAACGTTATGGCCCGGAGATGAAAGGGGGGAGCTGTGTAGCGGACGTGCTCCTTTCCTCTCAGCCCGTTGATTATCCCTTTGTGGGGATTCCGGATCTCCTTCTGATGATGTCCGACATTGTCGCCAAGGAGCGCGATGGCAAGGTGATCATCAACAATAGAGGTACAATCGTGGTGGATGAGTCCATGGTCGATCTTAGTCTGCTGGAAGACCTTCCCAAGACCGTTAAGATTTTCAGGATTCCCGCAACGCAGATTGCTCGTGAGAATTTCAGGGTTGTGGTTGCCAACAACGTTTTGATGGGATTTGTCTGCAAAGTAACATCCATCATTGACAGGAACTGTTTAAAAGCAGCCATATTGAAGTCCGCACCTCCTGGGACAGAGGAAATGAATCTGGCGGCCTTTGAGAGCGGCCACAACTTTCGAAAACCGTGAATCTATGGATTGATGATTGGTAACTACTCAGGTTCACGGTTCCACGGTTCACCAGAACGCGGTTCAATGGTTCAGAGGTTCAGAGGTTCAGAGGTTAACCCAACCAACCGTTGAACTTTGAACCTAAGTAATTACTCTTCATCGCTCTCTAACCTTGAACCTGACAACCTGAGTAGCTACGACAAATCGACAATCATCAATCAACAATCGACAATCAACAATCGAACAGCGATGAGGCAAGATAATCATGAAACATGAAGTTTCGAGTGCTCGGTATTGGAACATTCAAGAATGTACCATACCTGTAGGCAAGGTAACAATCATAACCAGCTTTTGTAAGGGTGGTGAAGACTGTGATGAGTGCATAAAGTTTTGCCCCGAGAAGGTGTTGGAACTGAGCACGATACGAAACGAAAGGGGTTTTTTCCCACCGGTTTTGGTGGACGAGGAACAGTGTACTGTATGCGGTAGATGTCAGCTTTACTGCAGTGAAAACGCCATCTTTGTCGAGAAGATTGGCGAAAGAGTTGTGACACCTGATGAAATAGCCCCAAGAGAGGAGAATTCACAATAGATGTTAGAGGATCGTGTAGGAGTCTTTGTCTGTCATTGCGGGACCAACATTGCCGGCCCTGTAAATTGCCAGAGGGTAACTGAGGAAATAGCCCGGACCGATGTGGCGCTAGTTCGGGAACATGCTTACATGTGCACCGGGGGACAAGCACAGATTCTGAGTGACATTGAGGAATACGATTTGGACAGGATCGTCGTGGCGGCCTGTTCTCCAAGGATACATGAGGAGACGTTTCGGGAAGTTTGCAAAGAGGCGGGCATGAATCCTTATATGATGGAGATGGTTAATATCCGGGAGCAGTGCTCGTGGTGTCATACTTATGAACCTGATGCTGCAACCCAAAAGGCCATAGATCTTGTCATGATGGGCATAGAAAGAGTGAAGCTCAATCAGCCCTTAATACCTATTGAGGTTCCGATGACCAAGCGGGCCCTTGTCATCGGTGGGGGCATAAGCGGCATTGAGGCTAGTCTGCAACTGGCTGATCTGGACCACCATGTGATTATGGTAGAAAGAAGTCCCACAATTGGTGGCAAGATGGCACAGCTAAACAAGATCTTCCCAGACCAAAACTGCAGTCCCTGAATTCTGGGACCCAAGATGGTGGATGTCGGTCGGCATCCAAATATCGAGTTACTCACAATGTGCGAGGTCGTAAAGCTCAAGGGTTATGTGGGAAGTTTTGAGGTCACGCTAAGAAAACATCCAAGGTATGTTACAGAAGATTGTACCTTCTGCGGTGAGTGTTTGGAGCGCTGCAATGTTTTTAGCGAAGATGAGTTCAACGTAAATCGCGCCCTGAGAAAAGCAATCTATACACCCTTTCTCCAGTCTGTCCCCAGGCAGTATGTGATCGACGACAAGGTTTGTATCCATTTCTCTGAGGAAGCGTGCCAGAAGTGTTGGGAAGACTGCAAGAAGCACGCTATCGATCTCTCTCAGACTGTTGAAGAGGAAACTGTCCGTGTAGGCGCAATTATTGCCTCCACCGGCGTAAAGCCATATGACCCAACAGGATTATACGGCTATGGCGACAGCCGATTTCCGGATGTCATTACCTCCATGGAACTGGAGAGGATGATGTCCCCAGAGGGGCCTACGAAGGGAGAGATTATAAGGCCCTCCACAGGGCAGGCTCCCGGCAGCGTTGCCTTCATCCAGTGCGTGGGTTCTAGATCCGAGAAAGAGGGAGAGCTCCCTTATTGTTCAAAGCTTTGTTGTCCGAATACCGTAAAGAACACACTCCTTTTGAAAGAACGCTTCCCAGAGCTTGAAATATGCGTATTCCATAATGACATTCGAACCAGCGGAAACAGGCAGGAGAAGATGTTTCTTGAAGCAAGGAAACAGGGGGTTGTTTTTGTCAGCTCTTTTCCTGAGATGAGTCAAGATCATGTCTTAATCTTTTCCGACCCTTTGCTTGGTGACGAACGGCTCATGAAAAAACAGTTTGATCTTGTTGTCCTTGCGATCGGGATTCGTCCCACAGCATCGGAGATGTCGGAGGTCTTGGGCGTGCCTTTGGGAAAGAGAGGGTTCATCAAAGAAGACAGTCAACTTGCTCCCACCTCTACCCCCACAACGGGAATCTACTTTGCCGGCGCGGTAGGAAGCCCTGCTGATGTCAAACAGTGCATCGAACAGGCCGGCAGTGCTGCTATGCAGGTATCGAAACATTTTCAAAGAGACATGGCACAACTTTCGCCCATCATAGCCAAGGTAGATCTTGAAAAGTGCACAGGTTGTGGCAAGTGTAGCAATCAATGCCTGTTTAGTGCTGTTCGCGTGGAGGACAAAGCAGCAGTCATCACGGAGGCCGTATGTCGGGGATGCGGCAATTGCATCAATGCCTGCGAATTTGACGCCATTTCAATAAGCAACTACGCTGAAGAACAACTAAGGGCTCAGCTGAGAGCGGCCCTGCAGGAGCCAGAAGACAAGATTATCGTGTTTGCCTGCCATTGGTGTTCCTATGCCGGGGCAGATTTTGCTGGCACGAGCAGACTCCAGTACAGTCCCAATGTCAGAATCATAAAAACGATGTGCTCATGTCGTGTAACAGTCGACCTCATTACTTATGCCTTTGCTCTTGGGGCTCCGAAGGCGATCGTCTCGGGGTGCCATCCTGGAGACTGTCATTACCTTGACAATAACATGTTTACAGAGAAAAGGGTTGTTAAGTTCAAAGAAGATCTAGCGAGCAAAGGGATCAATCCAGAGAGGTTGATGCTGGAATGGGTCTCGGCTGCAGAGGGACAAAGGTTTGTTGCAGCTGTTGAAAAGATGGAGCAATTGAGCGTGGAAGAAGATGAGATAGAAATGACTAAAATGATTTTCAGTGAACCCAAGAAGAAAAGAAGGAAATCAAGAAAGAGGGGACTGAAGTAGATCGACAAGATACAGACTTGACGGCTTCGTAAAAAGTCCATCTGCGTCCCGACTAGTCGGGATTCATCCCCGCCCTGTTAAATTCTCGCTGCGCGAGACGGCGGAGCCGATTTAACAGGGTGAATCGTTGCGACGTACCGTAAGTACGCCGCACTCCTCAAGACTTGCGCGCCTTGCATCTGGAGCTTTTTACTTTGCCGTCCCCATGATGACTTTTTACGAGATCATCAGACTTGACTTTTTGCAAGCACTATGTACTAGATGGTAGCTATCGCGGTTACTTCTATTTTTTCAAGACAGGGGGCAAGTAAATGAAGAGGAGACGAAAATCGTATAGTGTGGATGCAGTGATCAGATTCTTTCTTCAATACTACAACATTCCGACCAAACAAGACATTGAGAGACTCGGGAGAAGAATGGAGCGGTTGGAAGAGGCATTGAAGGCGAGTAGGGTATCCATTAGGAAGGCAAAGAAAGCAGGCGCTGTCAAGGGCGTATCAAAGAAAAAGCAGGCTAGAAGGGGCAGGGCCAAGATGACAGCGACTGAAAAGGTTCTCAGTGTCATGAGGAGGTCTTCCAAAGGTGTTGATATTGCAGGTCTGAAGGCAAAGACCGGCTTTGAAGACAAAAAGATTCGTAACATCGTCTTTAGGCTAACCAAACAAGGGACTATCAAACGGGCCGGACGGGGCATCTATACCGTGCAGTGATCCATGGCCGGCAAAGCAGTGAAAAAGAAGCTTACCGACGACCAATATTGTTTTGCCTGTGGCACTTTAAATCCGATTGGCCTCCATATGGAGGTCTCCTTCCGCGATAATAAGGCCTTTAGCAGGCTCGCCCTTAAGCGCGAATTTCAGGGATGGAGCGATATTGTGCATGGCGGTGTGATGGCTACAATTCTGGACGAGATTATGGCCCATGCCGTCTTGCATTACGTGGGTCAGGCGGTTACTACCTCACTTGAAGTAACCTATCGTGCTCCTTTGCATGTAGGGGAGGAATTTGAGGTGATAGGTTATGTGGCGGAGCAAAAGAGCAGAGCAGCGGTAGCCAAGGCTGAGATCCGGACCCCAGGCAACAAAAAGCTCATCGCCAGGGGAGAAAGCAAGTTTGTTCTGCTCAAATAATAAAACCTTCCTGCGGTTGAAATCTCCATCTGCCCGAGCCCGGGGTTCACTCCCATAAGCGCTAAGTTGTTTTGTAAACGTTCACAGGTGACATTTATGCCGTACGGAATTGTTTTGAAAGATGAACGTCGAACATCGAACATATAAAAGATGAACGTCCAACATCGAACGTCGAACATCGAACATCGAATAATGATGTCGCTCCGCTCCTCAAATTATTTTAACGTCGAATGAAAAACGAATATCCAACACCGAACATTCAACGGCTATTTCTGTTTCTTTTCAGCCGTTTTGATACTCGTAACGAAAATCTTAATTAATTCTTCTGTTTCCTCTAAAATATCATTTA
>SDBU01007378.1_pt1 | contig 12695 bp, 10 predicted proteins | sample 2277071 | NCBI WGS metagenome assembly SDBU01 (sample SAMN10397929, study PRJNA504765) | marine sediment metagenome | isolation source: marine sediment core GS08_GC12, 126 cmbsf | place: Arctic Ocean: Gakkel Ridge, Loki's castle | collected 2008 | reverse complement strand
CCACTTACCGAAACATCGAGGACAACCTTGTCCTTTTAAATGTACAGAAGGAATTTGTTCAAATTCACCATGTTTTAGACAAGTAATTTTAACTTTGGTCTTGCTATTTATGTATATTGTATTTGAGTAATCATAGAGATTATTATTAGCTGCAGTTGCTTGTTCAATAAATATATCTAATGATTTTCTCTTTCTATCAGCATTAGAGTCAATTGCACATTTCCTACAACTTTTACCTTTCAAATGATGATGAGGTGTTATTTCGAATTCTCCATGTAGTTTGCATATTAAAATAACTTTATTGTGTGCTTTAACATAAACAACTTTCGAATAGTCAATATTTGTATTTTTTGGATTGTCTTTAACAGAATTTCTAAATGTTTCAGTGTTTGATGGAAGCATATTACCACAATGTGGACATCCATGATTATTTATATGATTGCATGGCTGTTGCATAAAAACTCCATGTATACTATAAAATTTCTCTAATACTTTATCAATAGTTAATTTCTTCGGCATTATTATCTTATTTGTTATTCTATAAATAAGATAATCTCTGTTTAAGGATGAAGTTTTTATTGATATTGTTTGTTTCACACTGTTAGCGATCGTCTGAATTAGCGCAAGATTCGTGCTGCTGCCTGTGCAACGTTACCAGCACTAAGAATAGTCATGCTTGGTACATTACTTGGCATTTGAATAGTAGAATGGATATTAACCAGCATATCTGTTTTATCTTTGAAGGGTGGGCAGGCCAGGGTGGGAATTTCACAGTTGGCAGCTACAAAGCCGGACAATGCATTTGAGCGACCGGCCACAGTTATAAATACCACGCCTTTTTGACCTTTGAAACTGTCAATGATTTCAAGCACCTGGCGCGGTTCTTTATGGGCGGAAGCCACATGCTCTTCCCAAGGAATATGAAGAATATCCAAGTGGCTGGTGATTTTTTTCACATGATCCTTATCGCTGACAGAACCCATTATAATTATTGTGCGCATTTTAGCTCCTGAAATCAATTTAATTATTCAGCGCCAGATTGGATTGAATTCGATCACCAATTGGTGTGGCGTGTGTAGGAAACCGGAAGGGCTTTTCGGTTATCATTTCGAATAATTGAATATAACGCCGGGATAATTCAATCACCAGGTCTTCCGGGGCAGCCGGCAATTCCGCGTCGTTGTAAGGATCACAATTATCCTTGAACCACAACCGCAGGAATTCTTTATCGATGTTCTGCGGTTCCTGCCCTTCGGCCATCCGTGTCTGATAACTGTCGGCCAGCCAGTAGCGGCTGGAATCAGGGGTATGAATTTCATCGATCAGCAGGATTTTACCATCGGTATCCTTACCGAATTCGTATTTGGTATCTACCAGTATCAGTCCATGTTCCGCGGCGATTTTCTGGCCGAATTGAAACAGTTCCATTGTTTTGGCAGCGGCATATTCCCAATCGGTGGCTGTCATCCAACCCTCGCCCACAATTTCGGAGGGACTGATTGGCCGGTCGTGGTCTTTTTCCTTGGTGGTTGGGGTCAGGATATTTTTATCCAATTTTTGATTCTTGACCAATCCTTCCGGCAAATTATTGCCACAGTAATTACGGGAGCCATTGTGGTAATGAGTCCACAGAGCGGTATCCGTGGATCCGGTAATATAACCGCGGACAACAAACTCGATTGGAAATACGGTACATTTTTTTCCGATGGTAACATTGGGGTCAGGAGTTGAAATAACATGATTATTCACAATGTGTCGGGTCTGCTGAAACCACCAGGCGCTGGTTTGATTTAGAACCTGTCCCTTGAAGGGAATCACTGCCAGCAGGCGGTCAAAAGCGCTGAGGCGGTCAGTTGCAATCAGAATTAGTTTATCGCCAAAATCATAGCAGTCTCGCACCTTACCTACCTGCTTTTTTCCCTGTGGCAGAGCGGTTTCCGTCAGGCAATTGGTCAGACCTTGTTTAATTTTTTCAGTATAAGCATCCATTTTAATAATAATAACATTTATGGGCTAATGGGTTGAAAAGAATATGAGTGTCAAGGACTTGCTCGATAACACTGTCTAATTCTCCATGATTGGCAGAGATTGTCCAGAGAATACCGTGTTGCACGGCTGTGATTGAATCAAGCTCGAAACGTTTGGTCAGCGTCTCCAGTTTCTGTTGCCCCAGAACATCCTCACGGCTACGCACCAGCAGTCGGGTGGTATCAGGATTTGCCTCCGGTGCAATAAGCTGCTCCTTATTGGAGTTGAATAATTCACCGGAAGCGGCTATCTGCTGCAGTAGCTGCTCGGGGTTGTTGCCATTATACTGAATCTCCCAATGAGTGTGCCGAGTTATCTGGGCCGGGATATGCAGATGCTTCAACGCGTTGTGGACCGAGCTGGCAGTATTATCGGTTATAATCAATTCCACGGTTAATTCAAGGGCTTTTTTATTTGACGAAAAGGATTCGATTATTGTTTTTGGTCGTTTATCGGTCAGTAATCGATATTTATGGGTTGGCCGAGTCTCAATATATTCCCGCATGGAAGCAAAGATGGTGTCACCTTTGTTCGTCCGTTCCGGGTGGGGCATCAAAGACATCACATTACCGGCCCCGTTACAGACCGCCGCCAGGTTGTACAATGATCCGTTGGGATTGACGGGGAATTCCGGGAGAATGTTTCCTCGCTCATCACAATATCGGAATACGGTCTGATCATTATCAATTAAATTCTGAAGAATATCATCATTAGTCACGAAGCGGCCCTCCGCATGAGCCAGGGGGATTGTGATCCAATCGCCGATATTTAAATGACGGGTGAAGGCACAACGCTTAGCAGGTACGCTTAATTGCAGGTTTGTCCAGGCATTGTAATAACCGGTTCCCACGACGCGACCGCCTTTTATCCGACGGTTATCAGTCAAGGCCAGGCCAGGTCGATAGCCTTCCAGTCCGGGAACCAGCCCTGTTTCTACCAAAACCTGGGCGCCGTTGCAGATGCCCAGCACCGGTTTTCCGGCTTCTGCTGCCACCTGGATCGGCTTCATTATTGGTTCAAGCGAGGCAATGACACCGGCTCGTGAACGGTCCTCGAATGAAAACCCTCCCACGATTATATAACCATCGCAAGCATGGATTTTATCCGCTGGTTCGTTCCATAGGATTTCCACCGGCTCCATACCAGCACGCCGGACAGCCAGGATCGTTTCCCTTTCGGTATTTGAACCAGGAAATTGAATTATGCCGATTTTGATTGATTTCGACATATTGCTTATGGATGCCATCCGCCAGCTGGCGGATGGCATCCATCATTCATCGGAATTTTTTTAAATGAAAACATTTTATATCAAATGAATCTGCCGATTGCCGGAAATTATACTGCCCAACCGCCAGGCTTGAAGATCCGAATTACCGATCTTTTCCAAAATTAAATCTGCTTCAGCCTCCGGTACTACCAGCGCCAGGCCGATACCCATATTGAAAGTGCGATACATTTCGGTCGTCTCCAGATTACCAAGCTCTTGCAGCAGCGGAAAAACGGGTGGAATTTCCCAACTGCCCAACCGGATTTCAGCGGCGCAGGTTTCAGGCAAAACCCGTGGAATATTTTCGCGGAAACCACCACCGGTGATGTGGGCGATTCCGTTCACCGGTACTCCAATATCAAGTAGGCCTAAAACCGGAATGGTGTAATTAATATGCGGTTCCAGCAGTGTTTCCCCCACCGTTCGGTCCAGTTCCGGCAAGGAGGTATTTACGGTATATTTACCCACATCGAAAAAAAGCTTCCGCGCTAGTGAATAACCGTTAGTGTGTAAACCGCTGGATTCGACCCCGATTAATACATCACCGGGCCGGATTGCCGACCCGTCGATAATCTTAGCTTTTTCCACCACCCCGGTTACGATACCCACCAGATCATTTTCACCGGGCAGGTAAGTATCGGGCATTTCCGCTGTTTCGCCGCCTACCAGCGACACGCCGATTTTACGGCAGGCGTCGGCAATACCGGACACGATCGCCTCAACAATAACCGGCTCAAGCCGGTCATTGGCGATATAATCCAAGAAGGTCAAGGGCCGGGCGCCATGGACGATGATGTCATTGCAACAGGCGCTCATCAGATCATGGCCGATGGTAGAATAATTCTGCATCAAGCGCGCCACAATAATTTTGGTACCCACGCCATCGATACTCTGAACCATGACCGGATGGGTATAATTTTTAATAACGGAGGACAGGTCATAAAATGAGCCGAAACCACCCAATTCTGATAAAACAGCGCTGGTATAAGTACTCTGCACTTTGGATTTTATCCGGTCCACAGCTTCATTACCGGCATCGATATTGACACCGGCGGATTTATAATCGATTTTAGGTATGCTGTTCATAATATAATTACACCAGCTTTTCCCGGAGACCTTTGCTCCAGGTGTCCCGGGCTCTGTTGACCGGCAAGCGGACACAGTAGTCAAGAATGATGACCTGGTGGTCGGTAGTATAGCCAATCAAATTAATTGTTAGCTTGTATCGGCTAAGCAGAGCCTCAACAGCTTCTTTATTTTCCTGCTGGACTTCCAGGATAAACCCACCGGTTTCGGAAAATAACTTGGTATCCGTACGTAGCGAACCAGGGATATTTACGTCACAGCCAAGACCATTGGTAAAAGTCATTTCCGCCAGAGCCACAGCGAGACCGCCATCGGCAATATCGTGTGCAGACAGAAGTAATTCCCGCTCCACCGCTTCGGTGACAGCGTAAATTTGATCACGGGCTTGACTGAGATCAGGCCGGGGAAGGTTGGCGCCCAGCTCGTTAAAAAGAGCATAATAGGCGCTGCCGCCACACTCATCCTTGCGATCACCCAAAAGGTAAATCAAAGAATCGGGTTGCTTGAAAGCCTGGGTTATTGCTTTACTGACATCATCCATCCGTCCCAGACAACTGATGATCGGACTGGGCGGGATGGCGCCCTTTCGGGATTCGTTGTAAAAGCTCACATTCCCGGCGATTATTGGTACCGGTGAACCGGGATGTTCCTTCAGATGAATAACATCACAGGCAGCGATAATACCGCGCGTGGCTTCGGCGAACTCCCACATCTGTTCCGGGTTTTCCGGGTTGCCGAAACACAAGCAATCGGTGAGTGCTTGCGGGGTTGCCCCGCAGGCAGCTACATTGCGCATCGCTTCCAGAACGGCATTGATAGCGCACCAGTAGGGATCGATCTTGCCGTACCGGGGGTTGTGATCGGTAGCGAGGGCGATGCCGACGGAGCGGATTTCCTCCGGGAAATCTTCACTGTTAAAAGGCTGTAGAAGACCGGCATCGCTTAGGCCGGCGTCTATCACTGTACGACCTTGGACCTGTTTGTCGTAGGTCTCAAAAACCGGTTCCCGGGAGGCAATATTCTCATGGGCCAGCAACTGCAGTAGAATAGAGTTATAATCGGTTGGTTCCGGCAAGTCCGGTTCGGCGAATTTTCGTTGTGGATTTTGCACCGCCCGATTGTAAAGAAAACCTTTGGTTACTACCGGCGCCGGTGCGTTCACAATCTCAACGCCATTGGCGTGAACGACGTAGTTGTTATCAGCCCGGATCTTGCCAACCACCCGCGCTTCGGCCAGCTCGGAAATGCCGGGTAGATCATAAGTATTATTGTAATGATTCAGAATCAGAGTTGAGATCTCAGGTGGCGATACCCACATGAAGCGTTCTTGTGTTTCAGAGCAGAGAATCACTGATGGATGCAAACCGGTCATGCTGATTTGAACCTTATCGATCCAAATCTCAGCGCCATAATTGGCTGTGTCGGCCATTTCCACGCTGGCACAGGAAACTCCGCCAGCCCCCAAGTCCTTAAAGCCAACCTTGTTCAGCAAGCCTTTTTCCTTCAGAATTTTGAACAGGGCATAGGACGATTTTAACAGGTGCCGTTCCAAAAAAGCGTTGGGTTCCTGTACCGCTCCTTTATTCTGCTCCTTCTTTTCTTCTTCCAATTCTAAGGAGGCAAAACTGGCGCCGCCAAAACCGCTGTTGTCGGTAGGCTTGCCCACTAAAATAATGTCGTGACCGGCGGCATTTTCCGGGGCGTAAGAGTGGAGAATTTCATCCTCCCGCAGGATTCCAAGAGTTACCAGCGTAACCAAGCAATTGTCATTATAGTCTTTGTCGTAATAAATATCTCCGCCAATATTGGGAATTCCCAACGGATTACCATATCCGGCAATTCCTGCTACCACGCCATCGTGAATCCATTTGGTTTTGTTGGTAGAGATATCGCCGAAGCGCAGAGAATTGGTGCAGGCGATCACTTCGGCGCCCATGCAGAGAACATCACGCACATTGCCGCCAATGCCGGTGGCAGCCCCTTCGTAGGGCACAACCTGGGAGGGATGATTGTGGGATTCGTGGCTCATCACGATACAGTAACGGTGCCCGGCTTTGTCAGTGGCCACGGCTACAATTCCAGCATCTTCCTGGGCTCCGAGAATAACATTGGGTCCAGCGGTAACGAATTTTTTCAGGTACTGGCGACTGCTTTTATATGAGCAATGTTCTGAGCCTTCAATCGAAAACAGCACGCATTCCGCCAGGGAGGGCGATCGACCCAGAAAGTCATTTTGTACCTGGAGGATTTCGTCTGCAGTCAGTGGTATGTTATTTTGCGCCAGGGTAGCCTTGATCCGCGCGGTTGACAAAACGGAAAAGTCGATTATTTCGTCCGTAAAAGACACGACTATCGAACAATTGTCTGGTGACGCTCCGGTCCCAGAGAAATTATTTTTATTGGGCAGTGTAAATCATCTTCAATGAATTTTACATAATCCCGCATACTGACCGGCAAACTATTATAGCCCCGGGAAATAAAATCTGCAACTTTTTCTTGATCGATTACCTCCCAGCCGGGTAGTGTTTTATACACCGGGCGCGCTTTGCGGTACAGGGATAAACTGGCGGGCACTTCGCTTAAACGTTGTCCATCGATATCATATGCAGTACAAACCGGCAACTCTTTAACTCCGGATAATACATCCAGCTTGGTGAGGGCTATTTCGCTTAAACCATGCACGCGCACGGCCTGGCGCAATTGGACCAGATCCAGCCAGCCAACCCGCCGGGGACGGCCGGTGGTAGTGCCATATTCCCCACCTTTATCCCTGAGCGTCTTGGCATCTGCCTCATTCAGTTCGGAGGGAAAGGGACTGATTCCCACGCGGCTGACATAAGCCTTAGCAATACCGATGATCGTTGGGATTTCACGGAGTGTTATTCCGGCGCCGGCAGCGACATGACCGGCGGTCATATTACTGCTGGTAGTGTGAGGATAAATACCGTGGTCCACATCGAGGCTCAGTCCCTGGGCACCTTCAAACAGGATTTTTTTACCGGCCTGCTGTGCGCGATATAATTCGAGACTTGTGTCAATAATATAGGAACGTAGAGTTTCGCCATACTGGCGGTATTGATTAAAAATATCCTCAATGTCCTTATCGAAAGGAATACCCAACACTTTTTGTAATAAACCAACATTGAAGGCATACGCTTTTTCCAGTTTTTCACGGAAAATATCTTTTTCCAGCAGATCGATCATGCGAATACCGTGGCGATACATCTTATCGGCATAAACCGGAGCAATACCACGCTTGGTACTACCGGCGGCCAAGGCACCCTGATGGCTGGTTAAACCTTCATCGACAGCAATATGGTAGGGCATAATTACATGGGCGCGTTGACTGATTTTCAGATTGGGATTGACACCCCGTTTTTTCAAATCTTCGATTTCATTTAACAGAACACCGGGATCAATTACGGTTCCATTGCCGATAATACTGATAGGACGCCGGTACAGCACACCGGAGGGAATCAAATGGAGTTTGAAGACTCTGCCATTGACGATGACAGTATGACCGGCATTATTACCACCCTGGAAGCGTACAACGTAATCGGACCGGCCGGCAAAAAAATCCGTAATTTTCCCTTTACCCTCATCGCCCCATTGGGCTCCGACGATAATGGTGACTTGTGACTGGTTATGACCAGTTTTCATGTATGCTGGATAAGTGCTGCTGGCAGTTTTGAAATCGAGGAATAAAATGCGATATCACCCAGCAACATTAATTACCAAGAGTATAAGAAAAAAAGCAAAGATTATGATTAATTTATCCGCCTACGCAGAAAACCACGGGCTTTGCCCGTGGATGAATGCGCGAGGCATCATCCAAAAATGAAGGAGTGTTGCTACGGCGGATGTCGCTAGTTGCGGATAATCCTCCGAAGCCTTGGCATAGGAGGGTATTTTATAGAGGTAACAGGGGCTCTGCCCGTGGAGCTCCATTTTCCAGAGGCTAAGGATTCATCTAACAATAATGAATGTAAAAAACTGACCTTTCGGAGCTAGAAATGCAGAAAATCCCCTGTGCATTGGGCAATAAATTTGCTGCACTGCATTATTGCGTTCCTGATTTATACTCTGTTCATTTGCTTCCTCGCCCCAGGCCGAGCAATTTCTTTATTTCCTTGCAATAGGTTGTCGAATCAGGGTCTTAAGCTTCTCCGGTGTAGTTCTCCGGGGGTCGCTCAAATAGATTTCGTGGTGCTTATCGCGTAACTTATAATTGTTTTCGTAAATAAAATCATGTAGTGTTTTAATTGTGGGCGCTTCAGTGGCATATGGTCCGATATGCATTATTTGAACACAAAGACCCTCTTCAAAACGCTCGAAACGAATTTTCGATAAGGCGATTGGATTCTTTTTTATTTCCACTGCTTCCAGTGCGGCATCAATATCATTGCTGGTGACGAAATCCGGCTGCAGTATCATGGAGGTCCAATGCCAGGCGTCTTTATCGTCCATGGTGAATTCTGCCATATCGGGAGTCCACCACAAGCCTTCCAGAGGCATTACGGCGTAATCGTTTTGTGGATTTTTCTTCTTGATGGCAAATTTCAAAGTATATGCCAATCCGTAAAGTGCTTCGAGGGCGTCCTTATATTCCTCGGCGGTGTTGGGATCGCCCATACCATCGATCATTAGATAATTGAATGCGGGGACCTCTACCAGCACTGGATTTTTAGCTGGTGAGGTGTAAAGCTGTTTGTAAACTTTTTTCAAATCAAGTTTTGCCATTACTCCCTCCCATTGAATTTGTTGATATATTGATTGAAAAAATCGATTTCGGCCCGGATCATTGCCAGTGGTTTATCGAATAAAATTACAATTGCCTGCAGATCCGGCATTCCGGCTTGTAACTTTTCGGAGCGTGTTTTTTGCAGGTTACTGTAGTCGTCTTCGAGGTTGGTGATCCGCTGGCGCAGCAATCCCTGTATGTTATTAGCTGACCAATCCACCGTATTGGAAATGGCAACACTGAAATCACCGCGGTTGCCCCTCGTCCGGGTAAGGGCGGTTTCGATCAAGCGGTTTAATTCAGCATGACCGGTGTCAGTGAGATGGAAAACCCGTTGCGCCTTACCATTAACAATACGTTGTTCGTGATCGATAAAGCTAGCACCCTCCAATTTTTTAAGTAAGTGATAGATTGATGAAAAGCCGATTGCTGTCCAGTTGCGAATTCCCCGGTCTTTAATTTTTGCCTCCAGATCATAGCCATGGGCAGGTTCTTCCTGGAGTAGCCCCAGGATTATGAACTCCTTTTGAGATGTTTTCTGATTGCTTTTCATATGTTCTAATATAAGAATATTCCAATACAAGAACAAATAAATTAGATCTACTGTTTTTGGGTAGTCATTATGACGCTGAATCGAATGTAATTTCCTGTCTCAATCAACTTTAATTAATATAACGATAATAATGAAAACAACCTTAAACGTGCTGCTGCTTGAAAACATCAGCCCGGATGCGGAGAACCGCTTTGCTCAACAGGGCTACCAGGTTCAATCTCTGGCTGGCAGCCTCGCTGAAGATGAACTGAAGGATAAAATACAAAATATCCATATCCTCGGTATTCGCTCTAAATCCGCAATCACTAAATCAGTCATTGAGCAGGCCAAGAATCTGCAGTCCATCGGTGCTTTTTGTATTGGCACCAAACAAATTGATCTGCAGGCCGGTTTATTACGGGGAATTCCGATCTTCAATGCGCCTTTCAGCAATACCCGCAGTGTGGTCGAATTAACCATGGCGGAGATCATGGTATTGAGTCGCGGAATTATAGAAAAGAATCAAAAAGCCCACCAGGGCATCTGGGATAAATCGGCCCGTGGAAACCGGGAGATCCGAGGGAAAACCCTGGGAATTGTCGGCTATGGCAATATCGGCTCACAGCTTTCAACTGTCGCCGAAGCCAACGGAATGCAGGTCTGTTACTATGATATTGAAGAGAAACTGGCCCTCGGTAATGCCAGAAAATGCGATAGCCTGAAAGAATTATTGACCAGCTCGGATGTCATATCGATCCATGTGGATGACCGTCCGGTAAATATGAACCTGATCGGTAAAAAAGAATTTGAACAGATGGTAGATAACAGCATTTTTATCAATTCCAGCCGTGGGAGAATAGTTGACCTGGAAAGCCTGTCGGTATTTCTCAAATCAGGCAAGATTAAAGGCGCCGCCATCGATGTTTTTCCCAAGGAACCCAAAGATAATACCGAACCCTTTCAAAATGTATTGCAGGGATTGCCCAATGTTATCCTGACCCCGCATATCGGTGGCAGTACGGAAGAAGCGCAGCAGAACATTGCCACTTTTGTTCCCCAACAGCTTATTGGCTATATGAAAACCGGCAATACGTCTATGAGTGTAAATTTCCCTCAATTAAAAATGTCTGCCTTTGAAGATGCCCACCGTTTTATCCATATCCATCGTAATGAACCAGGTGTCTTGGCAGCGATAAACAAGATTTTTGCCGCACGGCATATCAATATTGTTGGCCAGTATCTTAAAACTAATGAATCCATCGGGTATATGATAACCGATGTGAGTAAGAATTATAGTCCCAATGTGATAAATGAATTGGAGGCGATTCCCCATACTATTCGTTTTAAAGTGTTGTATTAGAATCTGGATATGGTTTTTTTCACGCCCGGCCCATCGCAGCTTTATCCCACCGTACCCGGTCATCTTGAAACCGCTTGGCGCAGCGGCGTGCTGTCAATCTCCCATCGCAGCGACACGTTTAAGGAAATTTATGCCACCTCTGAACGCAATTTGCGGATGCTGCTGAATATTCCCGAATCGCATCGAATACTTTTTTTATCATCGGCCACCGAAGCCATGGAGCGGATAATCCTGAATTGTGTGAAACACGCCAGTTTTCATCTAATCAACGGTGCTTTTTCCCAGCGCTTTTTCAACATTGCGGAACAATTAAATAAAAAAGCAACTAGCCATATTTCTGTATTTGGAGCCGGTTTTATTGCCAATGAGGTTACTGTACCGGTAGAAGCCGAGCTAATCTGCGCGACCCACAATGAGACCAGCACCGGGGTCGCAATTCCGCTGGCAGAAATCTATGCCCTGCGCCGTAAAAGTCCGGGTGCGCTGTTGGTCGTGGATGTTGTTTCTTCCGTGCCCTATATTGAGTTGGATTATTCCCGTCTCGATGCCGCCTTTTTTTCCGTTCAAAAAGGCTTTGGTCTTCCGGCCGGACTCGGTGTTTTGATTGCCAACGATCATTGTTTTGTCAAAGCGGAGCAAGTGAAAAATAACGGTGTTTCAATCGGTAGTTATCACAGTTTGCCGGAATTAGCGGATAGAGCGCGGAAAAACCAGACCCCGGAAACACCCAATATACTCGGGATTTATCTGCTGGGAAAAGTCTGCGCTGATATGCTGGTAAAAGGGATCGATCACATTCGTGCCGAAACGGAGCGGAAAGCGGACCGGATTTATGCTGGAATAAATGTGATATCCGGGTTAGCGCCGTTTATCGGTGATCCGAATTACCGGTCGCGCACGGTTATTGTGGCCGAGACGGATCGTAATTCCGAAGAAATTATTGCCAAATTGGCCGCCGCCGGTATTATCGTTAGCGCCGGTTACGGTAAGTACCGTGAGCGGCAGATCAGGATCGCCAACTTCCCGGCTCATTCGGTTGAGGCAGTTAAAAAGCTGATTAACTGTCTCGATCCTAACTAACCAGACCGTCGGTATGAGTATCAGGGAAATTAAAGCCAAATCCCTTTTGCGGTGGCATAAACGGATCGATTCCTGGTTTGTTTCCCGCTTTTGCCTCAATCAATATCCCGGCTGCACCCACAATTGCTCTTGAAACCTTGCGAAAGTTTTGAACTTTCGCAAGGTTAATGATCTCCAAACCAGGTAAATTACTCCCTGCTAAATGTTAAAGGTGTAATTTTTTAGCTGTATAGTCCGAAAGATTAATAATTCATTCAATCATAATATACTTAACCCCTTAAATTATGACTATTGTATTTCACGTCAAAATATCTTATAAAATTAGGAGGTAAGTAAACAAAAATTGGAACCGGTACTAGGAAATTAACAGGAGGAGATATGGTAAAAACACAAAAATGCCCTGCTTGTAAAACCACTAATGAACCAAATGCTTTGAAATGTGATTGCGGTTATGATTTTATAAATAAGATTGGGGGCTCAAAACGATTGTATAAGATAGCAAATAGAAGCAGTACAAAGAAAATTGATTGGTTTGGTGGTGCCGATAAGAAAACAATTTCTGAGGGTATTAGAGCAATATTCATTTTGTCATTTACTATAG
>SDBU01007377.1_pt1 | contig 12696 bp, 9 predicted proteins | sample 2277071 | NCBI WGS metagenome assembly SDBU01 (sample SAMN10397929, study PRJNA504765) | marine sediment metagenome | isolation source: marine sediment core GS08_GC12, 126 cmbsf | place: Arctic Ocean: Gakkel Ridge, Loki's castle | collected 2008 | reverse complement strand
AGCCTCCGTCACAGAGTACGGCACCTGTCGAACTTTAACAGGTTCCCCTTGGTCAGGCCGCCTTTCCTCCACCATCTCCGCAGCCCCGTGATCATAGTGTCTATGATTGAAGGAGCTTTGTTCGACAGCTTCTCAGGTACTATTGGCCTGTCCGACTTCTCGGAAGTGTACACGCCAGAATTTCGGCCTTGGCCTTCCCCGGCCGGACTGTCTTTAAACAGCCGCTTCCGAGATCTCCCGGTTCCCGCTCATGAAGCTTATGCACATGCCACAGGTCTCTGACTCCGGGGAGCCGAATAAGCACTCGCATAAGGCACTCACTCGTGTTGCCTTCCCCATCGTACAACGAGGTCGGCACTCCCGAACGGTGATTTCGGACCTGCCCGGTTAAATTCACACAGTGACAGCGAAGCGGATTTAACTGGGGCTCTATACTGCGCCTATGCACACCCCTGCTAACGCTTCCCCACGCCATCACTGGTCGTCGAGGCATAGCTCGGGGCCAGAGCGGATCGCTATTCCTTACTCTGTAGTGGACTTGACTTCGGCTGAGCTCAGTCGATGCCTCACCACTTACTCCATGCCGGCTTTTGCCGGCGCTTTCAGGGTGTCCCCTATGACGCATGGGGGCGACCGCACCAGTGGAACTAATAGATCAGTCAGGGCTGTTTCAATCCACGCCCCCGCATGGGGGCGACTTAATATAGTGGCGTTAGCATGAAGACCCCAATATGTTTCAATCCACGCCCCCGCATGGGGGGCGACGTTTGACTTTTTGGAATCCCGTATAGATATCAGTTTCAATCCACGCCCCCGCATGGGGGGCGACTATGAGATCAAAAATAAGCAGCAATGTTTTGAGGTTTCAATCCACGCCCCCGCATGGGGGGCGACCTCAACATTCTGATTGATCAGCCATACTGCACTTGTTTCAATCCACGCCCCCGCATGGGGGGCGACAAGCGGATCGCTATAACTGCCCGCCCTTTTAAGATAGTTTCAATCCACGCCCCCGCATGGGGGGCGACCCTTATTCCAATCTATTTCATTATCAAAGGGTTGTTTCAATCCACGCCCCCGCATGGGGGGCGACGGAGATCGAGGCCAAGATTTGGAGTATGAGATGTTTCAATCCACGCCCCCGCATGGGGGGCGACGGTGAAAAAGGGAGCGGCAAAACAACCCTGGCGATGTTTCAATCCACGCCCCCGCATGGGGGGCGACCGTTCCGCTTGCTGGTATAGTCACATGATCGTGTTTCAATCCACGCCCCCGCATGGGGGGCGACGTTTTTTCCGTACTAGCTATCGGGATATATTTCTGGTTTCAATCCACGCCCCCGCATGGGGGGCGACTTAGTACCTGGGCTTGCGGTGACGATATTATCAAAGTTTCAATCCACGCCCCCGCATGGGGGGCGACCTTTTGCCCAGAAGAGAGTAAATCCGGTTGATATGTTTCAATCCACGCCCCCGCATGGGGGGCGATGCACAAAGCCTGCCCTGGAAATCAACCAGGACGGTTTCAATCCACGCCCCCGCATGGGGGGCGACCCCTTTTTTGACCCTATCCTGCAACTTCAACTGTGTTTCAATCCACGCCCCCGCATGGGGGGCGACACTTGACGCCTGGTGTGAGCCTTGCACTTAAGTGTTTCAATCCACGCCCCCGCATGGGGGGCGACCGTCACCCTGAAGGCTTAACACCAACCTTCCAGGTTTCAATCCACGCCCCCGCATGGGGGGCGACACCAATTCTGGCTGTCCTGAACGCTGTCAATAAGTTTCAATCCACGCCCCCGCATGGGGGGCGACTTGCGGGTAATTGGCTGTTAGGAGGCTTTTATGAAAGTTTCAATCCACGCCCCCGCATGGGGGCGACGTACTTGAAGAGGGGAAGCGTTACTTGGCCGATGTTTCAATCCACGCCCCCGCATGGGGGCGACGTACTTGAAGAGGGGAAGCGTTACTTGGCCGATGTTTCAATCCACGCCCCCGCATGGGGGGCGACCAAATATAACTTGTCTTCATCGCTATAAGGGTATGTTTCAATCCACGCCCCCGCATGGGGGGCGACAGGGTACCTACTTCGGAAACAAGCTACGATACTTGTTTCAATCCACGCCCCCGCATGGGGGGCGACTCACCAAATTCCTGACCCTTTCCACTTCCATTTGTTTCAATCCACGCCCCCGCATGGGGGGCGACCCCTATTGTGGCCAGCTGATCTGCGGTTGATGCTGGTTTCAATCCACGCCCCCGCATGGGGGGCGACATGTTCAGAGGGTTAATCTGACGCCCTTTGAAGTTTCAATCCACGCCCCCGCATGGGGGGCGACTACCTGGATCATTAAAGGCGGGCCCCCCAATGTGTTTCAATCCACGCCCCCGCATGGGGGGCGACATTCACCAATTAATGACTTTAACTTTTTTAGGTGTTTCAATCCACGCCCCCGCATGGGGGGCGACAAAACCACACTGTATGTTGTGGCCCCCCAGGGAGTTTCAATCCACGCCCCCGCATGGGGGGCGACATTTGAGAGGGTCCTTTTTTTCCTGAGGATCGAGGTTTCAATCCACGCCCCCGCATGGGGGGCGACTGTTATCCGCGCCAGATGCCTTACTACACAAGGGTTTCAATCCACGCCCCCGCATGGGGGCGACTACTGACGATAGATATCACTTAATTGCAGACCTTGTTTCAATCCACGCCCCCGCATGGGGGGCGACCGTATTTGGCTACGTATGCGGCCTTGCGCTTGGTGTTTCAATCCACGCCCCCGCATGGGGGGCGACCAATGACTCCCTGGGTACACTCTCAATGGTATGCAGTTTCAATCCACGCCCCCGCATGGGGGGCGACCCCCCGGTCATGCGGAGAATATCAGTTCTGCGGGGTTTCAATCCACGCCCCCGCATGGGGGGCGACGATAATACCTGGCACTCAGTTTGCTGGAGCCCGGTTTCAATCCACGCCCCCGCATGGGGGGCGACGGCGGACATTGTCAACGTGGCCACTTCGATCATGTTTCAATCCACGCCCCCGCATGGGGGGCGACAAAAGTTACGGCGGTGGCCTTGACCTTGAGCGTGTTTCAATCCACGCCCCCGCATGGGGGGCGACTCACGGAAAACATGCTTGCTCTAATCGAAGGTGTTTCAATCCACGCCCCCGCATGGGGGGCGACGAGTGTTTACAGGAGTGTCACAGGATAGAGGAGGTTTCAATCCACGCCCCCGCATGGGGGGCGACATACCGTATTCGTTCCCTCATAAGTCTTATTCTGTTTCAATCCACGCCCCCGCATGGGGGGCGACCTTTTTAAGTTGTTAAATACCTGGTCCCCTAATGTTTCAATCCACGCCCCCGCATGGGGGGCGACTCGTTAATCTTTACAATCTCTCTGATTTTATTTAGTTTCAATCCACGCCCCCGCATGGGGGGCGACCTTTGATGATGATGAGCTCGGCAATTTTGCAATGTTTCAATCCACGCCCCCGCATGGGGGGCGACCCTATACGATGTTTACTGTTACCGGCTTAGTTGTTTCAATCCACGCCCCCGCATGGGGGGCGACTCTTTGCATCCCTTACATCCAACCTTTTTCTCACTGTTTCAATCCACGCCCCCGCATGGGGGGCGACGCAATCTCCAGTGAAACGCATCAGGGTACAACAGTTTCAATCCACGCCCCCGCATGGGGGGCGACTGAAGCCCTTCAGCAGGCACGAATCCTGTTGAATGTTTCAATCCACGCCCCCGCATGGGGGGCGACTCGTACCAGATATAATAACCGATGAATATGGCAATGTTTCAATCCACGCCCCCGCATGGGGGGCGACTTATCAAAATAGGCATTATGACCGAAATAACTTGTTTCAATCCACGCCCCCGCATGGGGGGCGACATTTACGAGGCGCCACTTTAACAACACATAACTGTTTCAATCCACGCCCCCGCATGGGGGGCGACTTGTCAATTTAATGAAATACCTTAATTTATATGTTTCAATCCACGCCCCCGCATGGGGGGCGACTTTGTCGGGGTATTGGGTTGTGCTGCTATTGCTTGTTTCAATCCACGCCCCCGCATGGGGGGCGACATTGTGGGCCAGCCTATTTCATGCCTCCCGGCATGTTTCAATCCACGCCCCCGCATGGGGGGCGACTATCGGCGGCATATCCCCCCTTCCCCCCATTAATAGTTTCAATCCACGCCCCCGCATGGGGGGCGACCGTCCGGAGCGAAAGCAGAACACCCCAGTTGCAAGTTTCAATCCACGCCCCCGCATGGGGGGCGACCTGTTTGGTTTAGTGCCCGCCCCTTCCCCACTTGTTTCAATCCACGCCCCCGCATGGGGGCGACTAGGGTAGCTCGTGGACCTCGTCGCGTAGGGATCGTTTCAATCCACGCCCCCGCATGGGGGGCGACTCCTGGGAGGAATACCAGTGGGGTTGGATATGTTTCAATCCACGCCCCCGCATGGGGGGCGACAGTACAAGGCCAAAAAGAAAGAATCCTTCATGAGTTTCAATCCACGCCCCCGCATGGGGGGCGACTAGCCCAGGATTGTGATCTTATACATCGTAGATTGTTTCAATCCACGCCCCCGCATGGGGGGCGACTGTTTGGTTCTAACTTATTGGTTTTCAAACTAATATATGCCTATTTACGCGAACCTTACTCTTTTCAACACGTAACATATTTAATTGTCAAAGAGCAATCCAATAACCGGCTGGAATGTTTGATAAATTAGATGATGCGAACACCTTTGGCGAAAAACGGTCTCAATCCCTACTCTTGTAAGGCGATTCAACATAACGCCTGTTTGTGAACTTCAGGTTCGCACCCGATTTTCAGACAATCAATGGACCCCTCGGGTCATATGCTTTTTTAGCTCCTATTTCTTCTATTCGACGCTTCCAATTTGAACCAAGAAAATAAAATTTCAGGCTGTCTACCTCAGGATCGATCTCATCAATCAACTTTTGACGGAGAACGGTCCACTGGGCCGGATCCACTTCACACTCAAACACGGAGAGCTGGACCCTCTGCCCGTAATCCTTGCAAAACTTTGCAACCCTTCGCAATCGGCGCTGTCCTTCTGGTTGAACTGTGGAGACATCGTAACATATTACTACTAACATTCTTAACCCTATTTCCAGATAAATGTAGGATAACCGTCCAGATCTCCCCGCAGGCATCGGGCTAACAGCAATGCCTGCATGTGGAACAACAATCCTATTGTAACTTTCTCTTCAATAAAGGGATGGAATATCTCATCTTGCTTTCGTTTTTGATAGGCAACCAAAACGATCTTTCTTGTCTCGTCATCCATCAAAACGGCCCCAGATTCCATTTCCTTGAATCCTTTCGCCCGAACCTGGTTCAGGTTTATTAATGATAGCGTCAAACGGTCCGCTAAGAATGGTCGGAATTCTTCCATCATATCAAGGGCCAGTCCGGGCCGGCCGGGCCTATCCCTGTGCAAAAATCCAACTGCAGGATCTAAGCCTACCGACTCAAGAGCTGACCGGACATCGTGTAATACGATCGTGTACAGAAACGACAACAGACAATTGACCCGGTCCAATGGCGGCCTGCGATTCCGCTCCCGGAAAACAAAATCCTTTTTCTGTGAGATAATCAGGTGATCAAAGGCGCTGAAATACGTGTGAGCCGCGTCCCCTTCGATACCCCGCAATACATTCAACGGCAGATCTGATTGCAGGCGCTCCAATGAATGGCCCATTTTTTTTGATGCCTCACGGACCTCCTCCGCGTTCAACTTGGGTGAGTGGTCTCGCAGTGTCCTCTGTAGAACTGTGCGGCAGTTGGCAAGTTTGCCGGTCAGAACCGATTTTGCCATTTGAGCAGAGACATTCATGTCATCGGCACGGCGGTATTGCTCCCGTCGCAACAGGACATTCCCCGATACAGGCCCCTGGACCCTCGCAAGGAACCGCCCCTGCTCTGTCAGGAAACTGATAGCCACATCCCGTTCAGCGCAAAAGCCCATCAAAAAAGGACTGCACGTTATGTTCCCAAAGCAGACTATTCCCCCTATTGTATGGATTGGAACACGCAGACGGATTTCTCTCTCCACTCTGGCGACAACGGTTTCCCCCTCTTTTGCCAGATAGGCACCCTGGGTGGTCACAAAAAGGGTATTCAAATGTTTTTTCATTATTCCCGTACCGCATCCTTAAGATATCTGGTTACTGACCGGGTTTTTTCGACTGTTTTCGGCAGGCACAGATGATACATTGAACATCTGTCGCATTTTTTCCCATAAACAGGTTTCGGAGTATGCCCTGAATCTACAAGTTGGTGGAAACGTTTTGCAGTATCCTCCACTTCCTTTCTCAATTCTCCATCAAAAACAACCTCCTGCCTGCGACGGGTTCTCCCGTAAAAAATTGCCCCTTCCGGTATTTCGACATCCAGCATCTCTTCCAGGCACATGGCCTGGGCACAAAGCTGGACTTTGTCATAATTATCCTTCTTAGGCTTGCCGCGTTTGTATTCCACAGGGAATGGCAGCCACGCTTCAGCCCCATTCTCATCAAGGTCCGGCTTTCGGTGAAACTCGACCACATCCGCTTTGGCAATCAGCCCCAACCGGAGCGACCGGAGGGGCATGCCGTACTCAATGCGCACATCTCCCCTGGACTCCCGGTCCGCATCATGAACCTTATCATGCATGATCCTCCCTTCGGCCGTCAGGCGGTTTTCAGCCCACATCTGCTCAACGTGTATCAAGGCGCACTGCCGCTCACAAAAGAGCATGTGTTGTAATCCTGAAAGGGGGAGGAGATCGTCTTCTTCATACATTGCTTTATATCTTACCTTCCAGAGTTACGCCTTGCGGCACGTTATCCCTGTCTATTTGAACATCGTAGTCTGAAAACGCACGCGCAGGTTTGGTAATATCTGTGGAGTGCATAATTGTTACAAGATCAAACAACTTGTGAGCGGGTGCATTACCCAGCATCGAGTCGTGTTTGAACACGATCAGTTTGCGCGCATTCATTTTCCCACGCGCTGCGGAGTGGTCATGCTCGAACGCATTAATGAGAGAATCCCACAGCAGATTCAGATCTTTTTCTGAGAATCCGGTTTGAGCGGCTAAATGCGCTGAGATATAGCCCTCTGCTCGGTAAAGTGCATAAGGGACGATATGCTTGCGTCCCATGGTACGGTTATCACCACTTTGTTGTTTTGCTTCCTGTTCCGTTTCTACTGCCATGCGGGTTATGGTAACTTCCATTGGGACAATGGAATCTATGCTGCGTGCAAAGTTCAATTGAACTGGGCCGCGCACCTGTCCGCAATTGTTTTCCTTGGTTGACATGACTGCGCCGAATGTTCGAACGTCAAAGAAGTTCTTGCACATCCATTCTCGGGCCAATTCAATGGTTTTTGCTTCATTGCTTCCAGCCTCCTTCTTTACCGCTTCGTAGGCAGGTTTCCGGGTTGAGCTGAGGACAGCTTTTTCTTTAACATAGATTTTGTCAGGAGATTGATTGCCTTTGACAATCTCCACAAAATTACGGATTTTCCGTTTCAGGCATACATCGGTGACAAGGCCATAACTTGTTTCCGGGTCAATTCGGGGCATATTGCCCGCGTCTGGATCACCGTTGGGATTGCCGTTTTCTACATCAAAAAGATAAACAAACTCATAGCGGTTTTGTATAATGTTATTCATTGTTATCCTCCTTCTTGGCTGATTTAGTGAAAAAGTCCTTTCGTTGGTGGTAATATCCGATCGCAAACAAGCCCTGATCATCTAAGCTCAGATGAGCAGGGAACCCCTGAATATCCTGCATGATCTCTTCGATCATTTTGTCCGTGGTACGGCCATATTCCGCCTTTTGTATATGGTGCTGTGTGAGTCTTAGCAACCGAGGGAAAACAGTACGGGGTGTTGCAGATGCTGAACCATAAAAGCTATCCTTGATGGTCGTGTTGGCTCCCGGGATTGCATCCCTCTGGGCTTTCTCAAGAACGGCGAAAAGCCGTCCCAACCTGTACGCGATGTTGGTTGTTTCTTTATCCAATGCCATTGTGACCTCCTTTGAAATCTGGTTAATACGAAATTTTCTGACAAGACATGCCTTGATCATCGCCGCACGCAGGTAGTTCACAGTTTGATCCGCGCGTATCCGGCCTATTATTGCCGTCATCAAACTCTGCGGATAGGCCTCACCTGTTAAAATTGAACGCATAACCGACCCTGCAAGCACAGATTTTATATCCTCGTATTTTCCATCTTTTTTGCGCCGTGCGGTTTCTTTCAAGAGTCGCCACATACCTGGAAATTCCGGATCGTTGTCGTAGTCCTTGATTATAGACAGGTCTTTGAAGTGCATGCCGATTTTAGTGCTGATATCCCCCACCGTGCTGACATGCCAGAAGCGAATAGAAAGGCGTGAGGCGTTGGGAGAAAGTCCAAGAATGTAGAATCCAATATCCAGATTGCCAAGATCTGAGGGCATCTTTCCTGTACGGACCGCATTTAAAAAATCGCGAATCTCTTTAATATCGCCGCTGTCGTCCTGAGGGCTCAGAATCAATCCCATAAAACCTTCAACTGGAGAATCACGCTCTGCCCAGAAAACTGTCGTCGCATCTCCTATCTGGATCTTCTGACGACTGTCGGAGCGAAGGAGATGATTAAGAGCTGTAGTATAGTTAAAGGTGATGTCTTCGCTGACTGGAGCATTAAAGCTCTGTTCTTTTCCATAAGATTTGAAGGCGTCAAGATTGAAGGATACAATGGAAGCGCCTCTTGGCTGGGGGGGACGTGAACGCACACCTTTAATTTTAGGATGCAACCGGGCAACAGGCTTTTCTTCGCCGCATACCAGACATGTTGCGACAATTCCTGAACTATTTTCGGAATAATGCTTCAGCCAGGCATCCTTGATCTTTGGACGATCATGAATGTAACGAAGTTCACCATCCAATTGAAAAATGAGGTTCGCCCCAGCCACCATATCATCCCAATATTCCAATTCCGATGCATCCGCAGGATTCCAAGAATCTAAAAACTGCAGGAGAGCCCTCATTCCTTCATCATCAAGTTTTTCACCGATATCATGATGAAGTTTCTTAAACGCTTTGAAGGTTCCCATGGATCGTTCCGGTTTCCCCTTATTGTCGGCTCCAAGGACATACCCTGTGTTCTCCCACATGAAATTTGCGGCAATATTTACTGATTTGATCACTGACTCTGGAACAATCATCTGTTTTGGCAGTAATCTTTTCCCCTGTGTTTCTCTTAGGTCAAGAACCTGAAGCAAATTCCCCTCACGATTAAGCAACAAAGCAAAACTAATTCCCTTACTATTGAATCCCAAAAGAGGGATATCCACATCAGCGTTGTTCTTTAACCTGTCATAATAATTGTCCAATGTATGAAGGATCATGATTTTACCCCCTTTCCGTTGAATGGAGGAATTTTAATAACCCCGCTGCGCATCTTAGCTCTGAAAAATTTTGCTTCCATGTTGTTTTCAAAATCCATGTCGTGCAGCATCCAGCCCAAATCCTGCTCTCCGACAAGTTCTGATTGAGGGATACCATCCTCTATCAATTCGAAATGCGCGGGAAATTCACGACAACCGAGATAGGGATGATGAAAACACTGTCCCTTGCCTGCTCGCCGGTCAAAAATTTCTTTATGCTTGGCTGCGTTGTTGTCTCCAGAACCAGTAAACTCAAAATGCGCTTCAATGACGTAAGAAACATCCCGCAGCACCATTGCCGCACGCTGCTGGCGATCGATTTCAATGAAGGTTTCAACAGGGCTGACACCATCATTCATTGCCTTTTTAATCGTACCGATCGGCAACTTTCCAGCAAGTTCATTACGCCTGATGTTGTCAAACCGGATTGGATTGAGCACATGGATGCGGTCTACCGCCCAGTTAATTGCCGGTTTCCAGTAAATGGCCTCAAGAATCCCACGGGCAGCTGACGGCGTCATTACATCATAGCTGACTCGTTCCACCTTCATTTCCGGCCGTGTAAAACAGGCGTAATCACCCCAGACTTTCAATTTTATCCCATACGACATTAACACACCCCCTTTCTCTGATAATTCATTTCATGGTTTCCGCTATTTTGATCCATTACATTATTAAGCTTTCAACCTCATGAAAGGTCGGATCTTCGGGACAAAGGCCAAGATCATCACGATAAATATCCATATTGATCAACACACAATACTGGTCATGCAGACGCTCTACACTTCCCGCGCATTCCAAGCTGCCCAGTACCTTCGGATATACCTGCACTGTGAAACGCTGAGCCTTTCTGGCAAACAGCGCCGGATACTCAGAATAACGCAAACCACTGATGATTTTTTCCGCTTCCTTATTCCAGGGAATAATAATTGATTCAGCGCCATCTTTTATGATCTTGAATTTTTTATCCACGGCTCTGAAAGGGAAATCCCCGTTTTTTGCACCTTCACCAAGATCATTCAGTATCTGATATTCATCAAGCTTATTCCCCTTCATCCAGTATAGCGTCCTGAAATATTCTGTAACCGCTTCGAGTGATAGAAAATCATCATGGTGCCGCATCACACTATCGGCGGTCTGGGCTGTCTGGCGGAAATGACCCGGTGGAGAACCATCTTCAGGTGAAAAAACAAAGACCCGCCCACCTTCAAGCAATTTCCCTTCCCTGTTGCAACGACCCGCTGCCTGGGCTATGGAATCAATGCCCGCAGCCGAACGAAATACAATGGGAAAATCAATATCCACCCCCGCTTCGATTACCTGGGTACTGATAACCCGGCATGGACTACCATCAAGGAGAGCCGATCTTATCTTGTTCAGGGTTGCTGTCCTATGTTCGGGGCACATTAGAGCGCTTAGGTGATAACATCCTTCTTCCCTATCATGAATCCGTTCGAAGATACGCCTAGCATGTCCTCTCGTATTTACGATACACAGGACCTGTTTGTATTTATTTAACCTGTCTGCTAGTTCATCATCAGAAATCACCGGCAGTTTTTCCACTCGAACCCGTTTAAACTCAACATAGAGTTTTCCGGGATCAGAAACAATCTCATGCACGCCTTCCAATCCGTCTTTGAAAGTATCCGCTGTTGATAAAGCTGGTTGGGTGGCTGTGCATAAAACTATTGATGTTCTGTAGGCAGATGAAAGCTCCCTGAGAACCTCAAGACATGGCTTTAACAAGGGTACCGGCAGCATTTGCGCCTCATCAAGGATAACCACACTGCTTGCTATGTTGTGAATCTTTCTGCACCTTGATGACCGACAGCGATATAATGACTCAAAGAATTGGACATTTGTAGTAACTATGATCGGCGCATCCCAATTTTCCGAAGCAAGGCGAGAGCGATAATCTTCTTCATTTGGGTCAAAGTTGCTGTGGTGCTCCAGCACCGCATCTTCTCCCAGAATCTCTCGAAAAACAGCCGCATTCTGCTCGATAATACTGGTATAGGGAATGACATAAATAATCTTTTTCAGATTATATTTTAGAGCATGTTTCATGGCGAAGGCAAGAGATGAAAGCGTTTTTCCACCTCCCGTTGGAACTGTTAAGGAGAATAGACCTTGAGGGCACACGGCGGCATCAAGACAGTTTTTTAAGATTGCAGTTCTGTATTTATTGATTGATGTCCTGGGCGCACTCTCAGCCAATTTTTTGAGTGCGAAACCAAGTTTGTTATCCAATTCAAATAGAGAGGGATACCCTTTTCGCCATAAGGATTTTTCTCTATCCATAAACGCTTCAGTATCAAGAAAATCCGCATCTACAAGACAGGAATAAATCATCCTTATAAAAAAGGAAAATTGAAAGCCAAACCGCTTTGGATCGTGGACATTAAGATCAAAGGGCAGATCGCCTAAGCTTTTGGTCTTAATGATATGTTCAGGGCAGGAAGAATAATCGGGGATGGTTTTTTTTAGCCGGTCATGGAGGCACGCATCATTGGACTTTCCATCCAGAAGCCCGGCGTGATGTCCGGCAATGGCATAAGCCAGCAACTTACCCCTATCACCTGAAGATTTAAAGGCATGCTGTGTCCCTGCAGTCGAATGGTCGACCCGCCCCGGTTTTGTTTCAATATGAGCATCGCTTCCCTCTTGAATGCTGAGCTTCTGCTGAAATTCATCCGAATATTTTCCAATATCATGCCAGAGTCCCGCTAAATAACCCCAATCTCCAGCGCCAAAGCCTTCAGCAAATGAACGGGCCATTTCTGCAACATTTTTAAGATGTTCATCAAGTGGCTGCCATTCGGACGGTGGTTTTCCTTCCTTGCTATGCGCATAATATTCCTTATTCATGATGAAACCTATTAATTTACGGTCTTTGCGCGTTTGAATTTGATGAACCAGTTAAAGGGGCCAAATCTGCTCTTGACTCTTACTAATACAGCCAACCACGTTCATCAGGCACAAAAAAAAGACCCTGTTCTCATATATTGACAAACAGGGTCTTGGTCAAATAAATCCATGGTTCCTCCTGATCGAGGTTAAAACCAATTTTTCTAAAACTTAATAATAATTACCCAAAATCAGGTGAATGGTCAAGAAAAACACACAACGATGAAAAAGTAGCATAGCGCATAGTGCAAAAGGGCCCCAGTGGAATATGCTACGGCATTCCACCCCAGTACGATCATCTGACCTACCCCAGAGG
>SDBU01007376.1_pt1 | contig 12696 bp, 13 predicted proteins | sample 2277071 | NCBI WGS metagenome assembly SDBU01 (sample SAMN10397929, study PRJNA504765) | marine sediment metagenome | isolation source: marine sediment core GS08_GC12, 126 cmbsf | place: Arctic Ocean: Gakkel Ridge, Loki's castle | collected 2008 | reverse complement strand
AGTCTCAGCCTACGCCTCAAGATCCTAATTTTACCCGGCAGGGCAGGTTATTATCTCTCCAATTCCAATCTCTGAACCAAAAACTGGGAGGGGGCAAGGGGGGGGGGGGTTGACAAATATAATATCTGTTATATAATTAATAATAAGTGTGTAAATTAACTGTCAATTAATTACGAAGGGACTGATCGCATGGAATTGGGAAATCGGATGCGAGAGCTGAGATTAAATAAAAAGAAAACCATTAAAGAAGTAGCACAAGAAACTGATTTAACCAGTAGTTTCATATCCCAGATAGAAAGAGATAAAGTTACACCTTCCCTTAGAAGTCTGACCAAAATTGCAAAAGCTCTACATATTCCGTTAATGTTATTTTTTTTACCAACAGATGCTAATAGCCCTATAAGTCATAAAGGACAAAGAAGGAAAATTAATCTTCCCCATTCTGAGACTGTTTACCAAGTTCTATCTCCTCTAACCAACAAGATCGAATTCTTATTAGCAGAAATAGAGCCTGGGAAACAGGGTGATTTAGAGATGGTACCGCATGAAGGTGAGGAACATGTATATGTGATCAGGGGTAAGGTAGAGATCACAATAGGAGATGAGGTATGCTATCTAAAGGGAGGTGATAGTATTTGTTTTCAATGTATGATTCCTCATAAAATAGGAAAGAATCTTGGGGATGAAAAAGTAATTCTGGTTATAGCACAGAGCCCCCCTTCCTTTTAAATAATTTACTAAGGAGAATAATATGCTAGAACTTACGCCGCAAGAACTGGAGAATTTAGCTAAAAAACACGTTATGCAAACTTGGGACCATAGTGGGCTTGTTTTGACCGAGGGTAGGGGAGTCAAAGTCAGGGATATCTGGGGTAAAGAGTATATTGATTGCACATCTCAAGCATGGACTCTGGCAGTTGGATACTCACATCCTAAAGTCATTCAAACTGTCCAAGAGCAGCTCAGTAAGATAGTGCAAACCTTTGCCAATGTGTATAACGTACCCCAGATAATGTTGGCAGAAAAAATAGTAGAACTTACCCCCCCTGAATTTACCAAGACAGCCTTTACCCTGAGTGGTGCTGATGCCATAGAAGGAGCTATGCGGCTGGCCATGAGATACACAGGAGGACAGGACTTTATTACCTTATACCATGGGTATCATGGTAGGACCTTCGCCACTACCGCCATGAGTCATACTTATCCTAGCTATGTAAAATGCAAGCAAGGTATGGAAAGATTCATCCCCAAGCCCACCAGAGTGCCAAGTTCCTATTGTTACCGCTGCAGTTTTGATAAGAAATACCCTCAATGTGATCTTTTTTGTGCCAAATTTCTGGAACACGCTTTAGATCATGGTGTTGATACTAAGGTAGCAGGTGTCCTTGTAGAACCTTGCCAGGGGAATGGTGGCCAGATTGTTCCACCTCCAGGATACCTTAAGCGAATACGCCAGATTTGCACTAAGAGAGATATACCTCTGATCTATGATGAGATACAGACCGGATTTGGACGCTGCGGTACTTGGTTTGCAGCAGAAGCATTTGGTGCATTTCCCGATATTTTGGTTGTGGGTAAGGGACTTGGTGGTGGCTTCCCTATCACTGGAATTATTACTAGTGAAAAATTCGACCTTTTTGACCCAGGAGATTGGGGAGCTACCAACGGTGGAAACCCTCTCTCTTGTACAGCAGCCTTAGCTACCATTAAAGTAATAGAAGAGGAGGGACTATTAGAGAATACCAAGGTTGTGGGTAAAGTATTCATGGACCGAATAAAAGAGTTATCTTCGACATATGAGTTTATTGGGGATGTGAGAGGAATTGGTTTATTCTTGGGTGTAGAGATTGTGCAGGACAAGGAAAGTAAGAAGGAGGATGTTCAGACTGCGACGGCTATAGTACAAAAGGCTTTACAAAAAGGTATTATTATTGCCAAATCTGGCATTGGTGATGTGGGTAACGTTCTTAAGATAAAGCCTCCTCTAAGTATGACCGTTTCGGAGATGGAAAAGGTCGTAGATATACTGGAGGCTTGTTTCAAGGAAACAGCTGTAGGCAAGTAAATGCACCTGGACATAGTACTGTAACTGCTCTGACGAGAGTCTCGCTGTTACACTGATGACTAAGTAGTTATAGGGATTAAAAAAAGCATTAAAGAGCCAGGATTTGTCTTAATCAGAATTACCTAAACAGGAGGGAAAGGAATGAAAGTATTGGTTTTTGCTCCACATCCTGACGACGAGTCAATAGGGATGGGAGGTACGATTTATAAACACACTCAGCGGGGTGACGAAGTAGCAATTGCAATCATGACTACTGGGAATATAGGGAGCTTAGAAATAGATCCAAAAAGGTTAGAGAAGACTAGAGAAAAGGAGGTTAGAGAAGCATGTAAGGTATTGGGGAAAGTTATGTGCAGGAGGATTTCTTGTTGCGTTACCTCCTCTCAATATTTGCCTTTTTAGCCTGCAAATACATTGTTCGAGGGCTAACTTTTGGAGCAATTAAGGGATAGAAAATACTTTGGAGAAATGATTAGTTCAAGACTTAAAGTCAGAACGAACTATGTACAGACTTTGAAGAGGACTCCCCAGGAGGTTAGAAGGGTCAAACTTGCAGGTATTCCCTTTCAAAGGATAGGCAGGGCATTCCTTGATGAAGTTTATCAAATCTGTAGGGGTGCATAACTTATATTATACTAAAATGAAATCTAAAAAATTCAAGACAGTTTATTAAGTGGAGAGTAAAAAAATGGAGAAGGATAAATTTCAAAAATCAAAACAGTTGTTTCGAGAGGCAAAAAAACTAGTACCAGGTGGTGTACAAAAATCCCGACATCCTAGTATGTTCATTCGTGGAGCCTACCCTATCTTTATGCAAAAAGGCAAAGGATCGCATATCTTTGATGTGGACGGGAATGAATACATAGATTGGTTGCTCTCCTATGGGCCCATAATTCTGGGCCATTGTTATCCTAACGTAGATGGGGCAGTAATTAGAGAAATAAGAAAAGGGTTTTTGCTCAATTTAGCTCAACCTATTCAAAATGATCTGGCTCGAAAGTTAACTCAGATAATCCCCTGTGCCGAGCAAGTTATATTTCTTAAAACTGGTTCAGGAGCTACCTCAGCTGCTATAAGAATAGCTCGATTATATACAGGGAGGGAGAAAGTAGTTCGATGTGGATTTCACGGCTGGCATGATTGGTGTTATGGAGGAGAAGGTGTGCCTAAGAAGATCACCGAGGATATATTGAGTTTTCATTACAACGATCTTGATTCTCTGGAGAGGTTACTGGAGGAGAACAAAAATCAAATAGCCTGCATTATCATGATGCCTTTGGAAGTGGAGATGCCCCAAGAAGGATTCCTGGAAGGAGTAAGAGAGTTAGCCACCAGTTACAAGGTGGTTTTGATTTTCGATGAGATCAGATCAGGATTTAGAATGGCCCTGGGGGGAGCTCAACAGTATTTTGGAGTTACTCCAAATCTTGCTACCTTTAGCAAGGGGATCGCCAATGGGTATCCTCTCAGTGTAGTGGTAGGAAAAGAGGAAATTATGGCAGTTGTGGAGAGAACTTTCATTTCCGCTACTTTTTTTCCAGATTCTTTGGCCATGGTTGCTGCATTGGAAACTATTGAAGAGTTGGAAAGGACTAACGGGATAGAACATATGTGGGATATTGGTAGAAAATTGGCCGATGGTTTAAAAGAGCTTGTTTCCAAGCTTCATATCCGAGCCGAAGTTATCGGTCCTACCCCTATGCCCTTTTTGCTCTTTGGCAGAAGGGAAGACTATGGGAAAGTGTGGAGAAGTGATAAAGAAGAACCAACTCAAGCTGAGCAGAAAAACAGAATTTACAGAGACACCTTCTATGCAGAAATTATCAAAAGAGGCATATTTTTCCACCCTAATCATCACTGGTTTACCTGTCTTTCCCACAGTAATGAGGATGTTGAGAGAACCCTTCGGGCAGCAGAGGAAGCTTTGAGTGTGGTAAAACGTCAGGTATAGTTTATTGTATATTAGTTTAGAAAAGCTGCGGTTAACAGGCAGTCCGAAATTTATTTAAGGGGGGGGTGAGAAATTCTATTCAAAAACTGCGGATGCTGTTAACCCTTCTTAAAAACTTTAGAAAAAGGAGGAAAGAAAATGAAATGGCGTAATAAAAAAATTGTGTCTATATTAATGGTAGGTTGTTTATTCATTGGTTTAACCTCGACTTGTTTTGCTCAAGTGGACATAGAAACTGCCATTGAAGAAAAAACCACCATAGATTGGCAGCAATTTGCCGGTACTACACTCAATCTCATATGTGAACGCTCACCGGGTAATGAGGCTGCTCGGACTAGGATACCAGAATTTGAAAAGTTGACGGGAATGAATGTTAATCTCGTAATGTTACCCGAACGGGCTCTATTTGATAAGATGGCTATAGATTTGTCTACTGGGGCAGGGATGTATGATGTTATTCAGATGCCCGCATGCGGGGTATGCGTCAGATGGGCAGAAGCTGGATGGATCGAATCACTAGACGAGTATATAGAAGACCCTACCTTGACTGACAAGGCATGGCTTGATGTGGACGATTTTGTAGAGAAGTGGATAGGAGCAATGACCTATAAAGGTAAGTTATATGGGTTGCCTTCCTATGGGGAATCGGACATTTTATTCTACAGAACCGATTTATTATTGCAGCACGGTGTAGGAGTGCCGACCACCATGGATGAACTTTGGGATGCTGCCCAGAAGCTTACCCTTGATCTAGATGGAGATGGTAAAGCGGATATATTTGGTATCACTCTAAGGGGTATTCGGGGACACACTAGTAACATTTACATCTGGACAGGGTTTTTAAGAGCATTTGGCGGTAAATTCTTTATGGGAGAAGATGTGGAAAAGGGTATGCCTCCCGATGCTCCCAAAGGAAAAGAAAATTGGATGCCCGTATTGAACAGCCCTGAAGCCGTTAAGGCTACAGACTACTATGGACGGCTATTAAGGAATTTTGCTCCTCCTGATGTTTCTTCTTATCACTGGTATGGAGTTTTTCGGACCATGGCTGAAGGAAAAACAGCCATGATGATAGATGCAACCTGCTTTGCAGCACCTCTTAGTATGCCTGCTGAGTCCAAAGTTGTAGGTAAGATAGGCTATGCACCTGGGCCACAGATACCTAGCATTTGGATCAGTGCTTTTGCCATAAACTCAGCTTCTAAGCACAAAAAGGCAACTTGGCTTTGGCTACAATGGGTCACATCCAAGGAAATCCAGTTAAAATACTCTGCTTTTCCAGAATCTAAAAGTTTTGATGTTTCCAGATGGTCTGTAATAAAGGATGAGAGATACCAGGAAAGGTGGTATTACCCTTCTCCTAGCGGAGATTTCATGACCTTAGCTTGGGACAACATAGCCAAATCCTCACCGGATTACAGACCCAGAATTCCTGAATACTGGGAAATAGGAGATATACTGGGGGCTTATGTGGAGGAGGTAATCGCAGGAATAAAACCAGCTAAGAAGGCATTAGACGAGGCGCAGTCAGAGATTTTTGATATTATGAAGGAAGCAGGTTACTTTTAATCAAACATCCAGCTGGAGGGAGAGCTCTTTTAAGGGGTCTCCCTCCAGCTGTGAAAGATATCATCATGAGAGTTACAAAGAAAAGTCTGATATTTTTACTCCTTTTACCTGCTATTCTGTGTTTGGTTTTTTTTAGTGTTTACCCATTTGTGTATTTGATTTATTTGAGTACCCACAAGTACATTCTTTCAGAACGGGGAGGATATCCATTTGTTGGGTTGGAGAATTATTATAAGCTGTTCTTTCACCCTCGTTTCTGGAATTCAGTGAGGATCACCCTTACCTATGCGGTAATGGCTGTAGGGTTAGAGTTTTTTTTAGGATTTGGAATAGCCCTGGTATTATCTCGGGAACTCAAAGGAAGAAACATTTTCATTCCTCTTCTTATTATACCCCTAGGTATAACCCCAATAGTAGCCTCTCTAGTGTGGAAAATACTGTATAACTCCGAATTTGGATTAATCAACTATTTTTTGACTGTGTTGAGGGTTTTACCACCTTCTTGGTTGTCTCATCCTCAATGGGCGCTTGTCTCATTGGTAATTGTGGATATCTGGCGATGGACTCCCCTTATGATGCTGATATTCTTAGGAGGCCTGTCAGCTCTTCCCAGGGAACCCTATGAGGCAGCAGTGATAGATGGCGCCTCCAGATGGCAGATTTTTAGATATATCACCATTTCCTTAATCCGGCCTATAATTGCAATAGCCCTTTTTATTCGGATAATGGATGTTTTTAAGGCTTTCGATATAGTCTATGGATTGACCCAGGGAGGACCGGGGAGAGCTACGGAGACAATGAATATTTGGCTTCTTTTGGTGAGCTTCCGGTATTACAACTTTGGTCTTGGAGGCGCTTTGGCCTTTGTGATGCTATTTATGGTAATAGGAATATGTAGCCTGCTTATCAGAACTCTCGGTATCAAAATAGGAGAAAGTGTTACCTAATTGATAAGACGAATTTTTGGAGACAGGATAAAGATGAAGAGAAGAGGAGAAGATATAGTTTTGTATTTAATCATTGCCTTTATGGTCTTCTTTGCTCTTTTACCCGTTTTTTGGATGGTAAAAACATCGTTTACCCCCGCATCGGAGGCGTTCACCATTCCTCCCAAGCTAATATTTAAACCGACATTCCAAAACTATAAATACGTGATCTTGGGAGGATATATGAGGGCGGGGGGAGACTTCTGGCGTTTTTATGGTAATAGCATTGTGGTTAGTCTTTCTTCCACCTTATTAGCTTTAATAGTGGGTGTACCGGCGGCATATGCTTTGGCTCGATTCCAATTTCGAGCCAAAGACCATCTTTCTTTCTGGATTCTGACCACCCGAATGGCTCCCCCCTTAGGAGTAGCCTTGCCTCTTTACATATTAATAATGAAAATGAACCTGTTGGACACTCGTTTGGCCTTGATTATTCTGTACTTAAACTTCAACTTAGGATTGGTCATCTGGTTAATGCTTGGTTTTTTTCAGGAACTACCTAAAGAATTAGAAGAGGCAGCAATGGTTGATGGATGCTCCTTGTTTCAGGCATTTTTGATGATAATTTTGCCCCTCAGTGCTTCTGGGTTAAGTGCCGCAGCTATACTTTGCATTGTGTTCTCCTGGAATGAGTTTCTTTTTGCCCTTCTGGTGACCGGCGTGAATGCACAAACTGCACCAGTCGGAATTTATTCTTTCATGCTTCATACCCAAGTTATGTGGGGACCAATATGTGCGGCTGGAACTCTTGTTGCTCTGCCGGTCATAGTATTCGTTATATTAGTTCAAAAGCATCTAGTTAGAGCTCTAACCTTTGGAGCAATCAAGGGATAGTAAAAGGTAGTTTTCGGTAGGCCTAAATGAAGACGTGAGAGGAGAAGGTGTCAAATGGAGTTACATAAAGCATCATCTAAAGTAATAAGGGAGTTATTGACTGTTTTTTTAAAAATTGATTCTTCGCAAATTGAGATTTTCACTGATGCGATTATAGAGGCAAAAAGAGTATTTGTTGTAGGCGTGGGAAGAGAAGGTTTATCCTCCCGCGCTCTTGCTATGTAACTTATGCACCTAGGGAAAACTGTCCACTGAATTTGGAATGATACAACTCCAGGTATTGGCAGGGGGGGGATCTTCTAATTGCAAACCGTGGAAATGGAAACATTGCCTCAGTTTACCATGTTGCTCAAAAAGCAAAAAAGACTGGTGCCTCAGTTGCCACTATAACTGCCAATCCTGAGGGAAATATAGCAAAGGTTTCCGAGGCAGTGGTCCACCTCCCCACAGAGGTATGGGGAGGTGGCATCGATGTAGTACCCTCCATTCAACCTGTGGGGTGCCTTTTTGAACAAAGTTTTCTCATTTTAGAAGATATTATAATTTTACGATTAATAGAAAAGATGAGTGAGCGTCATCGAAATGTAGAATAGCTACAAGAGGGAGGATGAAAATGGCCGAGATAAAACTGGGAATAAACAACTGTTTTGCAGTAAAAAGGTGGCCCGAGTCAGAGGAGTGGTGCAGAATTATCAGGGAAGAGTTTGATCTTACCTATGTGCAGTTTACCTTTGACCTTATAGACCCTTTTCTTAATAAGCCTGCTCGCCCTAAGATAAGTCAAGATATTGCTAGGGCGGCAAAAAAATATGGGCTTACTCTCACCACCACCTTCGCCGGGCTTTCCTTCTACAGCTTCAACCAGCTTCTCCATCCTGATGTGAGAGTAAGAGAGCAAGCTCTTAGCTTTTGTGAGGAGGCTGTAGTGATGACAGGTGAGCTTGGGGTGAAAGCAACCGGTGGTCCATTGGGATCACTTTCCCTTAAAGATTTCAATAGCTCTCAGCGCAAGGAATATTTGACCGATCATCTCATAGAATCCCTGCAGTATCTTGCCGATCTTGCATCATCTCTAGGACAGGAGTATCTATTGTGGGAGCCGACTCCTCTTTCTCGAGAACTAACTGAGACTATAGAAAAGGCTCATAGATTCTATGAGAGGGTAAATAAAGGTGCAAAAATTCCTATCCTTTTTTGTCTTGATGTAGGCCATCAGTGTAAAAAGGGGACTTCAGATAAGGATAGAGACCCTTATACATGGCTTAAGGAATTCGCCTCTGCTTCTCCAGTGGTGCATATCCAGCAAACTGATGGAATGCTTGATCGCCACTGGCCTTTTACTTCAGAGTACAATAGGCGGGGAATAATTGAGCCTCAAAAGGTAGTCCAGGCTATTAATAAATCAGCAGCCAGCGAAGTTGTGCTTATACTGGAGGTTCTGCATGCTTTTGAAGAAGACGAAGATAAAGTACTATCAGATATAAAGGATAGTATTAATTACTGGAAACAAGTAATGAGTCAGGGATAGAATTAGCCTGGATAATTAAAAAGAGAGAGGATCATTTTGAAGCTTGCTAATAAAGTAGCAATTGTGACCGGGGGAACAAGAGTATTGGTCGGGCTATAAGTTTGAGTTTAGCTGAGGAGGGAACCGATGTTGTTATTGCAGCTAGAGATATGCAAGGGAAGTAAAGGAACCGTATTTCTCTTACGCTAAGGACCAAAAATGGTTATAGGTATACCCAAGGAGACAAAGAAGGGAGAGTTCAGAGTTGCAGCAACCCCTGCAGGGGTTAAGGCTTTATGTGATGCAGGACACAGGGTGCTTGTCGAAAAGGGAGCGGGTGAGGGGAGTGGTTTTTCCGATGAGAAGTTTAAAAAATCAGGGGCTGAAATTATTCAGGATAAGAGGAAGCTCTTCGATGATGCAAAGCTTATCCTCAAGGTAAAAGAACCCCTTCCCGAGGAATACCATCTTTTCCATGAAGAACAGATTCTCTTTATCTATTTACACCTTGCGGCAGATAAGTCCCTTACCGAGGCTCTTTTAAAAGCAAAGGTTGTGGGTATTGCCTATGAGACTGTACAGAAAGATGATGGTTACCTTCCCCTTCTTGCTCCCATGAGTGAGATTGCAGGAAGAGTAGCTCCCCTTGTTGGCTCTTTTTACCTTGCCAAGTGCCAAGGTGGAATGGGAAAGTTCATAGGAGGGGTACCAGGAGTTCCCCCGGCAAAGGTTGTGATAATTGGCGGAGGTACAGTAGGAGCTAATGCGGCAAAAATTGCAGCAGGGATGAGAGCTCAGGTAACTATTTTAGATGTAAATGTTGAGAGGATGCGCTATCTTGATGATATTATGCCCTCAAATGTTGTAACTTTAATGTCAAACTCCTATAACTTAGAGAAGATTCTGCCTGATACGGATCTTCTCATTGGAGCGGTTCTTATCCCGGGAGCAAAGGCTCCCTGTCTGGTGAAAAAGGATATGCTAAAGCTTATGCCTTCAGGATCGGTAATAGTGGATGCAGCAGTTGACCAGGGAGGGTGCATGGAGACAACTCGTCCTACCACACACGATGACCCGATCTTTGATGTGGATGGGGTGATCCACTACTGTGTTGCTAATATGCCCGGTGCCTATCCGAAAACCTCCACCTTGGCCTTGACCAACGTAACCTTACCTTATGTGTTAAAAATAGCCAACAAAGGGTACAAGGACACATTAAGAAAAGATCCTGCTCTTTTGAGAGGGTTAAATACAATAGGCGGCAAACTTACCTGCAAGAGAGTTGCTGAGGTTCACCATCTTCCTTTTATCTCCTCTGAAGAGGAGATAAATTTTATTTCATAATGTATTGTGAGATAGAGAAAGGAAAAACAGTGTTTCTTATGGGAGATAAAAAAATGTACTCAAGAACGGAGGAGCACATATGAATGAAAGGAAAATAGTGCAAATATGCATGGTGGTAGAGGACATTAACCAGTCAATGAAAAAGTACTGGGAGGTACTCGACATAGGACCCTGGGATGTGTACACGTTCAATCCCCACACGCTAAGTGAGTTTAAGATGCGCGGAGAACCAGTAGAGGACTTTGAATACAAACTAGCCTTAGCCAACTTTGGTGATATGCAACTGGAACTTATCCAACCGGTTAGAAATGTTCCCATTTATGAGGATTTTCTTAGGGAAAAAGGGGAAGGTGTCCATCACATCAAGGAAATAGTGAATGATAAGGATATCCGGGCAAGGGTTGAGGAGTTTAAACAAAAGGGGATTGAAGTTACGGTAAGGGGCAAATTTGGCCAGGATATTTTCCTCTTTTTAGACACACAGCCAACTTTAGGTGTGATTTACGAGATTGGAAATTGTGGCACTATTCCCTCTTCTGAGAGACGGTACCCACCAGAAGCAGAAGTCCAGAAAGGAACGTAATTTCTTCCGCACTCATCAGATTTTTAGAAAAAGGGCAGTAATTGCAAGATCGTTTGCCAACCTCTATACTATCGAAAGCTAGGGTAAATTCTTATATACATTTCATTTTGATAATCTTAAGAAGTTCACTCTCATGCTAGAAGATTAGATTATTCGTTGCTCCGAAAACCACCGTTTCAACCTCCGCCAGATCGTGGAAGTTTGTAATAAAGGGTTCAGTTAGAGTTTCAGCGGGAGAAAATGGCAATTTTTGTCCCATAGTAAGACATTCACCACTTTCCTCTAAACTAAAATCCTTATTTTATCAGCATTCTAGATCACAGATTGACGACACCATGGCATCTTTTTGATCTAATATTGTCAAACCCTAAATAGGCTCGATACCCTATTTTAATAATCTACACTTATTTAGATTCGCATTTGTGACCCAAATACGAAAGATTCCGCTAAAATGTCTCCTGAGATCCTAATAAAATGGTAGACTAGGAGGCAAAATTTATGGCAAAAATACAAAAGCGAAACAGGATGAAAGGGAAGAGTCCCTCATTCCCAAATATCCGTTTTTTCCTCCCATCGTTTCCTGACCTTCCTAAAATACTCGATTCTGTCTTTCGCTCTTCCAATTTCACGAGGTTAAGAGCGTCTCTTAAATTCTTTTGTCCTCTTCTGTATAAAAGTAAGACATTAACCAGCCTCCTCTAAGTCAAAGGTCATCATTTTATCATCCTTCCCTTCTTCGAACTATCTAACCGGATAACCGAGCTAGCCAAAATATTCATTTAAAAGCGGATTTAAGTTGATAATTATGCTTATTCTGGATAGCTCTTGGTAGGTATTTTTTATTGTGGTATAGTTTGGATAAATAAAGTAATACCTAAAAGGGGAGCTCCCAATCCTTCAAGAAAAAGAGCTTCTTAGCTTATTTTTATCAAGGGGAATATAAGTTATGGGAGAAACAGAGCTAAAGGAATAGTTTCATTTTTGCCTTAACTTTACACAATACCTTTTTGTAAGGTAAAAATGAACGGGGAAAAGAAATTTCACCCCAAGCCACTTGTAATAGTTGCGATAATTTTTATGATTTGGAATGAGAAAAAGAATTCTGATTTGATAGGAAATTATACATTCATAGTTAGAATGTTAACTTACCTTTTCCAGACCCTACCAGCTAGTTCTTGGAAATCCTTATAAAAAGCGGACTTGATATTTCAGGATTTGACACTTTTTAAGCTTTGTTGTATAATCAATTAACTCAAAAAGTAAAAGAGTTACAGAAAAAGGAAAAAAAAGCAATGCAATCAAAAGATAATGCTCTAAATCAAACCGAATTTAATGAGCTCTTTAACGCTTGCAGGGATGGGAAAGATAAATTACTAGTGATTTTATGTGGCGGGTTAGGGTTAAGGGCTGGGGAAATAGCTCATTTGAGGGTAAGTTGGATTGACTGGCAAGGGCAAAAGATAAATATCCCCTCCCGAGAGGGAGATTGGAGCCCTAAAACAGAAAGTTCCGCTAGGTCTATTCCCTTTAAATCTATGGAGAGGGCGAAGGTAATAATAGCTCATTATTTTGGGATAAACGATAATTTGGGAATGTCAAGGATTGCAGTATATAAACGAGTCCAGAGGATAGCTCAGAGAACTAAAATCCAGAAAAAGGTCACTCCTCATACTCTCCGGGCAACCGCCGCTTTTATGTTTGCAGAAGCAGGTTTATCGGCTCAGGCTTTGAGGCAGGTTATGGGCTGGACAAAACTTGAGACTGCTGAGCACTACATAATTAGGAGCGGCAGAGCCGCAGAGAGAGAAATTGAAGAGAATAAAGGCAAATTGTGGGTCTGAAGAGAGTTAAATCCTG
>SDBU01007375.1_pt1 | contig 12697 bp, 13 predicted proteins | sample 2277071 | NCBI WGS metagenome assembly SDBU01 (sample SAMN10397929, study PRJNA504765) | marine sediment metagenome | isolation source: marine sediment core GS08_GC12, 126 cmbsf | place: Arctic Ocean: Gakkel Ridge, Loki's castle | collected 2008 | reverse complement strand
TTGTGATGGAGATCGCCTGTGGATTGCATAACTTCAGGACAGCATATCGCACAGGATAGACACTTCATGAGCGAGAGTTGCTTATTTCCAATAATGTCTCATGAGTAGTTCCTGAACTTGCTTCTCTGACATTGTTGATAACTCAGCTAGAAGCCGCTCTACATCTTCGCTTTCCATTTCTTCAGCCTGGTTTTGCGTGATAATCAAAGCCATATCAGCGATGGTAGGTGACTGAAGAAGCTCGTCCAGAGATATTTGCACTCGGAATTCATTGACTATGCGTGATATGATCTGAGTAGCCAACAGCGAGTTCCCACCTAACTCAAGGAAGCTGTCATGGATACCTACTTCACCTAACTCCAGAATATTCCTCCAGATCTCCGCAACCTGACTCTCCACAGGCGTCCGAGGCGCAACAAAGGGAACTTCCAACTCAGGCCTTGCTCCGTCAGGTTCGGGCAACACTCGCCGATCCGTTTTACCGTTCACTGTAAGCGGCATAGCATCCAATGTAACAAAAACGGAGGGTATCATATGCTCCGGGAGAAACTGCCCTAGAAAATACCTCAGTTCAGTTATCGTTGGTATAGAATCGCCAGAAGGGACAATGTAAGCAATCAGGCGCTGAATCCCGTGACGGTCTGGCTTCGCTATAGCTACGGCCTCTTTGATGGCATCATGATCCATTAACGCCATCTCGACCGCAGTAATCTCGATCCGATGTCCCCGGATCTTAACCTGAAAATCTCCTCGCCCCAGATGGAATAGGTAGCCCTCTTGCGTCAGATACCCCAGATCCCCAGTGAGGTAGATATGCTTGTTGCCACCTTCTGGGTCAGGCAGGAATTTAGCTTTTGTAAGTTCAGGCCTTTGCCAGTAGCCCAAAGCCAAATACTGGCTCCTGACGGCTATCTCACCGACCTCTCCGACTTCCAGCCTATTATTATCTTCGTCCAGTATTAGCACCTCCATGCCATTATATAGACTGCCGCAGGAAAGAAGATCATCTGTAAGCAGCGTATCCTTGGTGATGGAATAGCAGGAAATGGAGCCAGCTTCAGAAGCACCGAATCCATGTAGCATAATGCATTGAGGAGAAAAATACTGTCTGAGTAACTCAACATCTCTTATATATGTTGCCTCTCCGCCTATCTGAACGACGCGGAGTTTGGGAAAATTTCCCTTCCCTGTCAGCAGACTGGCAAGCTGGCGAAAGGCTGTTGAGACAGAGGAGTAAACGGTGATCTCCTCATTGATCAACCAATTAGAAAGCTCATTCAGTCCACTATCCTTAAGGTTAAATGGATGAACAGATGCGCCATATAGCATGGGGCAGAGGATAGTCTTGATTGATCCATAGTGAGTATGAGAATGGAGATGAGCAAACCGGTCATTAGCGCAGAGCTTCATACGGTCTGCGTTGGATCTAGCATGGTGAAGCAATCCGATGTGACTGCTGACTACGCCTTTGGGTTGTCCAGTGGAGCCTGAGGTGTAGGTGATGCAGGCGATAGCATCAGGTGAGACATATATATCCAGATCTTCGCTGGATAGGTCAGGATCGACTTCATCAATGTTGAGTATTTGCACCTCACCATCAGCTAATTTAGTGGCCAGGGAAAGATTCTCGCTATCTGTAATGATCAGTCGCGCCTGTGAATCCCCCAATACATGAGATATTCCTGCATAGGGATGAGATGGCTCCAGCGGCACGAAGAATTTGCCAGCCTTCAGAGCAGCGAAGATCCCAAGAATAGCCAAAATTCCTTGCTTTAGCAGTAGGGCAACCGGCTCCGCGGCTTCTACACTGTGGGAGCGTATGGCTCGTGCCAGCCGATTTGCCATTTGGTTGAATTCATAATAGGTGTATTCTCTTCCATTATCTTTGATGGCAATGTTGTAGCGATACTTCTCCACCTGATTCTCAAATTGCTCTGGAATTGATCCCGCTGATAGCATACGATACTCCCCGATGATTGTGAATCTTTGCCGATCTTGTGTTGCCCAATCCCTCATAAGACTGCCAAATGGGCTGAGTCATACACAATTCTGGTGATAGTCACCGTTATTCTCGCGTCCATATTCGGAAATCCCTGAACACTGTGGCTGTGCCTTCCTTATATTCGCCGCAGTGGATGGTTCTGTCGATCATGCCGATGGCATGTATGCCCACCTGGATTAGGTCTTCCATAGCATTCCACGTCCAGCAACCTGCAATTCGTTATCTACATATCCCTGAAGTCGCATCAATGTCTGATGCCTTATCTGTTCTAGACTGGCGAACTTCAGCCTATCGTCCAGTTCATTGCCATACTTGATGGATAGAAGATTACCCAGTAATGGCAGCGCCTCATCCGCTCCCTGTGGCATCAGTTGGGTTACCGATTCAGTTACCTTGCGCGCCCTTATGGGTTCATCATCATCCTCGCCTAGACCGAAGTATGTGCGGAGGATTTATCATTCTGTTATGTCTCTCCCTCTTCCCGTTGCCTTGCATCATGTCCCTTCTCCCCCTGTGCCCCGGTGATTATTTTCTGCTGTTATCTGAATAATGCCTGCTTATTCAGATCTAATAATGGGCAGTACAATATGTCACAGACGAATAGCTCTGTCAAGAGGAAACAGATACAAAGTAATATTTCCGATTGAAAAAACAGTGACGTTGTGACATAATCTCCATGCAGAATTGATATGAGCAGGAAACATGAAGTATTGGCCAACGAAAGAATCTGGGGAATCAGGAGATAAACTATGTATCTGAAACTATCAGAAATGGCAGCGAAGCCGGAAGATCTGGGAATGGACGCCGTTCTGCTGCGGCAGGCCCGGGACTTTGCGCTCACTGCCGGCGGTTCTGAAGGAGAAAACCTGGAATTTCCGCCTAAAGGGAGGACAACAAAAAGATGAAGCTGAGAGTATTTGTGGCTATAAAGCCGACTCTGCGCTTTGAGAATGTGAATGACGATTTTTTTGAGCGGGTAAAGGATAGAGTGCAACTCGTGCTGCTGGAGACTGATACCCCTTTGGATGAAGAGATAGAAGCCGAATTATCGAAAGCTGACGTGCTGATTACCGGGTGGGGATCGCCCAGTATCACTGCCGAAATAATTGAGGCTGCGCCCAGGCTAAAACTGGTAATTCATGCCCAGGGAAGCGTAAAATCTCTACCTTACGAAGCCATTCTGAGATGCGGCATTCCGTTCGTGAATTCTGCCCGCGCCTATGCTCGCACCATGGTAGACTGCACAATGGGAATGATGCTTTCACTGGGCTATCACTCTACCTATTCACATAATCGGTTCATATATCACCAGGATGACAGTTTTGACCGGCATCAGGTTCTGGGCATGGGTCTGGATGGGAAAGACGTGGGCATCGTCGGAATTGGCCCTATAGGAAGTCAGATGGCCCTGGCGCTTCAGGCATTCCACACAAACGTCTTCGCGTATGACCCGTATTCAGATGGACAGGAAGACGTCACTATGGTTCCGACACTGGACAAGCTATTTGATGTTTGCCAGATAGTGACAATTCACTGCGGCTGGACGAAAGAAACTGAAGGAATGATTACTGAATCGCATCTTCTGAAACTCACGCCAGACGGAATGTTGGTCAGCAATGCACGAATGCCGATTGTTGATGAGGATGCGCTTTGCAGACTGGTGAAAGAGCAGAAAATCCACGCAGCTCTAAACCTGATCCCCTTGCGGAAAGACGTGTGGCTTGATGCTTCTCTGGCTGACTTACCGAATCTTCTGTTGACTCATGGGAGCGCAAACGTTTCGGACACCTGGTACAGTCAGGTTTCCCGCAATGTGGTTGAGCAGTTGATCAACTTTCTGGAGGGGCGTGAGGTTTATCCAGAGCTAACTCTGGAGAGAATCCGAACTGCAACCTGAAATTGTAGCTATTCGCCTTTGTTGGTTATCAGTAAGCAGATAAGTCATTTGTCATTCCAGCGAAGGCTGGAATGACAATCTGAGCGTGTCCCACTTATGATCTGAGCGTGTTGCGGAAGCGTCCCGGCCTTACCGGTCCAGTTGGCGATGCCTTCTCAGCACAAGAACATGCGCCGGTTCTGATATATCCAAATCCTGATATACCAGATCGGTACATCGTTCTAAAGGAATCCAAGAAGGCATCAAACGCTTGACAATTCTAGCATTACACTGCTATAATATCAAATCATACGGCTGTTCGGGAGTCAATGTTGGTATCCAGGTCTCGCCGCTGAAATCCAGTAATGAGGAATAGTCCATGATTGAAGTCGAGAATTTGACAAAGCGGTATGGTGATTTTACTGCTGTCAATGGAGTAACTTTCAGCGTCGCAGAGGGCGAGGTTGTGGGATTTCTTGGCCCTAATGCGGCGGGCAAAACTACTACTATGCGCATACTAACTTGCTTTATGCCTGCCACTGACGGCATCGCCAGAGTAGCTGGATACGAGGTCTTCGATAATTCTATGGAGGTAAGAAAACGCATCGGATATATGCCTGAGAACGTACCCCTCTATATGGAGATGACGGTCAGATCGTACCTGAGTTTTATGGCAAAGATTAAAGGAGTATCGCGAAAGGAAAGACGCGAGCGGGTTGATCTGGTTATAGAGGCAACCGGGCTGGAAAACTTCCGAAACAGGGTTATAGGAAAATTGTCAAAAGGCTACAGACAGCGTGTGGGTCTGGCGCAGGCGATGGTCCACAATCCGCAGGTACTCATACTTGACGAGCCAACCATAGGCCTGGACCCCAGGCAGATAATAGAGATAAGGAACCTGATCAAAGGATTGGGTGGCGAACATACCGTCGTTCTGAGCACGCATATTCTCCCGGAAGCCAGCATGATATGCAACAGGATCATCGTGATCAACGAGGGTAGAATCGCCGGGGAGATCTCTCTAAAGGATGGCCGGGTGGCTGTTATCGAATCCCGTACCGCTGGAACGATGGATCTGGAAAGCTCGGGAAACGTTCATATACAGATGCGCGGTCCCGCCCACGAGGCGCTTGACAGGCTACAGTCCATACCTGACGTTACCGATGCGCAATTGGAGCGTGAGGACGATGGTGTTGGGACATTCATTGTAACTCACGAATCGGGAATGGATATTCGACCTGAACTGGCTTCCATGATAGTCTCCAGCGGCTGGGAGCTTCTGGAACTGCGTCCGCTGGAGATGACACTGGAGGAAGTATTCCTGGAACTGACACGCGAGGAGGTGGTCTCAGAATGAAAAACATCCCATCCATCTTTGCCCGGGAGATGAAAACGTACTTTGTCTCTCCTATCGCTTACGTGGCGTTGATCGTGTTCGTTTTGCTGACCGGGTATTTCTTTGCGGCCTATTTCAACTGGGCGAGTCGGTATCAGGGCGAGGCAAACATGCGTGTGCTTTTTCACAACATGAGCATAACCATGCTGTTCCTTGCTCCCCTTATAACCATGCGACTGTTCGCGGAGGAAAAACGTTCGGGAACCATCGAGATCATGATGACATCGCCAGTGACCGATACAGAGATAGTGATAGGCAAGTTCGCCGCAAGCGCTGTTCTGTTCCTGATAATGTTAGCGCTAACGGCCCTTTGCCCGATCTTCCTTATGGCGTATGGGACACCAGATGTTGCTCCTATGGCTGTTGGATACCTGGGGCTTTTTCTTCTAGGCGCTACTTTCCTTTCTCTGGGGGTAGTGACGTCCTCCCTCACCAAGAATCAGATCGTAGCTGCTCTTATAAGTTTTGTCATGCTGTTGGGATTGTGGGTTATAGGGTGGATGTCCAGCGCAGTGGGAAGTCAATTTGGGAAAGTTCTGTCCTTCATATCGCTGGTGGATCACTTTGACGATTTCTCCAAAGGCGTACTTGATACGAAGCACGTTATTTACTACGTTAGCTCCGCATCCTTTTGTTTATTCTTAGCCATTAAGCTAGTCCAGTCTGCAAAGTGGAAGTGAGGGGCTGATATGCCGAAAAAATGGATGACTATCATTGGATGCGCTGGCTTTGGGCTCATCATCCTGACATTCGGGATATATGCGGCAACATCGGTGTTCTCGTGGTACGTGAAGATCCTCCTGGGAATCGGTATAGCTGGTGTAGTGGTTTTCTGGATACTGACAGCGATGACCAGCAGAGCAGCGAGGTATGGTTCCAATGTCGCTGTGACGATATTGCTTGCCTTCTGCATACTGGCGCTGGTCAACTTTATGTCGTCCCGGCGCTCCGCTCGGCTTGATACTACTAAGGGAAAACAGTTCTCCCTGTCGGAACAGACAAAGAAGATTCTAAATGGGTTAGATCGGGATATAAATATAACCGCATTTTACTCAGAACGTCACTATAGACGAAGAAGTGCTCAGGACTTGCTGAACGAATATGCACGGCAATCAAGCAAGATTCATTTGAGCCTGGTCGATACCTACGCCAGACCCGGTTTGGTCATTGCGTACCAGATTAAGCAGGATGGGGTAGTGGTCTTTGAATCAGACGAAAGACGCGAGCATGTAGAAAACTCCCAGAGCGAGGAGCAGGATTTCACCAGCGCCATACTGAAGCTTCTGTCAACGGAGCAGAAGAAGGTGTATTTTCTGGAAGGCCACGGCGAACGTGATATTGATGGATATGACGACAACAGCTTGAGTAAGCTCACGAAACTGATAGAGGCTGATAACTATCTTGTGCATAAGTTAATTCTGGGAGAGCGGGTGCCTGATGACTGTGACGTCCTCATTGTAGCGGGACCCGAAAAAACGCTGATGCCACAGGAAGAAGAAGCCATCGCCGGGTATCTGGATGCCGGCGGCAAGGCCATTATTATGATTGATCCATCACCGTCGGCATCTTTGGCAGGACTTCTAAAAAGGTGGGGCGTAGAGGTACATGATGACATTATCCTTGACCCTATTCAGCAGGTAAACGGTATTTTTAGCGTTCCGGCAACTATTAGATACGACGAGGAGCATAGCATAACGATGCCGCTGATGGCTCCTGGAAGTATGCGAAGGATAATGACATTCTTCCCTGTGGCCAGGTCGCTGGCGCCGGTTGAATCTCCAGGAAAGGCTCTTGAAATAACGCAACTGGTGAAGACCAGCGACGGCAGTTGGGGAGAAACCGACACGGAAGCTCTTCTGTCAGAGCAGCGCGCTCGACTCGATGAGGGGCAGGATCTCAGCGGGCCAATGTGTGTAGCAATCGCTGTGGCGGTAAAGGAGAAGCCGAGTGATGTACCACCGCCCATGCCCGGACAGACGCCAGTTGACGCAAAAGAGCGACGCGTGCTTGTGGCCATTGGCGACTCCGATTTTGTGGCGGATAAATGGCTGCAACAGGGCAACCCGGACTTGTTCATGAACTCGTTGAACTGGCTTGTTGAGGAAGAGGAATTAATATCCATAAGAACCAAAGATCAGGAACAGGCGACGGTGAGAGTCCTCAGCGGCAGGCAGTTGCGATTCGTGACTTATTCCAGTATTTTTGCTATTCCGCTCATTCTGCTGATCGCTGGCGGGGTGGTCTGGTGGAAACGGAGGTGAGGGAAGAATAGTCCGCGGATATTTAGTGGTCTGATCGCTAAATAGGATATGTTTTGTAGGGGCAGGTTTTATCACGCTGATATACTGTCGTTTGGTATAGGAAGCCCAATAAGAGACATAACTTGCGCCAACAGATTACCCCCAAACCTGCCCATTTGGGTATACAACGTCTGTTTTCCACGACGGGCAGGTTAAAGGGCCTTAAGCCAATGTAAGTTGTGTTTGTTAGAGGATCTGTTGCTCCAAATAACAGTGGATTGGCATAAGAAAACCTGCCCCTACAAAGCTACGCCTATTTACCGATTAAACCATTTAGTAATCAGATGAAGTGATGTTCTCTGTGTTTGAATCCTTCGGAAAATCCCCTCTAACCCCCCTTTTCCCAAGGGGGGAACAGACTCGCGGGCCATTGATAGATATGAAATTCAGGAATACTTTGATCCTCCTCGGCGTTGTCGTGGTGCTTTTTATATTTGTGTATGTGTTCGAGATCCGAAAACCAGAAAAATCTGATGAGAAGAGTAAGAATCTGGGTAAGGTAATGCTGCTGGAAAAGGAGGATATAAACAAGATAGAGTTATCCTACGCTGATCCCAGCTATGAGAGAATAGTGTGCGCCATAAACAACAATGGACGATGGCAGATCGAGCAGCCATTGAAGGCGAACGCTGACCGAAAAACTGTGGATAGGCTAATCTTCGGCGCTATAGGCAAGAATATTCATGAAACTCTCAAAGAGCCGGGAGAGCTATCTGAATATGGCCTCGATAATCCTCGCGTTACCATAACATTCCACGTCAAAGCAGGCGTTCCCAGGACTCTTATGCTGGGCAATACGGTTCCCACTGGCAATTATGTTTATATCAAACAGAAATCCAGGCCAGATATATCCCTGGTAGCGGCAAGCATAGTAGATAATCTCACCAAATTCGTCTCAGATCTGCGGGATCGAACGGTGATAGCTCTTGATAGGGCAAGTATACGCCGGATTCGGCTGGAATATGACAATGGCAAGAGCATATTATGCGAAGGTAGAGAATCTGGGTGGGCGCTGGTGGAGCCAATCGCCGCAAAGGCAGACTCCAGCGCCGTAGAGAAGATCATATCGGAACTGAACGGTCTGAAAGTGAGTCGGTTCGTAACTGAGGAACCTGACGATTTATCTGTCTATGGGTTAGCTCAACCCCGGATAAAACTCACAGCTTCCCTCAGAAACGAAGAAGATATGACTTTGCTGGTTGGAAGTGAGGAAAATGGTTCGGTATATGTGAAAATAGCTTCAGATAAGCCAGTTTTTCTGGTCAATGCGGAGATTGCCGATAAGCTGACGAAACAGCCTTCAGATCTGAGGGATAAAATCATCATAACCTTCGACAAAAGCGCTGTGGAGGAACTACAGTTGGTATCGCCAAAACGTCTCCTCATTCTTCAGAAGAAAACTGACGCGACGGAGGAAACGTGGGAGATGAGCGGCCCAACTAAGATAAAGGTTGACAAAAAAAAGATCGACGCTGCTCTACAAAGACTGAATGGACTGAAAGCAGATGAGTTCGTGGACGATGCCACAGACATCACTAAATATGGCCTGGCGCCGCCTCAGAAGCAGGTCACAATCTTCCTCAAAGATGCGGAAACCAAAAAGCTATTGTTTGGAAAAAGGGTGAATAGGTCGGTGTATGTGAAGGCGGGATCATCCGAAACAGTATATCTCGTAGATGTGTCAATAAGGGACGTTCTTCGCACAGATGCACTACATTTTCGCGACAGCCAGGTGATGGAATTCGACAGAAATGATGTCAAACGTATCGAATTGAAAGGAAAAAAAGAGACTATAGTCTGTATAAAACAGGAGCGTGACTGGCGGATCGTAGAACCCATCAGAGAAAAGGCGAAGAACTACGAAATAATAGACATATTGCGGAAACTGGAGAGCCTGAAAGCTGAGAAATTCGTTGTAGGAAGGGCCGTGCGGCTTTCAGAGTACGGTCTGGATCAGCCCGATATGAAAGCTACAGTAACTCTCAAAGATGATAGCACAAAGACACTTCTGGTGGGAGGGACGCTACCGGACAGCGATTCATTCTACGCGAAGGATGCTGATGCGGATGTTATTTTTGTCATAGAAAAGGACGTTGTGGACGAACTAAGCAAGGGTTTGAACAAGATAAAGGAGTGATGCAGTGAGCAAGCAATTGGCAAAGGAGAGCGTCCTTACTATCATGCCATACCAGCCGGGCAAGCCCATCGAAGAGGTGGCGCGCGAGCTGGACATGCCTGAGGCGGACATAATCAAGATGGCCTCAAATGAAAATCCCCTGGGGGCATCTCCGCTGGGTATCCAGGCTATAAAAGACGCAGCGGACGGGGTGAATCTCTATCCAGACGGCGGATGCTATTACCTGAAAAACGACCTGGCGGAACATCTGAGCGTCAAGCCGGAGAACCTTATCCTGGGGAACGGGTCGAATGAGGTATTGCAGATCATCGGCGATACTTTTGTCAATCCAGAAGATGAGGTGATCTACGCCAGGCAGGCTTTTGTGGTATACACTTTGACGACAAAGATCGCTGGCGCAACGGCTGTGACCGTCGATCTGAAGGACTATACGCACGATCTGGACGCTATGGCTGACAGGATCACGGACAAGACCAAAGTGATCTTCATAGCAAACCCGAACAATCCCACCGGTACCATGCTCACGGCGGATCAGGTGGATCGATTCATGAAAAAAGTCCCGGATGATGTGCTGGTGGTGTTTGATGAAGCTTACTACGAATATGTGAAAAGAAGCGACTACCCGCAGACTCTGGATTACGTTCGGGATGGCAGGACGGTTATCACGTTGAGAACATTCTCAAAGATATATGGCCTTGCGGGATTGCGGGTCGGCTATGGAATATCCACCCCTGAGATTATCGAGATAATGAACAAGGTGCGGCAGCCCTTCAACGTCAGTTCCATAGCTCAAGCGGCGGCACGTGCAAGTCTGCGAGACAGGGATCACGTGGCAAAGAGTGCGAAGATCAACAGTGAAGGGAAGGAATATCTCTACAGCGAACTGAAAAGAATCGGGCTGAATTGTGTCCCATCAGAGACGAACTTCATCCTCGTTGATCTGGAGCGTCCGGGAGCGGAAATCATGTCGGAACTGCTGAAAGAGGGTGTAATCGTCCGCCCCATGACAGGATACGAATTCCCCAACTGCATAAGGATCACCATAGGGACAGGAGAGCAAAATAAGCGACTGATTGCATCGCTGGAGAAAGTACTGGGACAATAGGCAGGGCCATTCAGTTCTCCGAAAAAAAGACCGCTACGAATGATAGCACGCGTCTGTCATTCCCGTGAAAACAGGAATCCATGTGTGTTCGCATCATTGATGGATTCCCGTTTTCACGGGAATGACAGAAAACTAAATAGTCCTGGGACAATAGGGAGGTGCAGGCACAATGGAGATCATCGGGATACTGGGTTTGCTCTTTGTACTTGGGGTCTACGGTTTTGCAGTCGCAATTGTGGTGTTCATTGTAAGTACCGCCATCGTGGTGCGGAAGAATACCCGGCAGCAGACTGAACTACAGCAGCAGATGAAAGATCTACTATGGGAAATGAAGGCGCTATTGCAGAAAATTGCAGACGGAGAGGGACCAGATGACGTTGTTTGAGCGCGTCCACCGCGTTGTTATCGCCGGTGTAGGTTTGATCGGCGGATCAGTTGGCCTGGCGCTTAAGCGCGCTGGTTTCAATGGCGAGATCGTAGGTCTTGGGCGGAGATGGAGTTCACTGAGAAACGCCCTGGCCGTCGGCGCGGTGGATTCTGCCACACTGGATTATGCAGAGGCTTTGGAGAATTGCGATCTGCTGCTGGTGGGTACGCCGGTGAATATCACACCCACCATAATAGCGGAAGCGGTCAAGCATACAAAAAGCGGCTGCATTATTACGGATGTTGGAAGTACCAAAAAGCAGTTGATGGGCGAAATTGAGTCACTCATTTCCAGAGACATACACTTTGTGGGAGCGCATCCCATGGCTGGCTCTCACAAAACCAGCGTAAAAGCAGCGTCTGCATCTCTTTTTGATGGCGCTGTGTGCATTGTAACTCCCATAGAATCCACAGATGCTATAGCCGTAGAGATGATTTCAGAGTTGTGGAAGCTTATGGGCGCGCGGGTGGAGTTCACGTCGCCGGAAGAACACGACCGCCTCATCGCTGCGGCAAGTCATCTACCACACGCGGTGGCCTCCGCTCTTGTTTCAGTGGTCGCCGGGGTCGAAAGCGATAATCATAGAGCGTTGGATTTCGCTGCTACAGGCTTTAGAGATACGACGCGTATAGCCGCTGGAAGCCCTGAGATGTGGAGGGATATATTCTTGCAGAATGCTGATATGGTTTCGCTTATGCTGGGCAAGCTGGAGAAAGAACTTGCGGAAATGCGAAAGCTCCTGAACAATATGAACGAACAGGAGCTTATGGAAAAACTTGAGCAAGCGAAACAGATCAGAGATTCGATCCAGCGGTAGCTGTCACTGTCCCAGTTTTTTCAATTGCTTGCTTATAATGGTAACGTGCTCCATCTCTTCTCTGATGATGTGGTCGATCTTGTCTTTTCCCAGCCCCACTGAGACCATATCCTTCATGCCCAGGTAGAAAATGACAGCGTCCTTCTCCCGTCCCAGAGCCATCTGGAGTACCTCTACTATAGTTTCTTTACCTGTCAGAGTTTCGGCTATATCCAGGTTCGTATCGAAGATTTGTCCATCTGCAATTGCATGTAAGTACAACGCCGCCTCGCCCTGAAGATCAAAATCGGGATCAACGGTTGCTACCTGCCCCTGCTCTAGAATCTCTTCCCTCATGGCCGCGAAGGTCTTCTGGTGTTGTACTTCAGCAGCCGCGAGCTTAAGTAGAATCTGACGGGTATCAGGATCCTTAATATTCTCCGCCGCGCGATTGTAGAACTTCGCGCCGTTTCTCTCAACCTGTTCCGCTATTTCGAATATCTCATCGGCGTTGAAAAGTTCACTCATGCCGTCCCTTCCTCCTTAATCTGTTCGTTAATACGAGTTTTTCACTTATGCCGAAAAGCACGCGTAGGGGTGGGTAAATGGCTTTTTGATTCCATCAAAAAGCCATTTACCCACCCCTACAAACCCAACT
>SDBU01007374.1_pt1 | contig 12698 bp, 13 predicted proteins | sample 2277071 | NCBI WGS metagenome assembly SDBU01 (sample SAMN10397929, study PRJNA504765) | marine sediment metagenome | isolation source: marine sediment core GS08_GC12, 126 cmbsf | place: Arctic Ocean: Gakkel Ridge, Loki's castle | collected 2008 | reverse complement strand
ATCATGCTTAAGGAGGTGCCTAATCCGGAGGAATTTGGGGTTCCCGAGATCAGGGATGGCAAGATAATCGCGATCGAGGAGAAACCCAAGAAGCCGAAATCGAAGTATGCTGTGATCGGTATATACATGTATGACGGCACGGTTTTCGACATCGTCAAGGCCCTCAAGCCGTCTGACCGTGGCGAGCTTGAGATCACCGACGTGAACAACGTCTATATTCACAAGGGAAACATGACCTACGAAATCCTCAAGGGGTGGTGGGCTGATGCGGGTGAATCGCCCGATTCACTGCTGGAAGCGTCGAAAATCATAGCTGCACAGGAGCGGAAGCAACGAGAAGCCTGATGCCGATGGTGGTCGTATGAAGAAGTACCTTGTTACCGGAGGGGCCGGTTTTATCGGCTCTAACTTTGTAAAATACCTGCTCGAGAAATATGACGATATTCAAGTCACCAACCTCGATAAGCTGACGTACGCGGGCAACCTCGAGAACCTTGCCGAGGTGGAGAAGAATCCTCGCTATACCTTCGTGAAAGGCGATATCGTCGACGACAAAGTGGTGAAAAGTATAATGGCGGAAGGCGTGGATTACCTTATCAACTTCGCGGCGGAAACCCATGTTGACCGTTCAATAGGCGATCCGGCCGATTTCATCAAGACAGACGTGCTCGGGACATATGTTTTGCTTGAGAACGCGAAAGAATGCGGCACAAAGCGTTTCATCCAGATATCCACTGACGAGGTTTACGGCAGCATTGCCGAAGGGTATGCGACCGAGGAGGGCCCGCTTATGCCGTCCAACCCATACTCTGCGAGCAAAGCCGGGGCCGACAGATTGGCGTATTCCTACTTCGCCACCTATGATTTGCCGGTAATAATCACACGCGCGTCCAACAACTTCGGACCAAACCAGTATCCCGAGAAGCTCATACCGCTGTTTGTCACAAACGCGCTTGAGGATATTTCCCTCCCGCTGTACGGTGATGGAAAGAACGTGCGGGACTGGCTTTACGTCCGGGACCATTGTGATGCGATAGACTACCTCCTCGATAAAGGAGTGAATGGCGAGGTGTACAATGTGGCCGGTGGTAATGAGAAAATGAATATCGAGATAACGAAGTTTATCGTCGATTACCTGGGGAAACCGGAGTCGATAATAAAGCCCGTCAAGGACAGGACGGGGCACGACAGAAGGTATGCGCTGAGCGGGGAGAAGCTGCGGAAGCTTGGCTGGGAGCCCGGCGGCGATTTCGACGGCAGAATGCGCGAGACAATTGACTGGTACGCTAATAACCCGCAATGGTGGAAGAAAATCAAGAGCGGCGAATTCAAGAAATACTATATGGAGCAGTATGAGAATAGATAGGGTCCTCATAATAGGCGCGGACGGGATGCTCGGCAGGGATATGCTGAATCACATATCGACGGACTATTCTGTCATCGGAGCCGACATCGACGAGGTTGACATCGCGGTCCAGGCTCAGGTCGACGAGTTCGTCACCTCTCAGAAACCTGATCTCGTCGTGAATTGTGCGGCAGTGAGCAGCGCCGACGAGTGCGAGAAAGATAACGAGCGTGCTTTTCAGGTTAACACCAGCGGGGCCGTCAACCTCGCAGAGGCCTGCAAAAGGCTCGGCATCCCACTTGTGCATATGAGCAGTGATTTCATCTTTGACGGCACGAAAGAAACGCCTTACCGAGAGGATGATCCACCAAACCCCCTGATGATATACGGGGAGACGAAACTCGCATCGGAGACGGAGATAGCCAGGGTCTTCGACGAGTTTATAATAATGCGACCGAGATGGCTGTTCGGCTTCAATGACAAATCATTTACCCGGTTCGTTCTGCGCAAGGTTGCTGAGGGTGGACCCGTCCCGATCTATAATGTCGAGCTGGCATGCTCTGCATACACTCTCGACCTGGCTGACGGCATAATGAACCTCGTCGAGAAGGGCGCGCGCGGGATATACCACTTCTCCAATTACGGCTATTGCGACAGGCTTGAATTTGCGCGAGAGATATTTGATATAATGGGCTATGACAAGTCGCGTCTGCAGAAGCTGCAGAACAAACCGGCGAGCTGGTTAGCTGAAAGACCGAAGACAATAATCTTAAGCACTGAGAAGTATACTCGTGACACAGGCAAAACCCCGAGGCCGTGGCAGGAGGCGCTCAGAGATTGCCTGGAGAAGGACACGCAATGATAAGAAAAGAGCTTCTCGATATTCTCTGCTGCCCCGCAGATAAAGGCGATGTGGTTGAGCAAGAGGGCAGCATAGTCTGTCTCAAATGCGGCAGGCGTTATCCGATAAGGGAGGGCATCCCGATAATGCTTGTCGAGGAAGCTGAACTCCCCGATAAAAAATCCGAGTGCGATGGATGAGAGTATGCCTTATTACAGGGATCTTTCCTCCTGACATCGGCGGCCCCGCGACTTACGTTTCAAACCTCGCTGAATATCTCCACTCCAGGGGGGCGCACGTCGAGGTAATCACCTATTCTGATTCACCCGAGCCGTCCCGACTGCCGTTTCCGGTACATAAGATCCATCGGCGCGAATCGCGCTTGAGCAAGTTTCTCCGGACACGAAAGCTCGTGAAACGGGTCGCCGAGAAGTCGGACATAGTTTATATCAACGGTCTTCTCTTTCCCGCAGCTTCGGCATTACGCAGGAGAGATATTCCGCGTCTTGCGAAGATCGTCGGTGATCCGGTATGGGAACGCGCACAGAACAACGGCTTGACCGAACTGGGTTTTCAAGAATTTCAGTCGTCCAGGCAGCGGGGAAGGATGAGACTGTGGCAACGTTTCAGAGACCGGTCGCTGGCGAGGATGGACCGGGTAATTGTCCCCAGTGAATTCCTCAAAGGGATAGTTGCCGAATGGGGCTTCGGTGACAAGGTCGAAGTCATCTACAACGGCATACCGTTGGACTATGGGAGTGAATTCTCAGGCATTTCTTCGGAACAGGCAAAGAAGCGTCTTGGTCTCGACGGGTGGGTCATGTTGTCTGTTGGAAGACTTTGCAGGTGGAAAGGGTCTCGCTCAGTCATTCGTGCACTCGCTATGCTCGATGGCGAGATAAATCTTATTATTGCCGGGGACGGGCCTTACGAAAGTGAACTGGTGAGGACGGCGAATGCGCTCGGCGTTGCGGATCGAGCGAGCTTTGCCGGTCGCGTAGACTACCATCAATTACCTTTATACTTTCGTGCAGCCGATTGCTTCGTGCTGAATTCGGGTTACGAAGGCTTTCCCCATGCTGTGCTTGAGGCTATGCTGATGAGATGCCCCGTCATAGCAGCCGCTTGCTGCGGCACGCCTGAGTTGATAAACGACCGTGTCAATGGTATCCTGATAACGAAAGATGATGAGCAGGAGATTGTCTCGGCTGTCAAGTCCATCAGAGAGAACGGCGAGCTCACGACCTCGATTGTTGAACAGGGCCTGAAAGACACGCGCCGTTTCAGTTGGGACAGAACTGCGGGCGAAACGGTCAGGTTGCTTGAGAGCATGGTATAGAGGATGTCATCCGGACTCAATGTCCTATCGCTCACGTCGGGATCGCAGTTGCTCGAGAAACGAGGCGATGGCTCATTCAACCTCCACCAGCTTCGTCAGCTCGAATATGCCAAGCATGTGGACCAGTACTTCATCGTAACCAGAACAACCGGCCCTCAGAAACTTGCTGTAACGAAACTCGCGAAGAACCTAATCGTCTACCCCTCGAACTCATCGAGCAGGCTGGGCTTTTCTTCCGACGCGAGGAGGATAGCGGCCGACATCTGCAGGGAATACCGAATAGACCTCGTGTCAACCCGCGACCCGTTTCTTTTCGGCCGAGCGGGCCTGCAGATCAAGCGGGAGCGGAGAATTCCGCTGAACGTTCATATAATGGCCGATATGATCGACAACCCCTGGTTTCTGAGGGAGAGGTTCTACAACCGGATACTCAATCGTTGCAGCAGGGCCGCGCTGAAGAATGCCGATACAATACGCGTATCGACGACGCTCGAAAAAAAGAAGTTGGTCAGCCTCGGTTATCACCCCGAGAAAATCTTCCACGTCCCTTTCTTTGTGGATTTTGAGAGGATCCTGAAGGCATCCGAGGGCAACAGGCGTGAAGAGCTTCTGCAGGAGAAATACGAGCGCATAGTCCTCACTGTGGCGAGGCTCGAGAAGCAGAAGGACATACCGATGTTGGTCAATTCCGTGGCGAGTGTTGTGCAGCAGAACAATAGAGTCCTGTTTCTCATCATTGGTAGCGGCAGCCGAGAGAAGCACATTCGCCGGATGATAGGTGAGCTTCATCTGCAGGACAACGTCGTGCTCTTGGGCCACGTCGATTACTCGGTGTTGCCCGAGTATTATCGCGCGGCGGATGTCTACGCGATGACTTCCAGGTACGAGGGGACCTGTATGGTTCTGTTAGAGGCGGCGGCTTCGGGATTGCCGATAGTATCGACCGAGACAACCGGCGCACGGGACGCGATAATCGAAGACGAGACGGGATATCTCGTTGCGATAGGTGATTCCGATGATTTCGCACGCAGGCTGCTCGAGCTTTTTGATAACCCATCCAAGACCAGGGAAATGGGCGCCAGGGGCAGGGAATACGTAGTCGAGAAATTCGACAAAGAGAGAATAATCAGAGACTGCATCTCCATGTGGGAATACACGGCGTCGCTGAAAAGCGACGGAGGCTCTTAGGATTATGACGTTGAAGCTTGTGATGATAACCCAGGCCGTCGATGAAGACGATCCCGTCCTCGGTTTTACGTGCGGGTGGATCAAAGCGCTGGCGAAAGTCGTGGAGAAGCTCGAGATTGTGTGTCTGCGGGAAGGAAAGCACGACATCAGCGGCAACGTCGATATTGTGGTGATGCCGGATGGGAAACTGCGGCGGCTTCTGTTCCTCAGACGCTATCTCAAGTTGGCACTGCGTGAGAAGCGGATCGACGCCGTGCTCGCACACATGTGCCCCGTCTACGCGATCATTGCGGGCTCATCGCTCAAAGGCAGAATCCCCGTCGGCTTGTGGTATGCGCACAGCAGCTTGACCTGGAAGCTTAGATATGCCGTGAAGCGCTCGCAGGTAGTGTTCTCGTGTGCGGAGAGAGGAAGCCTGCCGATCAGTACCGAAAAACTCGTAGTCACGGGTCATGGGATTGATATGAAGAAGTTCCGTCCCCTGCCGGCCGGGAACCTTGATCGGCCGTTTCGAATCATATCTGTAGGGAGGGTTACTCCACTCAAGCGTTACCATACGCTTATCCCCGCGCTGAAGCTTCTGAAAGAAAGGCTGCCTTCCGGCAAATTGCGGTACGAAATCTGCGGGGCGAAGACAGGAGATTCCGATGAGTCTTATGCGCGGGACCTTGTTCAAGCAGCCGAGGATGCGGGATTGTCTGATGTACTGACAATAAAGGGGCCGGTATTGTACCCGCGTGTGCACGAGACATATCAGACCACGGACGTCCTGGTGAACATGACGCCGCACATATATGATAAAGTCGCCCTTGAAGCCTGCGCCTGCGGGGTGCCGGTCTTTACTACGAATAAGGACTATCGCAGCCTGTTTGGAAAGTACTCCGATATGTTGGTTGCTGATTCGTCGGAGCCGGAGGAAATCGCCCTGAAGCTTGAGCGCCTGTTGAAGATGAAGCCCGAAGAACGCGACGAAATGGGCCGGTTCCTCAGGCAGAAGATTCTTGACGGCCATTCGCTTGACGGCCTCATGGAAAAAATAGTCTCGACGTTCGAATCAATGAGATGACAAAAAGCGAAAGCACCTGCCGGACCATATCGTATATCGCCAACGTACGGATACCGAGCGAGAAGGCGAACAGCATCCAGATACTCAAGATGTGTGATGCTTTTTGCTCGGTAGGTTTGAATGTCGAGCTCGTGGTGCCCTTCAGGTTCCAGAATCTCGGCTTTAAGGGGTTAAGGGATATTCATAGCGCGTATTCACTGGAACACGGGTTCCCGATCCGAAGAGTTTATTCGCCTGATTTTGTTCCTCTCGAGAGATTTCTGCTTGGATATAACAAGATCTTTTTTCTCTTGCAGAGTGTCATTTTCGCGTTCCTGGTCGTCCTGCGTTCGTTGATTATGGAGAAGCGTTCGTGGTATTACACGCGGGATTTGTGGGTGGCCCTGCTTTTATCCTTTTATTTCCCGGTTAGAGTCGTGTTCGAGCTTCACCATCTTCCAGGTTCACTTCTGAGAAAAGCTCTTCTGCGAAGAATCATCAGGCGCGGAGTCCCCATAGTCTCGGTAACTGCGGTAATGAAAAAAATACTTGCGGCAGAATATGGTGCCGAGAATGAAAATGTTCTTGTCTGTCCAAATGGTTACGACAGCAGACTCTTCAATACTTCTTTATCAAAATCAAGGGCACGAAAGATCTGCGGTTTGCCCGAGGACAAACTTATCGCCGGTTATTTCGGCAGGGCCAGGATAACAGGTGAGAGCAAAGGCGTTGAGCAACTGGTTGAGGCGGCAAGGCAGATACACGACGAGAGAATAATACTGCTGCTTGTGGGTGACGATTTTAACAAGCTTATTTCGCATCGGGGCGTGGAGTTGCGTTCCATTCCACATATACCTCAATCGGAAATGCTCCCATATCTCCGCAGTTGTGATTATCTTATGATGCCCTTTCCCAAAACGACCATTTTCGCTAATTATATCTCCCCCATAAAGCTGTTTGAATATATGGCTGTGGATATCCCGATAATTACAACTGATCTTCCGAATATCAGGGAGATTGTAGGGGATGATGATGTCCTGTTCACCAAAGACAATTCGCCAGAGCAAATCGCTGAAGCTATTATATATTTAGAGCGGAATCCTGAACACGCAAAAGCACTGGCCGAATCCTCTCTAAGAAAATCCAGGGATTACACGTGGAAGCATCGTGCAGAATCAATTCTAACTTTTCTTGATTCTGTACAGGATGTCAAAGAGATATACTGCCATCATAACGCTCACTAAGCCGGAATAGTAAATTGCCGCTCCGAACTCTTCTTTGCTTTTAATTAGCCATACGCCAATCGGAAAACATAGAACCAGCAGTGTTATTCTTACAAGGATAGCGAAGCGGACTCTTTCTGTCACAGTGTAGAAATGGGTGGCGGCTATACCGAAGCTGGTAAAGACGAATTGAACCATGAGCACATACAGTACCGGTACCACCGGCATCCATTGCTCTTTATATAAGTATAGAATAATGTTTTTCGCTGCCGCCGAGAAAGCGCCTGCGATGATAATCCCGATTATTCCACAGGATATTGTTATCTTAATGAAGCGGTCCTTCAGTATTGCGATATTACCCCTTCCCTTTAACTCTGAGAGATATGGAAGAAGGTTTTTTGAGAGACCCATGAAGACTCCCAGGAGTGCAGTAGATATGTGAAAGCCAAGGTTAAAAAATCCAACAGCAGCGGTGCCTTCTATAAACCTGCCGAGCAGGAATACAGGTACAAGATGGAACAGTGTTAATATAAACCTGCTAAGTGACACGAGCAGGGCGAAACCGAAATATTTCCTGATCGGAACATGAAGCATCTCCGAGAACATTTCAAAAAGATCTGGTATGTCCGCTTTTCCAGTGCGTCGAACTCGATTGAGTATTAACAGAGCGATTGCGGAGCTTACGGCGGAGGTCAAGACATGTGCTGTGACCACTCCGGTAACGCCAAATCCCTGAAGCAGAAAAAAGCTGATGAACACAATCCTTATAATCAGTTGCCCCACGTCCAGCGCGACTGCATGGCGCATTAACCGGTGACCTCTCAGGACTGCTGTCGCAAGTCCCGAAAAGGTGTTTAAGAGCACGGTCAGGAAAACAATCCTGAGCGCAGTTCTTGCGAGAGGTTTACCATATATCAGCTCTGCGAGCCATGGACCAAAAACTCCACCGAATATCGCGACTACCACTCCGATTATGAGCAGGAACTTCAGGTAATAACCGATTAGTTCCCGGATTTCGTCGGGCCTTTTTCCCGCGTTGGCCTCAGCGATCTTGCTAATGATCGCATTTGCCCCGCCAATAATATGAGTAATGTTGAAAAGATTGAATACTGCAAAAATCAGAACATAGGTACCATAATCATCTATACCAAGTGTCCTGGTTAGGATGATGGATGTTACAAGACTGATCAGGCTCGAGGAAAAGATACCCGCCTGAAACACGATTGTATCCTTGAAAAGCTTGCGCTTGACTATTTCCCTGATAGTCCTTATCAAGACTGTACCTCCCACTTAAGAATTCCGCGATTCGAATATACCACACAGCCACTGATTCCGTGAAATAATGTAGCGGGTGTTGGAGGGATGAAAGCGGGTTCAGGTGGGAATTTTCACCGTGCCGATAATATCGTTTACATCATCGATATGGTTTCTTTCGAGATAGCTTTCAATACCCAGGGCTATCTCCTCGAGGACCGATGGGTCGTAGAATATCGCCGTGCCGACCTGTACCGCCGTCGAGCCGACTATCATGTATTCGATCGCGTCGTCGGCGTTCGAGATGCCTCCCATGCCTATGACCGGAACATCGACGACCTTGGCGACGGTATGCACCATGTGGATGCCGACGGGCTTTATCGCCGGCCCCGACAAACCGCCCGTTACGTTCGCTATCTTCGGGCGGCGCGACTCGGTGTCCACCGCCATGCCGACCAGAGTGTTTATCAGTGAGAGCGCGTCAGCGCCTGCCTTGACGGCCGTTTTCGCCATTGCGGCGATATCGGTCACGTTCGGCGACAGCTTGATTATCGTTGTGAGGTCCGTCTCCTTCTTGACGCTCTTGACGACTTCGCTCAGTCCCTTTGGATCGACCCCGAAATGCAAACCGTTCTCGACATTCGGGCACGAGACATTGACCTCTATCGCACTGACACCGTCGGAGGAATCGAGCACCCGGGCTATCTCGCCATACTCCTCGGGCTTCTCTCCTGCGATGTTGACTATGCAGGGGAGATCGTGCTCCCGGAAAAAAGGGAGTTTCTCTTCGACAAACCGGTGTATCCCGACGTTCTGGAGTCCGATAGCGTTGAGCATTCCCGATGCCGTCTCGACGATTCGCGGCGGAGGATTGCCCTATCGCGGCTCGAGGGTGATCCCCTTCGTCACGATGGCGCCGATTTTTGAGAGGTCCACAATCTCGGCATATTCCTCGCCGTAACCGAACGTCCCCGACGCCGCTATCACGGGATTTCTCAGAGTGAATTTGCCTATGTGGACTTCAGTCTTCATCGAAAATAACATCCTTTGAATCAAAAACCGGCCCGTCCTTGCAGACCATCTTGTAGGTCCAGCCCTTACCTTCGCGCACCTTTCGAGCGCAGCCAAGGCACGCTCCAACGCCGCACGCCATGATTTCTTCCAGCAAGAGCTGACAGGATATATTACGATCGGACGCGATAGAAGCGGCGGCCTTGAGCATTGGCTCCGGGCCGCAGGCGTATATAGCGGGCTTCATATTCTCAAGCGAATCGAGCTTTTCTGTGAGAAGTTCCGTCACGAGACCGTGATGACCCACGCTGCCGTCGTCGCTGGAGACTTCAAGATCGAGATCGTATTCCCTAAAATGCTTTTCGAAAAAGAGCTTCGACATGCTCCTCACACCGAACAGGACGGTTATCTTCGATTTGGGACACTCCTGGAGTATCCGAATGCCGAGGTAAGGGAACGTAGCGATTCCTATGCCGCCCGCAACGAGAAAGTGGACTTCGGCTTCTTTGTCGATCTTGAAGCCATTCCCGAGCGGGCCGACAACGTCGAGTTCTCTGCCTTTTTCCGCCGCTGCGAGGTTCCTCGTGCATCGGCCGACGACTTCCAGCACTATCTCTATGACATCATCCTTCACGTTGGAGACGCCGAACGGCCGGCTGAGTTTCCCCTCCCACGCCTGGTCGGCCATCCTGAGCATGACGAACTGCCCCGGTTGTGCTCTTCCTGCCAACTCGGCGCAGCTGAAACCGATAAGGTAGTATCCCTCACCGACGTTGTGGTTGAACAATATCTGCTGCGATTTGTACAGCACCTACGAATCCTTGCCCTAACAACCCTTACTTCCTGTCCAATAGTACTGTAAAAGCTCCGGTGCTGCAATATCAATGGAACGATTCACGAATCAGCATAGGAATCCCTTTGCGCTTGGGGTATGATGTTTCGGATGTGAGGGCATTGATGAGCAAGCCGCTTGACGGACTGAGGATATGCTATTTCGGGCACTATGATCCGGAGTATTCTCGCAACCGGATTATCCAAAAAGTCCTGCGAAGGGCCGGCGCCGAGGTCATTGATGTGAATGACCACTCTGTCCGTCTTCGCCGATATTACAATCTATCCAAGAAAATCATCAGGGAACATTTTGATCTCATGATCGTCGGTTTCATGGGACATACCGACGTGCCGCTTGCGAAGTTGATTTGCCGCCTGAGGCGAGCACCCCTTGTTTTTGATGTCTTCATAAGTCTGTACGATACCTACGTTATTGACAGGGGACATTATAAACCGGGGAGCCTGATGGCGCATAAGTTGTACTATACCGACGCTATAGCCTTGCGTCTTGCTGATCGTGTGCTTTTGGATACGGACACCCATATTCGATATTTCAAAAACACTTTCGGGATAAGTGAACGGAAATTCCGCCGAATCTGGATCGGCGCTGATGACGAAGTGTTCCGTCATCAGAATAATCCTGTGAAGAACCAGGGCTTCACTGTTCTCTTCTTCGGCACCTTCATACCACTGCAGGGCATCGAGCACATTATCGCAGCGGCGTCGATTTTGGAGAGGAGCGGCGAGGATGTGCGGTTTGTCCTTGCGGGTTCAGGTCAGACATACTCCAGAATGCGGGAAGCTGTGGAGCGAGAGGGCATCAGAAACGTGGATTTTTTGGGACGCGTAGTCTACGAGAACCTGCCGGCTCTGATCCAGCGAAGTGATCTGTGTCTCGGGATATTCGGGACGACGCCAAAGGCCGGCAGGGTAATACCGAACAAGGTCTTCGAGTCTCTTGCCATGTCCAGGTGCGTGATCACGGCCGATACACAGGCAATCGGGGAAGCCCTTACTCACGGCGAGAATATCTGGCTCGTCGAATCGGGAAGCGGAGAGCAACTGGCGGAGGCCATCAGCACGCTCAAGAGGGACAAGCCTTTGCGGGAACGCATAGCGAAAAATGGCTATGAATTCTTCAAACAGAATTTCTCTCTCGACGCGCTTGAGAAGGATGTCGTGCGTGTGGTCGAAGAAGTGCTCACCAATCCCATGCGCTAATGCAGTCCCGCTGCGCCGACACCGATGAGTTTCCACCACGTGACTATGGTCAGCAGCAGCAGCCCGTAGGCGAGTGCGCTGAGGAGCACGCCGACCTTGAGGAAGTCCTTGGCCTTGAGGTAGCCCGAACCGTAGACGATCGCGTTGGGAGGCGTGCCGATGACGATGGCGAACGCGAAAGCGGACGCGATCGTGATCCCTATGCCGAAGATGACCGGGTCATTGCCGGCAAGTCTCGCCGCCTCGAGCAGCATCGGCCCCATCGAGGCAACACACGGTCCGACGCTCATGGTCTGCGTCATCCCCGTCATGAAGAACGACGACGCGGCAGTGAGCGGAAAGCCCGATGACATTCCTGCGCCGCGTATCCCGAGAAGGATGTTCCCCGCGAGCCAGCGCGTCGCCATGGTCTCCTGCAACGCCCTGCCCAGGCCGATGGCGGCAAAGTAGAGCATGACTGTGCTCCAGTTGATGTTCTGGAAATCGTCCCAGTCGGCGAGACCGAATATGATGTAGAGCAGAGAGCCCAACAGGGCGATCATCCCGAGACCAAGGTCGCTCCTGAAAATCCAGAGCATAAGAACCAGCAGAAAAATCGCTATTGTTCCCCACTGTTTCGCCGACATTCTCTCTTCCTCGCCCTTGACGGCAAGACGCTCCTGGATATGGTCGATGTGGTCGACTTCCGGCTTGAAGAAGACGAGCAGGAGGAAAGTCACTACGGGAATGAGTATCAGCGTGATCGGCGCGGACATGAACATCCACCCGCCGTAAGTGACGGAGACGCCGAAGAAGTCCTGCAGATAGCCGATCATGATGACGTTGCGTCCCCCGCCCGACGGTGTCGCGAGCCCGCCGATGGTCGAGCCGTAGGCTATCGCGAGCATAAGGCATTTTGACAGCCTGGGGACCTTTTTGTAACCGCCGCACTCGTTCACGATGGCGATTCCGACGGGCAGCATCACGGCGGCCATAGTGTGCCCGGCTATGAACATCGATGTGACCCCGCAGAAAAGGACGATTCCGAAGATTACCCACTTGATCTTCGAGCCGAGAAATCTGACGATAAGTCCCAGTGCGCGCATATGAATATCATGACGGACGAGAACGCTTGCCATCATCAGCGCCCCCATCAAAAACCACACTGCATCGTGGCTGAAAAGGCCGGCCGCCCTCCTTGCAGGCACGATTCGGAAGAGAACTATCCACGAATACACAAGCGCCATAGTCATGCCGAAAGGCATCGCCTCGGTGACGAATATTATGACGAACAGTACGAGCAGCGCTATTGCCGCTTTGCCCTCGCTGGTCAGCGCGATGGTCTCTTCGCCGTACTGGACAGGCCCGGGAACGGGCAGCAGGATGATCAATCCCGCGACCGCGAAACAACCCTATTTTTT
>SDBU01007373.1_pt1 | contig 12698 bp, 30 predicted proteins | sample 2277071 | NCBI WGS metagenome assembly SDBU01 (sample SAMN10397929, study PRJNA504765) | marine sediment metagenome | isolation source: marine sediment core GS08_GC12, 126 cmbsf | place: Arctic Ocean: Gakkel Ridge, Loki's castle | collected 2008 | reverse complement strand
GATTAAAATGATATTTATATTTGACTTATACTTTTTAGGGGGTGGTATTAGATGAATAAGAAAGGACAAATGAGTAATGAGTTAGGTATTTTACTTATAGTTGCTATTACACTAATTGTGGGAATTGTTCTATTTCAAGTGATTGCACAAGAAGTAGGAAAATCAACAAATACAGTTGCTTTGGCAAACCAAAGTTTAGGAACTATGACTAATGGAACAACACTATATGTAACCGATTGTAGAGCTTTAAGTGGTGTAGAAATCTTTAATGCAACAAATGATGTTGAAATTGATAGCACAAACTATACTACCGCAGACAATCAAATACATCCGACTACAGGAGCATTAACAGTTACAGTTACTCCAGCAGTTACAATTACAGCACCTTACGCTTATGATGTTGGAACAGCAACTATTGATGGAACATGTCAACCATTAACATATATCCCAGATAGTGGTGGAAGAGCAATGGCTAATCTAATAGTAATTTTCTTTGCATTAGCAGTAGCAGTTGTAGCATTAGTACCATCATTAAGGTCAGAAGTATTAACTTTAATGAAGAGATAAATAGATTTATTTTTATTTTTTAATTTATATACTTGGAAAGCTAAAAAAAACTAAAACAAAATGACAATAAAACAAATAGCGAGTTTGATTCCAACAATACAAGCAGCAGCTTTAGTAGGAGAAAATGTTAGAGTTGCAAAGAAAAAGAAGGTAGGCACAAAGGATTTAATTGGGCTAGGGGTAAAAAACATTGTAGGGATTGAAGTCATAAAACTAGAATCAGGTTTAATTGCAGGATTGTAATATCATGCTAGTTAAATACTAAAAAATCATAATGGCAAAAAAGAAAGTCGGAAGACCAAAAGGCAAAAAGAAAAAGAGATAAATTATCTTGATTTCTTTAGAATAGTAAATTATATTAATTTTAATTCTAAAAGATAGGTAAGCAGATTATCAAGGTTTTGGTTTGAGATACTCGGTCTGCCCCTATCTTGTTATATTTATAAGTAGTGACACCCTTTTAAATGTAGTGGTTAAGGGATATTTTGTAGTACCTAACAATTTCTATATTGTATCTATTTTTAAATGAAAACTATCCTTTAAATACTAAATGTGTTTAATCTATTAAATGAAAGAAAAGAAAGGTGACACTGTCACAGTTGACAAAGTACCTGAAAGTGAAATCAAAATTCTAAGAAATCTTTACCAAAATAGAGAAGGACTAAGAGTTGTCACATTAATAAAGTTAACTAGTATCCCTAGAAGAACCCTCTATAGAAATCTAAAAAGATTAAAAGAAAGAGGATTAATTGAAAACATTTTTCCCATGTGGAAGATAGTTAATGGTCAGGTCAAATTCTGTCATTCTCTACTCAAGGATAACAACATCTTTGAATTACATAATTTTTCTTATGTTTTAAAACTAATGAAGAAACCAGACTGGTGGGTTAAAAGAAAACCTAGACTAATGAAATTAAAAGAATGGCAATTCAAACATGTAAACTTTGGTAAAGGAGGAACAAATCCATTTCAACAACTAATGAATGAAGATTTTGTAATACAAACCTATCCAGAATCAATAATAATAATAGCAAGAAAGAGATATTTCTCAAATTCGCCATATAAGACACTCACACAAGCGATTGAAGATGTGTTAGGTATAATCTCCTATTTAGAAGAAAGATTGAAATTTAGACTATTTCCTAGCGAAATTCCATGCTTAGAGATAAGGAATAATGATTTTTTAAGACTAAAAGACCATTTAGCTGAACATTGTAAGAAGGAAGGAAGAAGATTCCTAGTTGAACTTGATAAAAATAGAAAAGTATGGGTAGATTATTCAGAACCTTTTGGAAAAGAAGCAAACTATCCTGAAGGGCAAGAAATATTAGAGAAAGTAACTAAAGACCATTTATTAAACAAACCACTTCTTAATTCAGAGATTCAACAATTAGTTGGAGAGTTAGCAAAAATTCAAAAGATAGAACAAGAAAACAAAGCAGAATACTCAAGAGATTTAGTAGAACATAAAAATGCAATTAAAACAATGGGAAATAATACGGCTGCAAACACAAAGTCAATCGAATTACTGTCGGACATCCTTCTCGAGATAAAGGAGACAATTGAAAAATGAGTAGTATGCCTAAAAAGACTTGTGAGAAATGTGATATACCAAGAAGAAGAATGTGGAAGTATAAAGGATTTTACTATTGCTATTACTGCTACATAAAAAAATGTAAGAAGATTTTAAGATAAAATGGAATTAGCATTAATAAACCCACCAAGTCCTTTCCTTATAGATGAAAGAGTAGTATATAATCTAGGACTAATTAGAGTAGCAACTCACTTAAAAGCAGATGGACATAAAGTAAGTTTATTAGATTTTGCAGGAGACAAATATTATTTAGATAATGTTTCTAAAATTGGAAAATATAGTAAATATTTATACAGTTCAACTTCTTCACAGTTTCCATTTACATATAAAATGTTTAAAATTTTAAAATCTCTATATCCAAACGCACAACATATAATTGGTGGTTCTCATGCAAGTGCAATAAGTTCAATAAGAGATAAAGGATTAAAAGATAAAAATATTGATACACTAAATGAATTTGATACAATATTTAATGGTGAAGGAGAAAATACTGAAAGCATTTTTAAGAAAGGTTGGGTAAAAGGTAAGTTAATTAAAAATATAGATGATACACTTCTACCAGATACAAGTTTTATGGATATAAAATCTTATAAATATTTTGTATTTGATGAACCAACAACAAGTATTATGACTCAAAGAGGTTGCCCTTATCAATGTGTATTTTGTTGTGGAAGAGATATAGAGATGTATAATCGTGTAAGAACTCATTCACCTAAAAGAATTTTAGAAGAATTAGATATATTAAATGATAAATATGGATTCAAAAGTTTTATGTGGTATGATGATGAAATAAATATGAATAATAGTAGATTAGAAAAATTATGTAAAGAATTAAGTACACGACCATATCAACATAGAGGGTTTATAAGAAGTGACCAAATAGTAAAATATCCAGAATCAGTTGAATGGATGAAAGAAGCTGGATTTGTTAAATTATGTGCAGGTGTAGAGTCTGGTTCAGATAGAATCCTCGAGTTAATTAAAAAGAAATCTACATATAATATTAATCTAAAAGCAAGACAAATAGTAGGTGATAATGATATTCACTATGAAAGTTTTCTTTTATTAGGACATCCTTCTGAAACTTTAGATGATATAAAATTAACTAAGCAATGGCTATTAGAAGCAAAACCAGACGACTTTGATTTAAATATTATGATGCCTTATGCAGGTAGTAAAATTTATGATGATGCAATTCCATCAATAGAGTTTAAAGGTTATAACTGGGAATGGAATGGATTGTATTTTAATAAGCCAGATTGCTCTAAAGAAGATACTTATTACAAAGGAATAGGTTCACAAAGTGCAAGTAATATAAGAACAAAGGAATTATCAAATGATAATTTAACTAAATTAAGAGATACTATAGAAAATGAGGTTAGAAAATCATAATGGAAGATACTAATACAAAAATTTATGATTGTTTTATTTTCTCTAATGAATTAGACCTTTTAGAAATAAGATTAAAAATTTTAAATCCTTATATAGATTATTTTGTAATTGTGGAAGCAGATAAAACACATAGAGGAAAGAAAAAACCTCTTTATTTCCAAGAAAATAAAAAAAGATTTGAAAAATGGGGTGATAAGATAATACATATAGTCGTTAGAGATATGCCTAAAGTAGGTATAGCTTATGGAAATAATTGGAAACTTAATTCTATTCTAAAAGGAGGGGCTTGGAAATTAGAAGCCTATCAAAAAAATCAAATAATTAAGGGATTAAAAAACTGTAATAAAGAAGACATAATAATGATGTCTGACTTAGATGAGATTCCAAACCCAAATAAGATTGGTGAGATGGTAGAAGCATTAAAAAAAGAAGAAGTTGTATTTTTTTCTCAAAAATTATATTATTATTTTATAAATGGATTTGCAATGCCAAATTGGATTGGAACTAGGTCTTGTAAATTTGAGACCCTAAGAAGAAAATTTAGATTAAGTATGAATAGATTTAGACATCTTTGGAATATTCCTTTAAGAATTAAAATGCGTTATGGGAAAAAGATATATACTATTAAAGAAGGAGGATGGCATTTTTCTTATTTAGGTGATGAGAAATTTATTAGAAATAAAATATCTTCTACATGTCATTTTGAAAAAGATAAGTTAGAGTTTAAAGATTTAAAGAAATTAAAAGAAAAAAGAGATTTTGGTATAGATTTATTTGGAGGGAATTTTAAAATAAAATATGTTAAGATAGATAACTCTTTTCCAGAAGAAATAATAAGGAACAAAGAGAAATATTCCAAATTTATTAAAAAATGTAAGAAGATTATTCATTAAAAAATAGTAACAAGTATTTAAAAAGGATTATTATTAGATAACTTTAGAGAATTTAAACTTAAAGAAGGAGATAGGGAATTTAATAAAAATAAAGAATGAAAAATGAGTAAAGAAAATTTAAAAATAAGAGTTGAAATTGGTAGTTCAGATTACATTCATGTTTTCTTAAATAATGAACATATCTTTTGTAGTGAAGATAAAAAAGAAATATTAAAAAGGATTTCAGCATTTATATATTTTAAAACTGGAAAGAGATGTTCTGGAGTGATTTGAAAAATGATTAATTTTACTTGCCCAATTTGTAAAGGAAAGAATACTTACTACTTAGGTAAAGGTATTTTCTATTGTAAAGATTGTAAAAAGAATGTAGAAAAGAAATTAGTTAATGATTCTGATATTGGACTAAATAAAAATGAAATTTAAAAGTTGGATTAAAGCAAAGATAATTGGAATGGATTTTAATGCTTTAGGAGTTGCTGGAGAAGAATTAGAGTTTTTAATGAAACATGTACCAAAAGATAAAGTTGTTATGGAGATTGGTTGTGGATATGGACAAACAACAAGAAGATTTGCAGAGAAAGGAAATAAAGTTTATGCAATAGACTCATTTCTTCCACAAAAGAATAGTAAATTATTAATGGGAGAGAAACCTAATAAAATTAGAGATATATTCTTTAAAAATATAGCTGGAATGAATATAGAACATTATTACATGTCTTCTGAAGATGCCTTAGAGAATTATGATAGAACTAAATTAGATTTTATATTCATAGATGGAGAACATTCTTATAAAGATTTAGAAATAGATATTAATTGGTTAAAATATTTAAAGAAAGGGGGATTAGTTGCTTTCCATGATGGAACATTCCCAGAAGTTAATGATTTCTTAGTTAAAAATGTATTTCCAAAATATGAATTTATAGGTAGTAGATGTTCAACTTTTATATTTAGGAAGGGAGATGAAGAATGAACAATAAAAAACAAATAGCAATATTAGAAACAGCATTATTATTAATAACTGGAACTAAAGAAGCAGATATATTATTAAAATATGATTTAGCTCCTCATTTAAAGAAAGCAAAGGAGGTTATCCAAATAATTATTAACTAAAGAAAGGTAACACATACTTAAATACTAATTATTACATGATAATCTATTAACATGAAGAAACTAACCAAAGGAAAGCAAAAAGAATTAAAAGAATTGTCTAAAAAATATTTCTGGGAACAAAAGATTAACGAAGTTTTACTTTTCATTTTAATAGCTGGTTTAATTATTGTAGCATTATTTATGTCTGGTTCAATTATGAATATATTATATCCATCAGATTTTATTAATGTTCCTTTACTTGTTGCAGGTATACTTGGATTAATGTTCTTTGCATTTATTGGATTCTTAGTTTTTTCCATATTTTATGCTTTATATATTTTGCTTAGTGAATGGATTGAATCTAATAAAGAGAAAGCAGAAAGAAGAGCTAAAGATGAACTTGGAATTGAACCAAATGAGTGGGGAAATTATTAAAAATGAGATTAAAAATATTAAAATATGATAAAGACAAAGCAATAGGGAGATTCTTTTATTTTAAATTACTAGAACTATTTGGATTATTCTTATTTACATTTGGATTTGAAACATTAGGAAGATTCATGTATACAAAATATGATTGGTTAACTATGCCCTATCCAACTACTTATATGGAATTTTGGTTATATGGTTTTCTATCTTTGTTATGTGTTTTGTTTATAGGATTTGCTACATTTGTAATAGTTTATTCAATAGGATATATCTTAGTACACTGGATTAAACTTAATTGGTTCTGGGCAAAGAGAGCAGCAGAAGATGAAGGTTCTAAAATAGAAAGACTAAGTGAACAAAAGAAGTTAAAGGAAATAAGAAAGATAGAGAAACTAGAAGACCAAAGAAAAGAATATGGATATTGTGTTGGAGATACAGCAGTTAGAGAAATGGAAGGAACTTTTGGAAAGGTAGGTGATAAATATAAAGTAATAGAGATTGATGATGATGGAAACTTTACTTGGGATGAAGAAGAGGACTTCGTTAAAAAAGGAAATTTTAAGTTCATAAAAAAGAAATTAGATAAGAAACCAAAACTAAATAGAGTAAGAGAAGAAGAAGTAAAGGAGAAAAAGAAATGATGAAACCAGAAGTAATAAGGTATCAACATATTAGAAATATAATTGAAGGAAATTATCTTAAAAAGATGGGAGTTAAGTTATTTGGAGATGAGTTTAGAGGATTTGTAAAAGAAACAACTTTCATGCACTCTGAAGGATTTATGACAAGAAAAGTTGAGCCAATTAAAGGAACACCTTCTCAAGAGTGGAGAAAGGCAATAGAGAAAGCTGGATTGGTAGGTGAAGATTTCAAATGAACAAACAAATAAGAAGTAGAACATGGAAATACTTTTGGGAACAAAAGGGAGACGAAATTTCTTATATATTATTTATATTATTCCTAATTTGGTCTATTACTGGATTATTTTTTCAACTTGGGTGGATTTGCGAAGGATGGGTTAACAATGAAACATGTGTAACATACGAAACATGGTTTCCTATTTGGATGATGATTAGTGGAATTATAACAACTGGAATTTGGATTATGATTGGGTTAGTATATTGGATACAAACTAATTGGGAAGAAGCAAGTAAAAAAGCTAAAAAGGATTTCAAGGGAGGTAAATAAAAATCACAGTTGATTGGAATAATTTATACAAAGTGAAATTAGCAAGTTCTATTCCAGAAATGGATAAGCATGATATTGTAAAATTGTTAATTGTAAGAAAGATATTAAGAAAAAATAAGAGAAAGGACTGGCTAAGGGTTTACACAGAATTTTCCCTCAACAATGGTTCTAATCTTCGCCCAGATGTTTATGTAGAAAATGTCAAGGATAAATCAGTAGTTTGTTATGAAGTTCAAAAAGAATGTGACAAAAAATATATACAAGATAGAGTTGAAAAATACAATGCTTATGAAGTTCCTTTTTTTAATACAATTGATTTAGTTATTATTCCATTAAAAGAATTATCAGATAACATTCAAGAATTAAATAAACAATTGGATGAGTATGTAGTTTAAAATGGTACATAAATGTGATTATTGTGGAGAAGAAAAACTATGTATGTTTGATGAATGTACTAATTCTATTATATCTAATTTAGGTCTATGTTTTAAGAATAGATGGGGAGAATTTATTTGTGAAGATTGCGATAATTATTTAAAACATCAAGAAAAAATACTTCTTAAAAAAGCAAGAGAAGATAAAGAAAAAAAGACAAAAGAATTTATAAAAGAAAGAGATAAATTTTTACATAAAATAAAATGAAAAAACAAAAATGTATACATTGTAGCGAAGGAATTACTATAGATGGAGGTAGTATATGTAAAAGATGTATTGCAGAAGATAATGAAGATAGAGAGAGGAATTATATAGGATGAATGAAGCAATAATGTGGGCAATGTATGGTGCAGGATTTATGGCTTTAGCAATGAGTATTAAATTATTCATAACAGATAATATTAATTTAGATTTAATTCCAGCAACTGCTTTTGGATTTGTTGGTGGAGGAATTGGTTATACAATGATAAATTTAATTATGTTAGAAATACATCCAGAGTTTCCAGTATTAGCAATAATTTGTATATGTCTATTAGGATTAGGAATATTGGGAACAGCGATACAAATAATATTTAGGAGGAGAGAATAAAATGAAAGGAGGTGATTTAATATGGCAGAAGAAGAAGGTTGTTTAATTGCATTTGGATTTTTTATTGGAGCAGGTATCTTAGCTTTAATTCTAGGATTATGTGGTGTTCTAGATGGTGAAGCTGATAGATTAGATTTAAATAAAGATTCTTTAGCAAGATATCATGTATTAAAATATTATCCAGAATATAGTAATTGTAGTATGGAATATGTTTATGATTTAAAAAGAGATTGTAGAACTTGCCCTGTTACTAACGGAGTACAAATCTTTTGTGAAGACAAAAAAGATAAGGATGGTATGAGAATTTTAAGAGAAAAGAATCCTACTATAGAGATAGAATTTAAAGATATTGATTTTAAAGATATCTTAGGAGATATTTTGGAGGAATATAGATAATTAAGATGAAAAAATATTATTTTTGGAAGGCAAAAGACGGAAGTAAACTTTCATTCAAACAGTTCCTTAAAAATTGGAGGAGTGGAATAGAAACAATAAATCCATTACAGAAAATAAAGATTCAAATAGGTGGAACTAAAATAATGTTAATTGGATTATTCTTAGGATTATTTGTAAGTATATATGGATGGAGAAATCTATGGTGGGTTGGAATCATTTTAATTGGTGCAATATTAAATACAGGAGTTCAATTTTTAGGATTAAGACAACAAAAGAAAATATTAGATGATTTAGAAAAGCAATTTGCAGAACCAGATGAAGATAATAGTCAGGAAACTAATTTGGAGGATATGAGGGAAGGTAGCACCTTAAAAGATACCCATGCTTTAAAGAAATCTGAATCAAGCCCTGACGAAGATAATCAAAAAGATAAGGAGGTAGAATAAAATCGGACTAGAAGATGTTCTAGATAGCCCAGCATTTTGGTTATTGGGTGGAGGAGCAGTAATTGCAGAAGTAATTGGATTTATAATAAGTAAAAGAGTTGAAGACTTACCAGCATTTCCAGTATGGCAATTCTTACTTTTAATAGCAGGAACAATAGTTATTGCAGCAGTAATTGCAGGAAGAGATTAAAATGAAAAAACACGAAATAATAGAAATAAATAATGAAAGAATTTACTTGAGAAAAGGTTTCTTAGGTTGGTACACAATTTATCCAAACAAAATAGATGGAAAGAAAGTATGGAAACACATTATTGCTGGAGGAAGTTGGTGGAATTTATTAGGAGTTACTTTATTGGTATTATTAATTTTAGGATGTATATATGAATATTCAAATGTAGTAAGTGTAGCAAATGAATGTTTAAATCAAAGTAAAATAATAAAATACATTGTTCCTTTAACTTAATAAAATATGAAGAGAGGTAAATTAAGAATTGGACTGCTCTACTTGAGTTTCCATAATTCATTAAAGAAAGTGTATGGAATAGGAAGAGTGGTAACTAAGAAAGATATAATGGCTAAATTAGGAAGACAATTTTTAGTACCAAAACAATTAAGAGTTTTAGCAATAAAAGAATTAGAAAATATGAAATTAATAAAGAAAGATTCAAAAGATTGCTTTGAGATTTTAGACTATGGAGATAACATAGAAGAGAATACAAGCCAGTTTTTCAAAGATATGAACTTATTTAGCATTATATAAAAAATGAAAATTAAAAAGTGTAAAGATTGCAATAAAGAATTTAAAGCAACTAATGGGAATCATATTTTATGTAGTTTGTGTTCAAAAGAAAGAAATAGAGTAATAGTAAGAATAAACTCTAGAAAAAGATATTTAGAAAAAAGAGATGACCCTGAATTTATAAAGAAAAATAGTGAAATTTATAAGAGATGGTATAAAAAAAATAAGGAATATTTTAAAGTATATAATAAAAATTTTAGGGAGAAGAATAAGGAAAAAGCAAGGGAAAGAAATTATGTGGATTTTAAGACGATAAAGATTGAAAAGATTCTTGGAGATAAATGTAAAGAGTGTGGGAAAAAAGCAGAAGAGATGCACCATTTAAAATATGATGGATTGCCAAAAGGAAATATAAAAGAATATTGTAAATTTTTAGAACCATTATGCAAAAAATGTCATAGGAGGAAACATAGGAGATTATGAAGATAATTGTTACTACTTTAAAAACAAAGTGAAGGTTTATAAGTGTTGAGTAGTGTATATATAACATGAATAAAGAAACAGAAATAGCAAAAGAGGATAGAAGAAGATGATAATTAAAGAAAACACACCATTTAATGAGAAAGGATTAGCAGATAGAGTTTTATTTGCAATAAATTCAAACAACTTAGAAAGAGCAGAAGAACATTATGCTGTATATATTAAATTCACAGAGATATTAGGGAAAGCAAAAGATATTGATTTATTAATTAGAGTAAATAATAGATATATTAAATATCAAGTTGAAGAAGCAAAGAGGAAAATAAAAAATGAAAATTAAATGTACAAAAAAAGATTGTGGACATGAATGGAATTACAAAGGAGAAAGTAAATTTTATGCTACTTGTCCTCATTGCTATAGAAAAGTCAAAATAATAAAAGGAGTTGAAAAATATAATGAATCCAAAAGAAGTATGCACTGAATGTAAAAGAACATTAAGAACAAAATGTTTTGTATTCAATAGAATAAGAAAAGCAAGAATATGTAGACAATGTGATAAAAGAATTGGTTCTAATATATTTTATGTTCCATTTAGTAAGAAAGCAGATTTCATAGGAAGATATTCAATAAGTGAAGCAGAAAAGAAAAGATTATGGAGTCAATATGTTAGAGAAGGATGCAGTTATAAACAAGCATGGAGAAAAATTAATTATTTAGTATATGGTTTAAGAAAACAAAGAAAGATAAGAGCTACACAAAGAAAAGGAGAATATTTAGATAAGATGAAAGAAACAAAACAAAAACAAGAAATGAAAAAGAAATTTGTGGAGGGATTGAAATGAAACTTAAAACTTTGAAGGATTTACCTTTATTAGATTGTATAAAAGAGATGTTAAAAAGAGAAGCAATTAAATGGGTTAAGGAAATAGAAGAAACATTACAAAAAGGTTTAGCTGTTCCAAGACCAGATGAAATATTAAAGAGTTTCTTCAACATAACTGAGGAAGATTTAAAATGAAAATGAAAACTGTGAATGATTTGGATTTTAGAGATTGTGTATGTGCAGGGTTAATTTTAGATGGAAATATTACTTCAATTTTAAAAGAAGCAGCAATGAAAGCATTTCTTCATGCAATAAGATATAAGATGAATCCTTATAAATTATTTTTAAAGTTTCATAACTTAGAAGAAGAGATATGGGGGAAAGGAAAGAAAGATTGGAAATGTTTAGTATGTAAAGAAGAAGTTAATGAAAATGAAATGTGTAAATGTATGAGAGATTATAAGAAGAAGGGTTGTGGGAAAGAATATGAAACATGGATGTTTGGGAATATGGTTAAGATTAAATTTAATAATCCAAAAGTGTTTTGGAATAGAGAATCAAAAGGAGAAATGATAAGTTTATTTGGATAAAATGAAAGAAACATTAAGTTCAAAAATATGGGGAGCAGAAGCATGGGAAAAGATAGTAGAAGTTTTAGAAGTAAAAGATGTCAGAGAATTTATTAAGGATTTGAAAGAGTTTATTGATAATTTAAGAATGTCTACTCATGCTTTTATGGGGAAAAAAGAGGGAGATATATTTAGAGATTTTATGAAAGAAGAAATTAACAAACTAGCAGGTAAAGAATTAAAATGAAAGAAACATTAAGTTCAAAAATAATAAGAAATTGTATGGGAACTCCAGTAGTTTGTACAGAAATTATCAAAGATGTCAAAGAATTTATTAAGGATTTGAAGGAGAAAGTTTTACACAAATACTATAAATCAAATGGACAAATAGTTCTTCAACATGAAATAATAGAAATTATTGACAAACTAGCAGGTCCAGAACTTGCAAATCATAGTTCTCAGGCGTTACTAAATAGCGAGAAAGGAGATGTTAAAGTAACTACGGCATCACACCTCTCCCCTGAGGACACCAGAATTCCCGATGGAATCAATGAAACACGGAGTAAGAAGGGTTGTGGGAAAATGTTTTATGATGAATTAGGAACTACAAGATGGTGTGGTGAGTTATGCCCTGCGTGTTCAAAAGAAGGAGTTAAAAAATGAATAAGCAAGGATTAATTGATGGATTTAATTGGTGGATTGGTTCAGTAGTTATTTTAGCAGCAGTTGGAATCATAGTTGGTATAATAAATATAATAATAGATATAATAAAATGGATACAATAATTTACCTAAGAACAAGCACTAAAGACCAAAATCCTAAATTACAAGAACAAGAATGTATAGAGTTCTCTAAAAAAATAGGTCTAAATGTAATAGAGATTGTTTCTGAGCAAGGTTCTGCATATAAACTAGAAAAGATACGACCTAAATGGAATTATGTTGTTAATAGGGCTAAGAAAGAAAAACTAAACATTGTAGTCTGGAGATATGATAGGTCATTTAGAAATAGAGAAGAGTTCTTTAAATTTATGAAAGTTATGTTTGAAGTATATGGAACAAAAGTAT